>Ga0265797_10006309_pt1 | contig 16834 bp, 19 predicted proteins | sample P2T30metagenome_FD_192433 | JGI IMG/M metagenome (GOLD analysis project Ga0265797, IMG submission 192433) | Plant litter microbial communities from East Loma Ridge, Irvine, California - P2 T30 | ecosystem: Environmental > Terrestrial > Plant litter > Unclassified | place: USA: California...
CGAAGAAGCCGAACCAGATGGGGGGGAGGTAGGCGCCTGTTTTCTTGACGTAGATGCCGGTTCCGATGGAGCCGGCGGAGAGGGCGAGGGCTGTGGGGAGGAGGTAGACGCCGGAGAGGATGGGGGTGGCGCCGAGGACGGCTTGGAAGTAGAGGGGGAGGTAGTAGGAGCCGGAGATGAAGACGACGCCGTGGATGAAGACTGCGAAGAGGGTTGCGATGTTGGTGCGTGATTTAAAGAGGCCCAGGGGCATGACGGGGTATTTGGGGACTTTCCATTCGTAGAGGAGGAAGAGGATGAAAGTAAGCACGCCGAATACGATCAGGCAGACAACTGTTGCCGAGTCCCATGGGTAGGTCTCGCCGCCGTATTGCAGGCCGAAGAGGAACATCAGAGTTGCGCCGACGACCAGTAATGAGCCTATCCAATCGATGGCCTTGAGGCCTGCCACAAAGGGCGTCCTCGGTGTTTCGATATCCAGGAAGAACAAGAGGATGAAGAAAGCGATGCCATCTAGGGGTAAGTTGATCCAGAAACACCAGCGCCACGTGACGCTCTGAGTGAAAGCGCCACCAATAACCGGACCAACACTCGAAGCAATCGCCCAGACGCCTCCAATGACTCCGTAATATGCTCCTCTCGTCCGCAAGCTGAAAAGATCGCCAATACAGATGTTGACAAGAATGACAAGTCCGCCACTTCCAAGACCTTGAACGGCACGGGCGGCGATGAGCATACCGATGCTGTTAGCCAGGGCAGCAACCAGAGATCCAACCATGAAGATAACGTTCGCCACGAGCAGCATCGGCTTCCGCCCAAAGATGTCGCTGACTTTCCCCCAAGAAGGGATGGAAGCCGCACTGGCGAGCAGGAAAGCCGAACCGATCCATGTATAGCCCGATGCTGACCCATACTCCTCAGCAATGGTAGGAAGAGCCGTAGTAATGATCGTGACATCCAGAGCCGCGAGGAAAACCGCCAGGCACAAAGCCAGCATGATCACCGCCACTTTGCCCTTGGACCTCCCATTATAGGGGTCGTCGTCTTTGAACTCTTCTTGAGGAGCTGCCGCTTTCTCGTTGGTCGCTGTGATCGAAGCACTGTCCGGAGAATTAGTCGTTGTTTGCGCCGCTTGGCTCTCGCCACGTGCATGTGTAACGTTGTCCGGCATGGTTGAGACGTCGGTGGCACCAGGTCCTGCTGCAGCTGCGGGCTCATCTGCCACACCCCTTTCGCTGTTCATCGCAGCGTGGCTGTCGTTGATCATCGCAAGCTCGAAAACTGTTTCCGACTTTCAATGTTACCAGGACAAAAATTATGTCTCAGTTCTGGCCGTTGTCAAAGACAGGTGAACTCCCGGGGAAGTGGATCTAGACTGGTCACCAGGGTATACTTTGAGAAATGTAGATGACGTGTGAGACAAAGCTTGTGTTTTGCTTGTTCTCGCTGCACCGAGGATGTCGAATTTGTGAAAACGGACAAACGGGAACCTGTGTTAATAGGAAAAAGATAGAATTGTTGATGTGTGCAAAGAAGTGGAAGGCGATTGATGAATAATGGCATCAGCCTGTCGGTCTCGTCCAACCCTTTTGTAGTAGTCACAGCCGTGCAGGATTCCATCGGGGCGGTAACAAATTTAGTTGCTATCAGCGCGGGTCGGGTTTTCAGGCGGGCCTAAATCCCCGAAGACCTCGCGTGGTGCAAACGCGAGCTGCTCGGCGCGCGTTCATCTGTCTTTCTTTGACATTTTATTGTCTGTGCAAACTTTCATCCTAGCTGACAATCCTTTATCGCTGAGCCAGACCGTTGGGAGACTGTGTGAGTAACATGTGGAATCAACGAACAGAAGGATTCAGAGCGTGGAAAACTGAACATTTGGACGCGTCTGCTTGTGTCGCAGCCTTTTGCATTCGAGACGTTCGGAATTCCGCTTCATGGCCTCCTGTGAGAGAGATTCCGGCTGGACTTCTGGAGGCAAGCACTTCGACTCATGGCTAATATGGAATCCATAGAATCGCTAATGTTCTGGTCTGCCCCGACGGTCTTCGCCACAACATTTGACCCCAGCCTTTCGTGGTCAAGGCCATTCTCGTTGAAGATGGTGGAATAGGAAGTACTGATTCGAGAGTGCATGCAATCCATGCTTGTCGTTACGAGTATGTCGATACCACCGAACAGAGGCCGTCCGTCCTCGTTGAAGATGGTGGGATAGGAAGTACTGGTCCAGGAGGAGGTGGTATCCTTGAGTGTCGTAACAGAGATGTGCGATACTACCAAGCAGGCAGTTGCAGCCGGAAGCACGTTCTCACGTAGAACAGGGTGAACGCTTGGCTTGTCGAGGAAAGTGCTTTCCAGACCGGAGTCTCCCTCGATGTCGACAATCGTTGTTCTCAGTGGCGGAAAGAAGCTGGTGACTGCTACGAGATGGATCTCATGCTGGCACACAAAGACACCAAGGAGGAGAATGAGTTGACGATCAGGTAAGAGATAGCAAGAACAAAAGAGAAGGCAGAAGGTCAGTCAGTGAGTGAAGTCGCATGAGCTCAAGCCGCTCCTTCCCTCCCTTCCCATCGTTCCTGCCTCAGTCGCGCTCTTGCCGCGTAACCTCTGTTTTTCTTGTTGACACTCACCAACTTCATCCACACTCACTTGTTCCGTACCACCCTTTGAGCGCCGTTGTCGCCGTCGAGGAAGACGCAAAGGTCTGTCAATCTCTTTCTTGTCATCCCCTACAACACGACACAACATAACACAACATAATACCCACGACATCCATACGCCTCCCCTCGTCTACACCGCGGCCGCGCAACAAGGCGCGATACCGTACCGCCGCCATGTGTCGCGTTGAATACACGTTCTTCACCTGCGGCCACACCGACGACCACTCGGTCGATTGTGAGCTTGCGCAGGCATATGGCCCATTCTTCAACAGAGCGGGATGCGCGAATTACAGCTTCGGCAGCACGAACGCTGAGCTCCAGTGCGGCAAGTTGATGGGTTTCTACTGCTCCAAGACGCAGAATGGCATGATCATCGAGAAGTGCAGAGAAGCTCTACAACGCCTGGAGACAACTTTCCTGGACAAGAGTGGAGAGAAAGACCGCATCTGCGCGTCTTGGGATTCCTATCGTACTGAAACTTTGGCCAGGAGGCAGTCCCTCGACAGCCTTGCATCCATTCCCACCTATCGCAACATTGACCAGCAACGCGCGCAGCTTATCAGAGAATGTAATGGGCTCGAACATCGAAGACAGTACCTCAACACCATGATCGCACATGCTTACAGAAACCGTCACTTACTCGTCACGACGATACGTCAGCCGCTGTGGACCGGGACGAGCTTCGACTTTGACGCTTCCATCTTTCCGCCACAACTGCTCGAGCCAATCCGGCGACAAATTCCTACTGCCTTCCCAATGGCCATCGCACCTGCCGCGGCACACACGATGATTCAGCATCCTCAGCAGCATCAACAGCAGCAAGGCATGGGGTTCCCACCGATCGCAAACCCACGCATGGCAGCACCGCCAATTCAGCAGACAAGATTTACGCAGCAGCAGATAGGGTCCGTTACACTGAAGAGACAAATCAATGTGGCGAACCAGCGTTCGCCAATCGGCGAGGACATTGTCAGAGGCCACACCCCAGAAGGCGAGACGATGGAGCAGAAGGCTGTTCGTTACCGTGATCAACTCAAGGCATCAGCTGCTCAGAAGATGTCAGAGAGTATGTCAAAGCAGGGATACGATGTTGAGCAATACGGCATCAGCCCTGCGCCCAAGATTGGAGGTATGTGGTATTCAATGACTTTTTAAGAAGCAAGATACTAACTATGGATCAGCGAGACGACCGGCGCGACCGAAACCCACGCCTCCTACGAAATACGGAAGTCCAGTGGCGGCCCCAAAGAGCGTCCCCAAGCCGTCCCCAACCCAGACACCTGCCAAAGTTCGCCGCAGCGCGAGGACGCGCAACACCAAGCCAAAGTACACCGACAGCCCAGGTGATCCAGGGCTTGATTCACCCAGCTTCAATGTCACGGAAGACAAGTCCGACGACTCCTGGTCCCCTGAGATGCAGGCTAAAGGTGGTCGTGGTCAGAACAGACGAGCAACGCTGGACTCTACGTCGTCTATCGGCAGCCCGACTCGAGGAAAGGTATCGCTCAGCAGCAAGATTGCTGACTATCAGAGAAGCATTGGGCACAGGAGGATGTCTGCCCAGAACCTACCCCCGACATCACTCCCGGGCAATCCTTCCCAGTTCGGCCAACAGTCTTCCGTACATCAGACACCACAGATCGACTCGCCTCAACTTCCAAGCAGTATCGGTGGCTTGCCTCATTCAAACCAGCAGCTATTCAACGCGAATGCATCCAGAACATACGGTCAGCATGATCAATCGCCGCACACCAACAACTCCATGAGAGGGCAATTTCCTAAAATGACTCAGGATGCGTTCAAGAGAGCTACTCCCGCTCAGAAGAGCACTTACCTTGCTCAACAGGTAGGTCATCAGCTATACCAGCAGCAACTGGCCGCTGGCATCGTGAGGGCTCCTACAACTGGAGTTTCGAGCTTCCCACAGGGCTTGCAAGAGACAGCGTCTCCCAGTATGCCACACGCATCTCATTTCATGCACAACCATGCTATGAGAATGTCCCCGTCACAGTCGTCATCCAACCAGTTGGGAGGCATGAACTATGGCGGCCTCCCGATGGCACCGCCGAACATCTTCCACCAGAACTACCAGAATTCGATGGCATCGAGCGGCCGCTCGTTTTCTATGAGTGCCATGCCGACCTCTTCGATGTCCAACCAACCTGGCCTTGGTAGTCCGATGCCAACACTGAACTCGAACTTCCACCCGAATGGAACGTCACCCTACGACTACGAGAGCATGCGTCGCAGCTTCAGCTCGACCGCCAACCTCACCCCGCAAACTTCGACGATGACTGGCGACCAAGTGACTGACCCTTCGCCGACAAAGCGCAGCATGCCTCCCTCAAGCCCCACCGCCATGCGCAAGCGTGTCCGTCTATCAATCCCCGGCCAGTCTCTGCCCGGCGAAGACGAAGCTCCAGTGCTCAAACCGTCGTCATCGAGCTACCAGCTCCACGCACCCGCGGGTCTCCCAGCAGACGACACGATTGACTTTGCCGCATCTATCGAAGCAATCGAAGCCTACGAGAGGGACAACGCAACCGAGCTCGCGGCCCTATCGACCACACGACCCACTTCCGACCCGCAACATGCGGCACCACACGACGAGGCCACCCAGCCCTTCCCAGACTTCCAAGAACCTGCGAGAGAAACAACCGATACCAGCAACCCCCAGCTCCCCGTCTCGCAAACTTCTACACAAGCTCACGAAACCGCCCCCAACAACCATTTCGGAGACGCGATTCTCATCCCCGCTAACGTCGATGAACAAACTCGCCAGCTTTCACAGCCAAGTGACTTCAACAACAACAACAACCAGCAGAGTCAAACCAACGCGAATCAGCTTGACGACGAGGCCAAGGACACGACTTCAGAGCCCGAGTGGGACCTCCTCGCCGACGATGTGTTCTCCATGCCGTAGGTTGGATTTTGGATGCACACAAGCCTTCCACAACAGAAGAAAGGCGAAATAGAATGGTCTGCTTCAGCTCCAGCTTTTGCAGCGCGGGTAACGACAAAGCTCCTGGAAAATCGAAAAAAGCGGAAAACGAGAAAACATTACTGCAAGACGGCGGAGAGGGAGAGAGAGAGAGGAAAGACAGAGACCGGTTCACGGTTCTTGGAAATGAGAGTTGGAAAATGAAAACAAAACGAACAGGAAAAAAATCCGAGACGACGGCGGAAGGACAGACTGAGATTACTTTGATTATTTGTGAGTTTGGATGGCGTGTAATGCTGACAGAGAGTGTGTGTGTGTTGGATCGACCACTCTAAATACTTTTGTGTTCATTGGACGAAGATACTGGATTAGGTGATCCGGTTTACACATACTTTGGTATTGTAACTCACAAAAATTGAATTGAATTGAATTGATCTAATTGACTCGGTTGTTGTTACCTGACGTTATCTTGCAAAAGGGCTCATAGCTTCATCCTTAGATTGACGAGCAAGGATGGTAGATTTTGCAGGAGAAAGTGTTACTGTATTACTGAAAAGTAAAATGTACGAACATGGTATGCGCGAGAAATTAGCCATGGATGTGAGTCGACGCATGAAGACAAACACCTGTGATACATGGTATGGTGCCTTCAACAGAATACTCAAGGCACTGGTTCTACCAGAATCACACCACTAGTCACACTCTCACTCTCAACACTACCTACCTACCTCCCGTCCAACTTCTCCAACCCACCCGTGAACCCCTTCAACTTGGCAAGCGTCGTCTCAGCCTCCCTCGAGGATTTCTCGCCCGCCTTCGCACGCGCCAGAACAAGCTCTCGCGTAGCCTCACCAGCCTCCTCTCCCGCGCGAGCCCAGTCCCGCCCGTGTGAAGCGCCGGGATGGACCAAGTGACTTTCATCCGCAAAGCGACGCAGCAGTCGCTCCGAGTTCGAATCGGCGGAAGCGAGCTGGCGGCGGGCATAGGCTGCTTGTTGAATGATTTCCTGCTCTGTGGCTTGGGTGTCGAGCAGGGGTTTGATGAAAGGCAGAAGCATGGTGGCTGTTGTGCCTGCTGCTGCGTCGTCTTCTTGCGAGGAAGTGCGAGGGGGTTTGGGCGAATCCGGTCCGGATGCTAGTGGCGAGACGTCTTGTCGTGAGTTCACGGTGTCGAGAAGCTTGCGTCTTGCGTCTAGGTAGTGCTCGTAGAGCTGGATGATTTGCTCGCTGGTGGCGACGTGGCCTTCTTCTTCGTGCCCGTTTGCTTTGGCTGGTGTGGATGTGTCGTCGGCTTCGTCGGCTTGGGCATCTCCTATGATGGCCAACTGTTGCTCGATCCAGCCGATCAACTCGTTTCTCGCCTGCTGAAGCGCAAACAGCTCCCCAGCGCCAGAAGAGACCTTCGCATCTGCCTCCCCATCCTCCCCATCCAGCCTGTCAATCGTCGCCTTCGCCTGCAAAATCGCCTTCTTCAACTCCATCATCCTCAACTCCCCCTCCTCCCTCCCACTCCCTCCACCCAACCCACCCCTCTGGCTAGGCAGAACAGGAACATCACCCACAGCCCGCCGCACGACCTCATCGATCTTCGCCCCAACCACCCCCTTCCCCTCCCTCTCCACAGCATCAACAGCCCTCTCCACAGCCCCCAACCTCCTCCTTCTCTCCCTCGCCCTCAACAAAGGCAACAAAAGCACCGCAGCATCGCCCCCTTCCCCACCACCACCACCACCCTCACCACCCCCAGCAGCCCCAGCTCCCCTCCCAACAACATCCAACTCCGCCCTCAACCCCTCATACCTCTCCCTAGCAACCTGATGCGCCCTCAGCGCCCGCCAATACGCCCCACGCACCCCCGTCACGCTTGCAGGCGGCGAGTCCGGCAGGGTCTGCGTGAGAGGCGGGTTGGCGACATTTGCGAGGGACAGCGTCTGGGCGCCTTCGAGCCGCAGCTGCCGCTCGAGGTGCGAGTGCAGCGATTGTCGGATTTGCTGGGCGGTGGCGCGCGGTTGGATGTAGGGGTCTAGGGCTTGGGTGGCGGAGGGGATGGGGCTGGTGGTTGAGGCCATTTGTTTTTTTTTTTTTTTTTTTTGGGATCTTGAATTCTTGATTTTGGTGGGTTTTTTGTCTTTTTGTTGGTATTGCTTTTTGGAATTCTTGGATTTGGGTTGCTTTCTTCAGTCGAATAGGCAGTTATTTGTTCTTGCTTTTTGCGTTTTGGGAGCAAGGATTGATGTTTTGAGTGGAGTGAGGTTGCGTTGTGACGCCCGTTTGTTTATGTGGGGTTTTTGGGGAAGAAGGAGGCGGGGCATTTGCCGCATTATTTTTCATGTCAACAATAAAGTGATCCATGACGAAGCCAAACGATCGATTTGATTTCAAATTGATTGAGCAGAAGCATTATTTGATCAATGCTGCTGTTGAGTGTGGAAATCATATGGGAGCTGCACCACATCCAGCGTCATTCACAACATCTCAAGAAATCTCTTGAAAAGAACAGTATACATTTCAAGCACGACCGAATCAGAGTTGGTATAAAGCAAAGCTAAGGTATCTTATCAAGTGTAACACAAACAAGATGTCATCACAGAACAAAACGCTTCAACCCAACTGACCCATCCTCCCCTCGATATCCTCAACCCACCTCCTCACAACCTTCCCGTTCTTACCGTTCGCCTCATCGGCTTCCCTAACGGCATTCTCAACCCGTTCCAGACCTTCACGCCACTCCGTGAGCTCCTTTTCGAAATCGTCCTGCCTACGCTCGAGGTCTTCCAGCTCGCTCGCGGCATTCGCAGCGCCGGCGTGCAGAGTGTGAAGACTGCGGAGGCGGTCCAGGAGGGCGGGGACGGTGGGCGATAGTGATTGTAAAGTAGGGAGGAGGTTGTGTAGCGAGCGGAGTTTCTCGACGTCTGAAGCTGAGAGACCGGGTTGAGAGCTTTCTGAGTTGGGTGTGGAAGTGCCTGTGCCGTTCTGTTGCGGGTTTGCTGGGGAGTCTGATGTTGTTGTTGTTATTGTTGTTGTTGTTGCTGAACATAGCTGCTCTGCTTCCTCTTTCAACTTCTTGATGCGCCCACTTGCGGCTTCCAGGCTTGCGATTGAAGACGCAGTCATGAGGGCACCAAACTGCCGGTCGAGAAGCGCAAGAGAGGGCAGCAATGGCGCTCCTGGCGCTCCTCCGTCCAGGCTCGACAGTCCCAAGCTCTTCTCAAGCATGCTCAACCGCGCATCGAACTCCGCAACACCCTTGCTCGGGTCCTCACTCGCCTTGTCGCTTTCAAGACCATTCTCCTGCACCCTAATCTCCCTCCCCTTACCCGTCTCTAAGCCCTCCAACACCCTCTTCAACCCCTCCATCTCTCCCTCCCCAACAGCAACCTCACCTCCCCCCTCCCTCTCAGCCAAAACCCGACACTCCTCCACCTCCCTCCTCAACCTCGCAACCCTCTCCGCCAACCCCTCCTCCTCATTCCTCCTCGAAACAGCCCCAACTCGATACCCCCTCGCACCAAGCCCGCCAACGCGATCCCCGAACCTCCCCCCTTTCACTTCCACGCCCTTGCCCTCTCTCGTGAACCGCTCGCGCGCATGGCTGGGCTTGAGCCGCCGCCGCGACACCACGCCGCTCTCGCTCTCGCTGTTGTCCTCGGAGTCTGTGGTGGCGGAGGTGGCGGAGGTGGAGTCGTCTTCTTCTTCTTCTTCGGGTTCTTCTTCCGAGGGGCGCTGCGTTGTGGAAGTGTCGTCTGTGAGTTCGGGCGTTTCGTAGACGTCGGGAGCTGTGTCGTAGCCGGGGAGGGCGGCGAGGCGGTTGGACGCGGCCATTTTGTGCGCGTGGTTGTTTGGATGTTCCTCGCTGGCTGGGTTCGTCTCTCTCCGTGCTTGGAGATGTCTGGTAGCAGCTTGGGATTGGCTGGCTCAATGGAGTTGGCGACGCAATTCTCTGCTGTTGGAAGGCCTCGCAGATATCGTAGGGTGTATTTAGGGAAAGTGTGTATGGATTGTCGCTAATGGCTGCAAAGCTGCTGTCGAGCTCCAGATGTTAATGGCAAGCAACCCTTGAACGGCGATTCGGCGAGTTTGACTTCACACCTCCACTTTTTTGGGACATGCGATTCCCAAAGGATGACTAACAAACAAGATATCCAAGTCACAGATAAAGATAGACACACTCATTCATTTCTCGAGCGTCTCAATAAGGCAAACATTTCGCGAGACACTTGCATAGTCGAATGGAATCGAAATGAACCTAAACGACATGTCAGAAGAGCAACAAGAACCTCACGTCCTGGCGATTGCCAGCCATGTGTGTAGACAACATCACTCTTCATCGAGACATTCACTGACAGCATGACAAGGTCACATCCGGGTAAGTCGCTGTCACAACTCACAAGATCTCGACATAACCACGGGCATCCAAAGGAAAAAGATCAATGGCTGAAACCGCATCCATGACAGCTATGTCGGCAACACAATGGCCACCTTCTGCATGCAGACTCTCGGCTGCGAGGTCTCGGCCATCCACACCGTAAACTACAGTAAGTAAAAAGGAAATCCCACTCTACTGTACATGAGATTACCAACAAAATCCCCCTCAATCCAGGCAACCACGTCGCCTACAAGCGCTTCCAAGGCCGCAAATCCACCCCGGAAGAAGTCGCCTCGCTCTACGCCGGCCTGCAAAGCGCCGGCCTCGACTCCTTCGACATGATGCTGTCCGGCTACTGCCCCTCGGCAGCCCTCGTGCGCGAAGTAGGCAAAATCGGCGCCAGCTGCCGCGCGCGGGCAACAGCCAACCGAAAACCCGGCTCGTTCTTCTGGGTGCTGGACCCCGTCATGGGCGACAACGGGCGCATATACGTCGACGAAGACGAGCTGCCCGTCTACAAAGACCTGCTGCGCCACGCGGACCTCATCCTGCCGAACCAGTTCGAAGCGGAGCTGTTGTCGGGCGTTAAGATTTCTGATTTGAAGAGTATGCACGCTGCGATTGAGAGGTTGCACGCCGAGTACGGCCTGCCGCATGTTTTCGTGACGTCTATCCGGCTGCCGGCTTCGCAGTCTGCGACGCCGTCGACGCTTGAGCAGGATTTGTCCGGCGCGGCGACGCTTTCTGTTGTGGGTAGCTCGTGTACGGCTGGGGGTGGGAGGAAGCCGAGGATTTTCAGTATTACGGTCCCGGCTCTGCCGATTTTCTTCTCGGGGACGGGGGATATGTTTGCTGCGCTGATGGTTTCGCGCTTACAGCAGGAGGCTGCTGCGGCGGGTTTGCTGGGGAATGCGAGCTGGCAGAGTCCCGACGAGGTGGCGGCGGAGGATTTGCCGTTGGCGAAAGCCGCGGAGAAGGTTCTGGCTTCGATGCATGTTGTTTTGAAGGATACTGCGGCGAGGTATGAGAGGCAGGCGGAGTTGTTGAAGTTTGAGAGCAAGGATGGGCAGACGGCGGAGGAAGAGGAGACTTCGAGGCATTTGAAGTTGACCAAGGCGGCGGAGGTGCGGGTTGTGAAGAATGCGCAGGCGTTGAGGGAGCCGCCGGTGATTGACGGGTTCAAGGCGAAAGGCGTGCGGTTTGGGGTGGAAGAGTCGTAAAAGGAAGCACATCAAGTGTAGAATGAATGTCTCGAGCGAAATCCCAATTCAGTGGCGCATCAAATGTCGACATAAGACCTCACGCTCGCGGTGAGGGACAACAGTGATCAACACTAACTTCAGCAAATGCGAGATCTAACAAGCTCCATAGCCATGTTCGCTATCAAGAAAAACAGACACGCCTATCGACAGCAGTACGCAAAATCAAACTCCACCCACTCGCTATCCCATGCATGCATGCACCTCATATCGGTCGTTTCATCTCTCGTTCAAATCATGCAGTGTCCAATCGCTCGCCTGAAAGTCATCCAAAAGTGCTCAGCCGGAGGCCATCAATCCCCCTGTCAGTCCAGGAACAAATCCGCTCAAAGGTCGTTGTATCCCAGGATGCGTTTATCCAGACCCTTGTCGGCCACAGCCCAAGACCACGCGCGACCGGCTTCGCCGCCGAACAGACTTTCTGGGCAGGAAGACTTCTCGAGCATGCCGTCTTTGTCCATGGACTTCATTTCGTGGCCTGTGGTGTAGGTGAGGAAGTGCTCGAAGTCCTTGTCTTCGAGGGCGAGGGCGTTTCCGGTGATGCCTGTGGGAAGTTTAGCAAGTTGATATCAAAACAAAAAAAATGCAGTTCAAGAACACATACCATGGCAGAGACTGGGCTCTTTGGTGAGGAGACCACGCTCTTTGACACATTCACGACCTTTCGCAATCGCCCTGCTGAGCTTCTCTTCCAGATTTGGGAAGTATTTCCTGATGCTGACGAGGCTGTTGACCACACCTGGCGCACCGTGGCAGACCTGCACCAGGCGATCCTTCTCTGGCGGGATGCTACTGGGCCAGTTGCCAGTCTCGTATTGGTATGTGAGTAACACCGCAAGGTCGGCTTCCACCTTTGAAGCATACTTCCTCGGGTCCGTCAACACCACCTGTGTGATGATGCCAATCGCGCCGTGGATCGCACCGACGTAGGTCTTGCCGTGCCATTTCCATGGCCGAGGCGTGTCCAAGATCGCATCGACAACATCGTCCTGCGTGTCCGTGATGAGTTGCAGAGTTGCTGGGTCGTCGATGAACGACGCCTTCACAAGCCGCAGCAAGTAGAGGTAGCCAGCCCGCCCGTAAAGGAACTCGTTGTCTGTCTCCACATCCAGCACTTCCGCCGAGTAGTCACACAAGTTGCTGACCATGTCGACATCCTTACTTGTCGCGGCGCCGATCGCGAGTAGTGCCAAGATATCGTCTGTGATTCCACATTTGCCGGGCTTCGGCCCAGGGTAGTCCCCTATCGTGTCCTGCGCCTGCTTCAGGTATGCGGCCGACCATGTTCCCAGTAGCTGCCCCTCAATCTCGAGATCGTTGTATATTTGCTGGAGGATGAGGAAGGTGTATGCCACGCTGACAGGTCCTTTGTACAGACCGCCACTGGGGCGTATGCTCGCGGGAGGGTGTTCGTTGACGAGGCGGGTCAGAGAGGCTTTGAGTTGCTTGTAAGGGTCTGGGAGGGCGAGGTCAGTGATGAGCGTGTGAGTAGGTAGTACGAGTGAGGTTGCAAGTACCTCTGCTCGCCAGAGGGGCATCGTTCTTGAAGTAGCGCGGCATTTTGTCTGGTCGCACTCGGATCTGCCGACCACCTAGTATGGAAAGTATTGATAGGGTTTAAATAGCGAAGCGGTGTCGGAAGCTTCGGAGTGAGACGTCGGCGGTGCTGGGTTTTGCAACTCGAGTAATGGTCCAAAGGTGTCGGCAAGCAGGCGCGTGTATGTTCACCACGACGCCTCGCTTTCGGCTCACTCAAATGTCGGCTGCATGTGACTCTGGCGCATGGTTGGAATAGTTTCTTCACAACACCGCCGAAGCTCATGTCTGCCCCACGCGACCGTTTGTGGATCTGGAAGAGGTGACGACGTCGCTTAGGGCTCGGCAGTGTTGGAACCGAGTGGCCTCAGGCTTGATGTGATTTTGTCACGATTTAGGGTTTGATCTCTCAATAATCATTTCATCTATCAATTCCATGCGCACGGCCGCCAATTGTGAGTTTTTTACCATACCCATCAATTAGGTACTTATGCTCGACAACATGATCATCTTGTGACAACGACAAAGTACGCTTTCGATGCAGCATTACCGCCTTCGCAAGAATAGCACATCCACATATGGCGACCCTTCGAGCGCATGGCATTGGAGGTATTGGGAGGATGAAATGGCATGTACCTCGCTGCGGTGACCAAGTCAAAAGCGGTACGCATGCCGTTGAGCTCTCAGCCGCTGCGATACGTACCTGGCACAGCTTCGACCGAGAGACTGCTGCTCTTCAACAGGATCAGGAGAGCTGAACGAGTCTCCTATTACTCTTGGAAAAATGAATCCCGTTTTGGGCAACGACGAAAATTACCACACGGCTGTCATGGGCTTCAATAATCTAGCACCAACAATTACCGAGACAGTTAGGCTACTATGACAAGCTAGCGAGAAAGCCGCCATTGCAAATCATCATACGATTTGTGCTTGTGCCGTAGCAGCGGCAGGCCGGCAGGCAAACAGGCAAGCAAGCCTCGCAATCAATGCAGGCTTGAGGCAGTGTGCATGAGAGACAGCCAGAGTATCTGCCGGGATTCCTCGGTTCTCAAACGCCATGGACGTGCATCCACAACCATTTGAATGTCAGAGCGATCCTCATATGAATGTCGGGCAATACATCATCCTGCACGTGCGCTGCAAAGCGAGCGACGGATTGGCAGCAAGGTTGACAGCAAAAATGACGAGGTGACAAGAAAGATTACACGTGGCAGGCGAGTTATGCGTCGCACAACGCGTGTATGATTATGCTGGAATGTATCAGATGCTTGATCAACTTGACACAAAGCTCGCACGGAGCAGCAGTTTAGCGGGATGTTTGAAGGGTCGTGAAACTCGTGGTTGGATGTGTGTGCGGGCGGTGACTGCCATGGCGATGGCGATGATGATTTGCCTTGGAAATGTCTTGTTATGCTTTCGGGCACCCAAGCCACGAACACTCATGATTTCACCGCATTGGACGGAGGACTGCGGCAGAGAATTAGGTAAAGTGAGACACATTGTTCAATATCGATATCGGTATTGCAACACAGCGATCAATCAAGCAATATCATCAATCAAAGGAAACATGCAGCCAATGCTATCTTCAGAGCAGTCAAGCCTTTCAACCACTCCCATCTCTCTCTCCCACACACATGTGTTCTAGGCTCCGCGGTGTATCGAGTCTATTTGTATCTCACATCTGCACTAGAGCAGCAATCGGCCAGGCTAGCGCTCCCCCCAGCCGGATCCGCCCACCAGTAGTCGAGCTCCAAACTGGCGTCAGCCTTTTTACCGGACGCGCAAGCAACAACGCAACCTTCCAACCCGCCCGCCTCCATTTCTGCTGCTACTTTTCCCTTCGACGTCTTCGCTCTTCAACATCATCATCACCACCACCACCATCCATTTCACGACTCCAGCTTTCCCGTCACGCTGCTGAACATTCCGACTACATCTCCAATACATCGGACCCTTTGCGACGCTAACGCCTAAACGCTCGCTTTATCTCCCCCAACGCTCGCTCCACCAAAAGCCCGCAATTCCTGCCACCACGACTGCACGACCCGTCTTCTCCCTGCAACACGCCGTGCTATCACCGCTAATCGTGCGGAAAGCCAAGAGGGGGACCGATACCCGTGCTTCCATCACCGGCAACAATCATGAGCAACATGGACCAAGGAGCGACCGCCAGCAGACCGCGCCCACGTTCTCGGGGCTTCTCCATGAGAAGTGATCGGAGCGGCGGCTCGCGTCCGAAGACTGAGCACATCACTGAGTCGCCCGACCAGAAACGCCGCCGTGATTCACTCTACAAGGGAGCGAGCAAGGCCAACCCAAATGCCGCCATGACCGAAGCTCAGCCGGGAGGTGAGTGAACTACTTCTACTATCGCCCTTCTCCCGTCTCCAACGTCTCTTCTGCTTTGCCCAGCTTTGGTGTTTGTCTGTAGATCGACACTATTATTCCTATCACATCATCACCATGCCTCCCAAGATAAACGGCGTCAACACCGAAGGCCTTGCTGACCCGACAATCCAACCTACAGATGCACAGATGTTCGAACAGGCAACTCTCGGATCGCTACGCAGTGGCCAACACCTAGACATCAACGGGAACCTTATTAGTGAGTTTACTGCCATATGCAAGCTTTGCCGACGCGTACTAATAGCCACCTAGCCGACCCTGACCTGTCGAACCCAACGCGACCTCGCCTCGAGCGGCCGCTCGACACCATCCGGTCGTTCGAGAAAGCCATTGACAATGGCTACAAGAGGAGGAGTTCCATGATGCGCGGTGGTGCGTTTCCATGTTGATAGCCCTTAATTACTGTCAAATAGCCCTAACGATACCAAATAGAATCCTACGATCAGAACCAGCAACAACAACACCAAAGCAGACGAAACAGCTCCTTCGGTGGTGGTGAGTACACGTCCTCCTCCGCACACAGGACGCGTCGTTCAGTCGCCAACAATCTGTCATTTTTAGGCTACGAGTCCAACCGATACTCTCAAGGCGGCGCAAACATGCCTGGCGGCTACTACGGCAACCGTCGTCCCGACTCCTACGCCGAAGGACCGCAACAGCGAATGCGCTACAACTCCCGTGGTGGTAGCTATAACAACGCAGGCCACTACAACGGCAACGGGAACGGCAATGGCGTGTATCCTCAGCACGGCTACCATCAGTCTCACGACACAGTCACATCTGGCCAGACCTACGGTTCCGACTCGACCGGCCCATGGCACAACGGCACCGATCCTAGCAGCGAGAACAGCTCTCTCGACCGCATCAACGCGACCACCAAACCTCAGCAAGATGGCATGTACGGCGGACAAAACGGATACGGCGGGTATCCCCGTGCAATTCCCGAGGACGGCCAATACGCACCGCAGCATCAAGGCTATGGTGGCGGCCCAGTGCAGCCACCAGGTGGCGCAAGGAAGCCAATTCCGCTTGGTGGCGGCGGCGAATCGGGCTTCTCAGCCCCAACCGCCGCCCCTCCCAGAGGCAATCTCCCATCGACCGCGCGCGCGGAGCCCGAGGAAAAGAAGAGCTGGCTGAAGAGGCGCTTCAGCAAGAACAAGTAGAATTCGGTCAGGCGACAGCGACAGTACGCAATAAAGACTCCCCTCGAAGCCCGGCGTTTTAGGATATGGGAGTGTGATCTCTCTCCGTGCTCACGACCTGCACGAGACAGCGAGAAACTAATTCTAATGACGATTTACGATGGGATCACGCGCCCGCAGCGGTGCTTGCGGCAGACACGACTATCGTCCTCGGAACGAAACAACAACTTTCATATTACACCCCTCTCGAATACAAGCCAGTTGGAGGGGGAAAGAACGAGGCGGAAGGGAATGTTGACGGAGACTCGCTTCGGTTCTTCTTTTTTCCCAAAGCCACAGTCTGCTTTTCCCCCTCTCTCCGCTGCGCGGCGTTCGGTTCTTGGATTTCTTGGGTCATCACTAAGGGAACGAAAGGCAAAGGAAGGAAGGCAGGCTACTTTTGGCTATCAGGCGCCGACTCACTACTACTACTACTGTCACGAACGGCGTTCTTCTTCTTCTTCTTCATCTAAAATCCACTCTTCG
>Ga0265797_10006311_pt1 | contig 16833 bp, 20 predicted proteins | sample P2T30metagenome_FD_192433 | JGI IMG/M metagenome (GOLD analysis project Ga0265797, IMG submission 192433) | Plant litter microbial communities from East Loma Ridge, Irvine, California - P2 T30 | ecosystem: Environmental > Terrestrial > Plant litter > Unclassified | place: USA: California...
TAGGGATGTGCACGCCTTGTTTTGTGAAACAGCGTGGGATGGGATAGGGACTATCGAATACAAAGGTTCAAATGAAGATTCGCTTTCTAGCACGTGACGACCTAAGACCTGACGAATCGATAGTACGCAGCACATCAGACAACGACGCTATCTCGATCTCTGTCGATTATGGATTCAGCGTTGAGCGCTTGCGAGATTCTAGGAAATGCGACGACCACGGCGTGATAGTTACGAGCGCGGCACCGTTTGTTTTCGACGCGGACTATACCAGGAGTGGGCAGAAGGGCTACGTATTGCTGCTGCTAGCTTTCATTTTGGCTGGAGAAGCGGATGCATCTAACAGACAGGTGGTATTTATCGACTTCACAGCACAGAAACCGTAAAAGAGAGGTTGATTGTAGGCGAATGGATGGATGTAGGAGGACTGTTAGACTGGGTGTAGGGGGTCTCACGATGCTCTGGCTTACGGTCTGGGAGCAACGACGTCGTAACATTCGACGTTAGGGGGATGGTACTCGGTAGCGTGACGAGAGGAGAACTGCTGGATGTAGTGCTCAATGAATGGTACGAGAATCTTCTCGTGCGTACATGCTCGATCAACCGGAAGCAACTTCTGTGGGTGTGAAATGAAGCTCAGTGTCTATCGCAAGGCTACTTTACTTTGCGATTTGGGACGTGGTGGACGTGTGTTGGAGTGGACGAGATCCCGGTGGATGTCAGTACTTGCGCGTGCAAGGCGTGTTTTGAATTTACCGGTGAGGGGGAGTAAATCGTTACTCTGGTATGCCTCAAAGGAGTTGGTGGGGTCAGAGATTTGAGGCTATGGAGGAGATCACCAGGGTGTTTCAGGTCCCTAGGATGGTTATCAACATATGAGGATGAGATTGAGGAAGTAGTTGGTTGATTTTCTACCTATGGACGTGTAAGGGTTTATATACATGGAGTGGAGTATCTAGAAGATTCCTGATCAGCAGGATCAGGAGATCATGTGACGACATAGAACATTCTCGAGCATAGATGCTGACAATGGTGATTGCAAAGACCCTCGCTCTATCCATTTTGCGCCTTGTACTTGGGCCTGCCACTGATGCCCTTAATTCTTAGGACATAGCGCGTGCGAAACACCGTCGAGTTGGCCTGAGCGTGGCTGTAACCTAGATTGCTTTGCGTCCAGAAAATCAACTGCAGGTTTCTCGAGTGTGTTTCGATTTTGCCCTCATATGTGGATCGGAGCGTCATTGTGTAGCATGTCTCATGCAACACGTCAAGAATGGTGCACCGTCGCTAAAGCCTAACAACTGCTCCATAAAATGCAAATGTTCTAGACTGAACAGCTACAAACACGTACAGTTGACGATGTGTAAAATTTCGGGAAATCTGTTGTCGCCAAAGTGTCTCTAAGTGGTATACAGTCGTCCAACGAAGCTTTACGGTCCAACGCCCCGGTCCAAAGTGCTGGAACTACAGTCGGACAGCATTCCTGCAGGTGTCCGTCTCGTGGGCGTCACTCTGGCGCCCGAGTGGAGACTGGACATTGCAATGGTGGTGTACAAAAGGCGTTTGGCACAGTCGTTCTACGCCCGGACCCAGGTCGCTGGATTCGAAGTCGTGCAGAGATGCTGCACCTTTCCGTCTCGTGGGCGTCGGGTTTGCCGCGTGGTGAGGTCGTTGTGTTCACTCAAGGCTGTTGATTATGGGCTTGGGAACGGGCGTGACGTTGTAGCACTTGCGGCTCTGGATGTTGGGCTTCTGATGAGGGAGGGGTCGGGCTGCAAGGCCGTCATTCGTGTAGTGTTGCCGTGAAGGATTGCGCGGGGATGAATTAGATTCGCTGGAGGGCCTGATTGTTTTGCCGGGCAATGAGAGCACGATACGTCTTCGAAGTGTTTTTTTTCCAGAGTGTACTACGTCAATACGTCGGTTGCAAGTATTCTGAGACTTTACTACCAGCGCAGGCGCATGTCGCTGAGCCTGCCCCATTTGGCAATGGTCATACTCTAGTAGAGCAATGTTTCGAAATGTTTCACAGTCAACTCTCTCCTGCCTTTGATCGTTACTCGACACAGCCCCTGATCTTCAGTTTCGTACCGATCTGCGCCTACAAGCCAACATCTGGATGCAGATGGGCTGCCTGACGCCGACTGGCCCGGAACATTACCTCATGTGGCTGTAGCCCGGCACGTCTACGTGGCGTAGGTACAAGATCTGGACACTGTCGGTTGCACTGCAACACCAACTACATCAAGATATCGCCATGCCATCACGAATAGCTCTGACAGTGAAGATTGGGCTACCACTCCGATTGGCACCGGCGACGCCGTTGTACTACCATTGACACGGCAGGATCAATAGACTCATTTCTCACGCTCATGTCTCGCGTGGGATGTGCTGATCTCCACGATACTGTACGACACTCTAGCAGACTCTCTCACGCACCTAGCGTGAGCCTATGACCAAACATCCTGCCCAAGCAACATGTTGGTAGATCCTTGTTTGCGCGGCTCCAACACGAGCGTTTTCCATTACTAGCGTAGGCAAGCCATAATCCAGTCTAAGTCGTCGCCGAGCATGTCCGGAAGATGAGGCAGAAAGTTATAGACCCAACGGTCAGGCAATAACTAATCAGCAGGAACGGGCTGAACTCCTCTTTCGGCAAGTGCACTGCTGTCCAGCGCTTATGCGCGTCGCTTTACTACACTGCATTCTCTTGGTCGCGATAAGCGCGTAGACGGATGGATTTGAATTGCGAAGACCCGGTGGACATCGTAGGATGAGAAGAGGGCGATAGAGAACAGTGGGGATACGGGAGCACGATCGTAGCAATGTCAACTAGGTAGATTGTTGCATACAAAAAAGAAAGTCGTGCATTTGCCTAAGCGCCGTGTGACCCGTCATAGTGGGTGAGTGGCTTAGATCCACGATTACCGAGAAGAATCAATCCCTGCTTGTGCGCCCCGTAACACAGACATCCGCCAGAACATTAGCCGGTCATGCGGACACCACCAAGTATCACAGAGGATACGTAAACCTCGCCACAGACGTGAATCAAGATCTGCTGGTCTCCACCAATCGTATGGTAAAGGAAGCATGGCTCTAGTACTTGTGAATGTCAGCATGGGTCTGGACGGAAGGATGGGTATATCGTACCCTGTACATGTCCGAACCAACTATCAGCGGCGGTCCCGCTTGCCCAATTGCCGTTGTCTCCTTATCCATGCGAACGCTTAGTGTCATGCCCATGTGCTTTACACCATGAAGGTAGCGAGCAGCGTGCTGGGCCTGTTCCTGCGTTCCGAAGACAGCAGTCGCTGCGCCTTTGAACACACCGGTGCGAGTGTCCTTGATGAGCTTCTGATCGACTGGCTGGCCGACCGTGAGGAGCAGCTGGTATAGGTCCGACGGCGTACATTTGAAGCTCAAGTTTTGGAGGAAAATACCGCGCGCTTCGGTCATCACAGCCCCATTACGGATGTTTACGGGCATACCGTATGAATTGACAGAGTACATGGGTTGTTGTACGGGCATTGCGTAGTTGCCATATACGGCTGGGGTAGCGTAGGCCGGTACGGTGGGGTACTCATATCCATAGGTTGCTCGTGGCGGCATGTACTGCGGAACTGGTGTTGGGTACGTTCCGCTGTCTCCGACTCTGAGCTGGCTGATCCTCCCAAGATCGATGCCGCATCGGCTTATGGAATGTGTGCCCTCAGCTACTTCTGGGAACAGCGACGAGCAATTGCACTTCAGCATCCGGAAACCCTCGTTACTGCGGCAGGTCTCCCAAACGTGCACGAGCATCCCTTTGTATCTGGAGTAGGTTTCTGAATAGCATGTTAGTCGTGGATGTCAGCTTAGCTACAGAAGCACACTTACTGTAAGTGGCATCTGCATCTACCCGCAGCTTGAGCCTAGCCCATCCCTGCATCTCTCCTCGCCGTTGGCTCTGGCTAGAGTAGACGTCGGCCCAGCCAGGTTGCTCTTTGACAACGTTGCGGATGTGGTCTTTGAATTGCTGCCATCCTGCGAGGAATGGTGCATGTCGCGTGGTTCCGGAAATGACTAAGAGAAAGTCACCATCTCCATCTTTCCAGGTGCTAGAGTTCGGCATTTCGGCTAGTACCGTAGCGTCCTAACGTTCGATTGGTATAGCAGGAAGGCGAAGGTCGTAATGGAGAGGATCCAGATGTTTGAAGTCACACGATGTGTGGAAGTAAAGTACAGAAAGTGATGAGGTTGTCTACCGTTTGAGGGCATCACGACCGGGCTCATACTTATAGCCGCTGTTCATGGCTCGGTATGGAACATGCATCATAGCAAAAGCGGAAGAGAAAGAAGAATACACACTAAGGTCAAACATCATAAGCTCACTTGTACGGGGAAGCACTGCCGCGTGCCAGGCGGGAGTAAAGGAACAGCCCGTCAAGGAACGAGGGCTAGCTCGGATCGTAGAACAGTGTGGAGTAAGTTTCTCGGGCGTCATGGCTCTAGTGCCCTGGTCGTGCTGTCAGATTGCACGACCCTGGTGCGTAATTTTTCGGGCCTAGCGTTTTTCATCATCTAACGCCACAAAAAAAAAGGAAAGGCAACCACACGAAGCCAAGAGACAAGGAAATATCGACCGAAAAAGGCATTTCGCGTGTCATAACGGAAACAGACTTACTAACACATATTCCATGGTAGACAGGCTTCTCGTCGCCCCGCTCTGCCCGCCACCATCTAAGACCTAGAATGTGACATGAACTGGCGTAAGATAGACCAAATCGCCACGAATGATTCGAGTATTGAGAATAACAGCGCCTGTGCATCACTATGCCGATGGCGTGTGACATAATGAATATACCGAAATGTTTCACCGCAACTATCTGCTGGTGCGAACGCCCGGGAGAGCAATTCATATATGCCAAATGATCAATCTCTGGTCAAATCCACCACTGATGAGGCACTCGTATGGCTCCGCGCCGGGGCTCCCTGGATTGGCGTCGAAGCGACCTGACCATAAGCAACGGAGCTTCGAGCCAGGTTCGTGCCCTTTCAGGGTCGCCATGAGTTTCCCAGTGACTGTCTCGATACCGCGGACTACACCATCATCGGAACTGACGTAAACACCAGAGCCATCAGGTCGCCAGACAAGCCGTGGGGTTGAGTACTGTGTCTGAGGCGCGAGTGTGGAGACATTGACCAGTATTGCTGCCTCTTCCCTATCTTGAATCACCAGCTCAGCGCGCGCCTGTGAAGCCTGCGTCGCCGGCTCAGTGTCTAGACCGGAAAGGAAAGAAGACTCCTCGGCTGGTATCAAAAGTTTCAATATAAGCAACTTCATGTGAGGCGTCGTTGAAGTTGCAACAGCAATTATAGAGGGGTCTACGGGTATGTCGCGCTTGCAGTTAGTGGCCGCCTCATATGAACTCCGTGTGAAGATGCTCACCTGTTGGACATATCTGCACGTCAGAAGGTGTGAAGGAGATCCATGCGTTCGAGTGCGGCGCCAAATTCTGTCTTCCTAGTAAGGACAAGGTGTCGGAGTCTCGATCGGGCATGGAGTAATAGTGCAGGCATGTTGAGTCTCGTCGAGCCACTAGGAGTACTGGCTTCGTCCCGTCAGGCGAAGGCACGAATGCGAGCGTCTCGGGGATGCTTGGTAAGGTCAGGGTTGCAGCCGGCTGTCCGATTCGCACACCGCTGCCGCTCATCCTGTAGACGATCACCTTGGAATCCCATCCTGCACTCGCTACCCATAGACTATCCTCTTCGGAGCGGCTCACAATTTTGACAACATACTTGGAATGGTCTTTTCGTTCGTCGATGATCTTGTCATGGACAGTGTTATACAAAGTGAGCTTTCCGGACATAGATGCGACTAGAATGTGCTGTTGATCAATGGCCAGTATGTCTAAGATGGGAGAGTCTTGAAAAGTCGACAATGTATGAACTAGATCGCACGTCGGCGACGAAGGGTCCAGAAGGTGCAGCTTTCGGTCGGCTGTAGTAACTACGACATACTTCCTAGCCGAGTTTGCTGAAGCCACAGAAAGCTCTAGAATAGAGATGCTCAGGATGTTTGACCGACTCGGTATTGAAGCTAAAACAGTTGGCTTGTAGGGTGCGGGCGCCGACCATCCGCGGTCCTGGTCCTCCAAGCCAAGCTTTTCGAAGTTGAGACTGGTGTCAAAGGCTTGCTTCTCCTGGAGTATCGTCTCAATTGTGACAGTGCCTGTGGCGTCAGCGCCGATATCCGAAGGTAGGCCAGCCTCTGCAACAAAGCTGTTCAAAGTCTAACCCATTGTAAGTCGAATGTGATAGGCTGCTTCGAAACACTGTGGGTACCTCTGTATACCCGCTACTTCTCAAGAATCTCGCGACCAATTCTGCCGCAGTTGGAAGCATAGTGACCGCTTCAGAGATGACAACCTTTTTTTGCTTGTAGCAGATGAATTGATGTAGGAAAATCACCTAGGGACCCGCAACGTGATGGCAATTATGTACCGTAACTCGCGATATCTGGGCAGCCTAAATTAGCGGTGTGGCTGACAAAACAGGCGGAGGAAGTTGGCAGAATATTCAACGCGGCTTTGCGATTGGCTCAGAATTAAGAAGCCGCCAAAACTTTCTCACGTGTTGTGACACCACCTGCACCGGCACCACCTACTTGCAGGTGCTTCAGAATGGAGGTGAGAAGGTCCCAAAGAAGCTGCAGTTGAACTGGTGAAGCTAACGAAGGAAAGCAGCGTTACACGACGCACCAGCATCTTGTCCATGATCTTGTCGCCATACAAGAAGTTACTCCAGAACGACCATATAGTATCAAACACCGCCTCGTCCTTGCCGAAGCGTATAGGTTACTAGGGTACCCAGATCTCGCTGCTGGTGACGCATACAAAGCGCTACTGCTGATCGATGAGGTTGCAGAAGAGGGCGAGTATCACGAAGAAGCACTCGAAGCAGCGGAAGACGACTTCATTGCAGAAAAGCTTGTGGCATTGAATGTTGACGATGAAGATGAGTATGGATCTAGAGCAGTAGATGGCGCTCTGACATGGGCGAAGCTCGTTTGCTCAAATATCGCGTATGTAAGCAACGGTACTACCAAACCCCAGGAGGCTTCATAGCTGATTGTCTAAGACACAAACTTCTCATTCGTTCCCTGCTGGATTGCGACAACCTTCGCAGCGCTTTCGATTACATCATTCGCGCACGCAAAGCCTTTCCTGATGATCCAGTCTTCCAAGAATACGAGGGGAACTTGTCAACGAAGTTGAAGAGTCATTGCGAGGCTAAAGGTTTGCAGTCGGACGAGCTTGACATCGATGACTACCCAGACAAAGGATTTGTTCGTCGCGAGCAGTATCCATGGAACAGACACGAACCAGAACGCACTTCGGATGAATGCTTGCGATTTCTCAACGACGAACTCGCAAATGTTGCACCGAAACTTGAAGTCAGGGTGTCCAGGCTACCGCTCCTGTCGGCGGATGGAACAAAGGCACTGTCGCCGCATGAGAACAAGTATGTCGAACAACTCGGGGTGTTTGCAAAAGAAGACATATCTCCTGGTGAGCAGATTCTCCAAGAGAAGTCTTTGTTGACCGCGATATCACGAATGCACGACACGTACTGCGATGCCTGCAGTCTTGCACTGCCGAATGCGCAGAACGACAAGACGGGAGAGAATGGCAGTACGATCATTTCATGCGAAGAGTGTGACGAAGTGTTCTTCTGCAGCGAGGAGTGTCATGACCTAGCTCAAGACAATTACCACCCCTCGCTATGTGGTGTCACTGTTGATCAGGGCAAAGTCCCGGCCAGTGAGGCTGCAGATGCGCTTTACACGTCACTCTTGATCCGCGCGTTGGCGCTGGCTGAGAGGCGAGATCTCCATCCGTTGGATATGAGGGAATTTCGCTATATTTGGGGAGACTACCGTGGCCAGGACGTAGAGGAGTTATGGACTGGTGATGATCAAGATCCGGCCACCGATTCATTCGGTTCTGTTCCACGGACCCTACCGTTCAGCTTCAAGAGTAACATCCTCGCACCGCTGCATATGTTGGAGAAAATGGAAGTGAACATCTTCACGCAGAGCCCCCGATACGATACGTGGGTGTTCAACACCATATTCGCCAAACTCCGAGGCACCGCATCCGCGCAACAGGGACTCGACGGGAGGCCTGAGATAGGCGCAGTCCACCCTATATGGTGTCTTGCAAACCACAGCTGTGACCCCAACGTCTCTTGGGAATGGAAAGGCAGCATGAGGTTCTGGACTCGCGAGACCTTGGTGGAGTGGCAAGGGCGGGACCCTGAGGTAACGCCTGGCATCAAGCAAGGAGAAGAGGTGTTTTCACACTACTGCGATGTTCGACTGCCAGTCAAAGAACGACGCGAATGGGCTGTCGGAGCTCTAGGCGGAGAGTGTGTGTGCCCTCGATGCATGTGGGAGGAGGGGGAGGAACATCGCCAGGCTCAAGTCACACAGTAGCAAGAGGCTATCACTCGGAGCAGCCAACAGCAGTGCCAGTGATGCTGCAAGCACATTGTGCTTGCGGCAATTCAGCATGCACCTACTGCCGACCAACGAAACACTAGCTCGATATAACTGCGGACGTCTCGTATAACGACAAGATGCAGGGAAAGCTCAGAAGCTAATACCCATGTATCCTCGCATATGGTATGTCGCGATCGCACTCCTGCTTAGACAAAGTCTACTGCAATGTTGCCAAGCTTGACAGCGATACCACCTACCGCCATGGGAACCATGCCGATGACCTGCAGCCCGCCACACATTTCTCATTTCATCGTGTGACGATCGCGCTACGTGCCTCACAACCAGCGTTGCACCAGATCTCCGGGACATCAACCGCAAGATTGCCCCGCCACCAATAGTGCATTTGCCATGTTCCTTTTAACAAGGCAGGTCGGGGGTGGTATACACGCTAGAGACCAGAAGTTACAAGGATTCACTCAGATCCTGCAATATGCACCACATCCAATCAAGATTGCGTTACTCGAGAACCATGCAAGCCCGAGTGTCACATATCGGGTTACACTGCGCGATTCGCGAATCTAGCATTTCCTGCTTATTACACAAGCGCTTTCTCATAGATATATCATCGGTGAGCGAGCTGCATCTTTTTACCACTTCATAACCAGGCTGTCCCAACATACACCAAGCGTGCCGTCCCTCTGCCGCTCCCGCCACACTGAATCGCGCTCTCCCATGACCCCCGTCAGCCAAACCCCTGGATCTCCGATTCCTCCTCGCTAATCGGAAGCCACGCTCACCGGTGACCCATCCTCTTGGGGATCGCGCTCCGAATATCTGGGTCCTTCGTGCCACGCGGCTTGACGGCTGAATCTCGTGTTGTTGGTTTCGAGAGGGGCGCAAAAGCAATTGTATACCTGGACATTGGCCTTTCTGTCTCGGCACGCGGAACGGAGGCCGCAGAAGGAAGTACATGCCGCTATATATTGTAGCGGCAATGGCGTCTCTCGGGGACTCGCTTCACTCTATTATTGTGCCTTGTCATGTCTACCGGTCAGATCGGTGTGCGGTGCCGAATATATGAATTCCAAATCTCCTCTGAGGCTCGCGAGCCAACCAAGCTGATTGCTATGAACGATCAGTAATCGATTGCCCGCGTCAATGTGCCTTGTGCAGTCAGCACTTGCAGCGTCACGGTAAAAGAAACACTCGAGACATGCTCGAGGCCTGGACGACCGACCTTCACCGCCAGCTCGTCATCGGTGTTGGCGGGCGTCGATATAGCAGTACGTATCACATATACCTGCGAGAAGCCGGGATTCGAATCTCACTTGCATCGATTTACGTCCATCATGGCAAGAGCCGACCCGCTGTGACTGACTGCATGCGAGGCCGCTCCCGCTTCACACTTCTGTCCCTTGGAACTTTCGAATGCTGGGCTACCGTCCCGCCTTAGCACAGGCCGTGGACATGGAGATGTTCGGTAGATTCGTCATGCATGTCCTCGAATCGCCGGATGATTTCCGTGGCCGTACATGCTACTGCACGTACTCGCATGTTGCCGAAAGGTGCAAGGTTGGACGGCGCAAGACATGTCCCATCTAAACAACCAGATGAATGACACTAGATGCAATGTCTAGCTAATGACATGCTTGCCGTACTCCACCAAACAAACTTGGGGTCGAGCACGAGTAAAAGAGACAAAGAAAGTGCCTGCTCATTCCCTGCTCATGAGCAGCAGCCAGCCTTGAGACAGCCGCTATCAGAACCCTTGCCTTAGTGGAGTCTACTTCGTACCCTATCTTCAATGTCCTTCTTAATCAAGCAGGCTACAAGTCGTTGTGAGCGTGAACCTTTCTGGGTGCCATAAGATGCTGTGTAAGGCGTGGAATATGTCGCAACAACCACAGAGGACGTGAAATCGCACATGCCACGGAACTTGAGACACGGCAAGCAGCGTGGCACCATGTGAAGAGGTGATAGTATTCGAGTTCAAATGAAGATAAAGTCGAGATAGATCCCAATCCCAAATGCGCCGACGAGACTAATACCACAGTCCCGACATATAACAAGATAACGAAACAACGACAACAACAACAACGAAAACTGGGGTATATCTAATCCATCACACCTCTTCACCAAAAGCACACCAACCTCTTACTCCCCCAACCCACCCGTAACCCACGCCCACCACCCCCCCTGCGCCCCCAACCCCATCTCACCACCACACACCCTCACAATACCCACGACCACCGCACCCAACACACTCACACCGCCCAGCACCTTGACAAGCACAAAGCCCGTCTGCCTTACCCGATCGCTGAAATTGCACAAGCCGAGCGGATCACGCGAGTCCACACCAGCAGTCCCATACCGCTGCCCGCCCTTCTCGGCCATCTCATCTCCACGCCGCACAACCGCCCACTCCGCGCGCGGCGATCCCCCAGGCGACGCAACAATGCCACCGCGCGACACTTCTTCGCCGACGCGCTCGAGGAGCCATTTCGCGCGGTCGCTACGCTGCAGGTCTTCGAAGCGGTCGCGTTCGTTGCGCAGGCTGCGCTGGAGATCGGTGGCCCATTTCGCTATTCTAATCTCGGATAGGGGCTGCTCGGTCGGGCCGAAGCTGTTGTAGCGTGTGAGGGAGAAGTTGGTGGGGTTCTCGAGGTCCGAGTGTACGAGGGAGGAGGGGGAGCCTGCGAAGGGGGACTGCAGGTTGGGGGTGTAGAAGGGGGATGTCGAGCGTGGGACGAGGACGCCTGAGGGGGAGGCGGCGGAGAAGAGGGAGGAGTTTGTGGAGGCTGTAGTGTGGATTAGTGGATATCTCAAGAGCTGTTGAGGTGTCTTACTGTTCATTCCAGTGCCGTTCAGCCCTACGGAACCCATTGTGGGACTCCGTGGTTGCTGTAGGCTCTGCAGAATGAAGGAGTCACCCGGAAGCTTCGTCCTTCGCCGCCACGCCAGGAATTTCTTCGCTGCTGAGTGTCGCAGCCAGGCGATGGAGTCTGGATCGAACACCTGGTTGACTAGTGCGAGAAGTTCCGAGGGGAGGAGCGGCTGGACATAGTCTGGAGACATCAACAATGACGCATCCATGGTCTCGTTGTCCGGACCTGGTGTGGATGAGACAACATAGGGGTAAGTTGGAGAAGTAAAGGGATACTGCTCGAGTTCCGCCGTGAGTACCTGCGGGTGGATTACCGAGAGGCTCTGCACGGCCAACAGAGCATCCTCCAAAGCTTTGCCAAACAAGAACGGCTTGACAGGCGTCGTTTGCAATCGTGCAAGAATCGAGGTCTTCAGGGCTATTGCTTCCTGTGCCGACAGCGTGTCAGACTTGGCGATGATAGGCACCACGTTAGTCAAGGCAGAGAGTCGCTGCATGAAGGCGATGTCGTTTGTGATGTCAGAGGCTATAGCCATGTTAGTCAGGTCCATACGAAGATATGCTTTAATCTTACTTGGAGGCAGGAGATAGAGTATTACGTCTATCGAGACACCTCCACTACCACTGATGACACCGAGCACATCGTTGTCGTCCATGGTTGTTACAGATGACGTCTGATACATTAGAGACTCGACATAGTCGACCACCATGTCCATGTCATCCTTCTCCGTCGCTCCTCTTGTGAAGCCTGGAGTGTCCACGAAGCAGATATTCCTTTCCAGCACGGCATCAAGACTGCTCTTCCTTCTTCGCAGCGCGCGGCTATCTTCTACATCTGTCCACCAGTGGGGATATGGTTTGGTGCTGGCATGGATCTCTGTGACGCGGCTCGTCCCTGTATGCTCTGACTTCCGTCTGCGGGACTTGGACTTGGGTGGCGGCTGGGAGAACGAATTCGACGGTGACAGAGGATCGACGTGCACAATGTCTTCACAGACCTGCACGATAGAACGGATGAGGGAGGACTTGCCCATGCCTGGATGATGTCATTAGTCACGATGTCAGCATGTCTGAACATGCATACAACGCACCTGTCTCTCCAGCAATAAGCACCTTCAGCTTGCCCATGGCCTTGCCCTTGGTCGTAAACGGTCGTCTCGAAGGCATCTGGATGCTCGGCATGACGAGCTGCGGAAAGCTTTCTGACGCGCCATTCGCTGTGTTCGTGTCTCCCCCCTCTTCCTCTCCACTCGACGTGACGGCCTGGCTGCCGGACTCATCCATGGCCGACTCCTCGTCGGAAAGCTTCAGTGAATGCAGCGATATGGCACTCGGGGTACTCGGCACGCCTGACGTAATTCTGGGTGAGGGCGTATCCGTGTTGAGCGGCGTTAGGGGCGTAGAGCTGGCATGGCTAGAGAGTTTCCTTCTCGGCTTCAGTGACGCCGGCAACTTGAAGCGTTCTGCCGGCTTCGCGGAGCCTGTGGACGAGCCTTGCGATGCTGATCTCGACGCATCCTTGCCGGCGTGCTTCGCACTGCTATGGCTTCCTACGCGCTCCTTCTTGCGAGTCTCAGGACCAAACGCGGCTTCGAGTGTGTCTGCCAGACTCTTTACGCCAAATGTGCTGTCGCGTGACTTTGCTGCAGTGTGTGTGTTCGAACAGGAAGCCAGCGACTGCTCCATTTCCTCCTCGCTCCTCATGAAGAAGGCCGTGGGTACGTGGCTGGACGCGACGGCGGCATGGTCGACGCTCGACTTGCGGGACCGAGGCTTGACAGCGGGGGGGAGGGCGTCACCGCCAGGCAACGGTCGCATGCTCGCAGCGGTAGCATTCAGCAAGATACTGAACACTGGAGAGGGTGGTGAGGAGCCAGAGACGGGCGATGTACAGTAGTGGTGGATCAATACGGAGCGACTCCCCGCCTACTTAACCCCGCAGCCTCGCCCAGGGGTCGTGCTAGTCTAGTCGCGATAGTGGTTCTAGTGAGCACAACATGTAAAGAGCAAACGAAGTGTCGAGAAGTGGGCGTGAATGTGGGATTTGACGTATACAACTTCTTATTGTCTGACCTGATGGGCTGCAGCCATGTCACGCCTCGGACGAATCAGCACCTTGACCGGCCGGTAGCCCATCAGGTGACGTTATCGCCGACATGCAAGGCATCATCACGAGCCGTCGACAAGCAGCGGGAGAAAACGAGGCTATACATTGAACGCGTCGACATTGTCATTTTGCATATTGTACCATATCCGCCGTGCTATCTCCATCCCAGCATTCTGACCCTGTTGTACACGCCTCCCCGTCGCCCTATTACTCCCGGCCACCCTCTCCCCTAGAAAACCCAGATGGTCGTTCGCACATACCAGCGTCGCTAATATGCTTGTATGAAGAAGAAAACGTAGTTGCAATACATAGGGCATGAACCGTAGAAAGAGGGAATTCGAGAATAGAACCACTCGCTATGCAAGGGCTCAGATGCAAAAACGTGACAGCAGACGCCCACTTTTCCCCTTGGAATAGAAAGACTTTTTATACAAGCGCGGAAAGGCCGGGTACAGTACACATCGCGATAGCCGTCAGTCGTAATGGAAGAGTGTCAGATGCGGCGCAGTCGCGGAAGAGAAGTAAGGGTTGGAAGCTGGAAAGATGCGTGGCTCTCATGCTTCCTGGGGAGCACCACGGCCGCGAGCAGGTCCACCTCGGCCACGCGGCTGGAAACCGCCACGGGGTGGTCCGCCAGGGTTTCCGCGTCCTCGAGGAACGCCACGCGGGAAGCCGCCTCCGCGGAAAGACTGCTCAGGACGCTGGCGGCGCTCTTCGACCTTGAGCTCGATACCGTTGACGGTGTGGGGGTTGGCGGCAACGGCGGCTTGGTAGGCGGAAGGGGTCTTGAAGTCGACAAACGCGCAGTTCTGCGAGAAGAGTTAGTACAGTTGAAAGGATGATATGGGAGATCTGTCGTACCTTGCCTCGGCTGAGGTCCATGTACTCAATGTCACCGAACTTGGAGAGAGCGGCCTTCAAAGCAGCCTCGTCTACTTGGCTGTAGACGTTCTTGATGTAGGCGCGCTTCTGGTCGGCGTCGACTGGCTGGGGCTGGTTCTGGACGCGGGACTGCTCCTTCTTGTGGCCAGTCACACTCTGCCATCCAGGCTCACCCTGGCTGTTGGCGGGCGACTGGTCGCGAGCTGGGGCCGACGTCTGGGACGAAGGGGCAGCGGCGGCGGCAGGCTGTGTAGGCGCGGAGGACTTGGGCTGAGCGGGCACCTGCTGCGAGGCGGGTGCTGCGACGACGGGAGTGGCGACCTTGTGGGCAGACGCAGCGAGGCTAGCCCATGTTCGAGGGGCGGCGGGCTTGGGGGGACCGGACGGCATGGCGACAGGGGCGGCCTTGGAGGCAGATGGAGCGGGCGTAGGAGCAGGTTCCTTTGGCTTCTCGGGCTGAGCGACCGCCTGCTCAGCAGCAGCTTCCGGCTCCTTGGAAGCCTCTTCGACGGCAGCCGACGGGGCCTCCTCTTGCTGAGGTGCCTCAACCTCCTCTGGTACCTGTTCAACGGGGGCAGCAGGAGCGACTTGCTCAGCGGCAGTCTCCTCCAGCTTCTCGTCGACCTTGTCCAGATCTTCCTCGCTGGTAGTAACCTCGTTGCCCTGGTTGAGGGACGAGTTCTCGGGGAAGGTCGCAGTCTCTGAGTTGCCGTTGACGGGGAGCGCAGCATCGTTCTGTGCCTCGTCGTCCTCCTCGGGCTCCTCGGCAAGGTAGCGGAAGATGTCGTTGAGCACAAAGTAGCCGTTGGTCTGCTCGGCGAGGACGAAGGTCTGAGCGAAGCGCTTGTGGGGCTGGCCTTGGTTGGAGATCTCGCCGATGACTTGGATGACGATGTTGGCGTCGGAGCCCTGGGAGTCTACGTTGGTGACGCGGACCTTGGTGTCCTTGAAGTCGAGGCCCTTGATGCGCTCGTTGATGGCCTGGCCCATTAGTATGGACTTGACGTTATGCAAGCATGAGGGAGCATACCTTCTGGCCTACGCACACGCTGACCTTCTCCTCCTCGACGCCCGAGACATACTGGGAGCGCTTGTTGTAGAAAAGCTGCGCACGTGTTAGCCGTGTGACGCCCATCCATACCAATTGGCTGCAGGCGACTTACGTAGAGCCGGTCGGGGCTCTTGCTGAGGGTTGTGTAGTACTGCTCGACAAAGTACCAGCCGACCTCGTCCTTGGGGATCTCGTTGGCGGGCGCCTGCTGTGCGGGCTGGGCGGTGGGCTGCTGAGAGGGTGTGAAGTTGGAGGCGCCGGTCGCGTAGCTGTTCTCGTAGGCCTGCGAGGCGTAGTTGCCGTTGACAGCGCCAGAGGAGTCGGTGGTAGCCATGGTTATGTTATGGTTATAACAGTGTGATGAACGGCAACAAATGCTTCGGCGCAAGGGACTAAGACTGTGAGGGAGCGAGGATGCAATAGCACGCCGAAGCAAGAACTGCGCAGCAAATTGTCAGCCTCGCGTAGAATTATGACCGTGTTTGCGCGCACTCACTAGGCTGATGGGGGTGTCTGTAGGAAAACGGTCTAGGTCGGGCGCAAAGCAATGTGAGTAGCAAGATGGCGCAAGCGGGGTGGCGGTATGCACGTGAGCTCGCTGTGTGGGGAGGAGGAAAGTGAAGACGAAGATGGAATTAGACGGAAGAGTCGTGTGTGGTGGGTTTGCGCGCGTGCAGTTGTGTGTCGGAGAAGTGAGGAGCATCATGGGCCCGAAGGTTAGATTTGCCCGTCTGTGCGTCCAATCAGCCGAGACCCGTCTAACCACCTCACTCTCTACATGCATCAACTCGACACGCCAGAGTTGATCGCAGTCGTGACTACAATGTTGGCTTAAGAACACGTTGTACAGCAAATCCTGTCATTCCATTAGGTCATGGTGGAGGGATCATTGGCGATATTGGGTCAGCCAAGTAGTCGGTGATTTCCCCAAGTCCCATCATACGTCTTTACCTAGGTACTAAGCAATGCGGCTCTCTCTGTTTTCCCGAGAGCCTGTGTTAGAAGGAAATGCCTTTGAATTTATCCTACGCAAAGATCATCGAAGCACAGTAGCACAATATGCTTGTAGCTGAAGAGGATAGTCAAAGCCATACCAGTAACCATGTCAATTGAGTTTACCAGTTGGCCCACTAACCTGTCTCGAGTATGAAGAGTAAAGAGTGAGGTCAAGGGGCGCGGCTTCTCAATCCACTTTCACTTCACCTCGGCGCGACATAACCGAGGTATTGTATGGCTATGTTCGACGGTGCAGTTATCTGTTGCCTATTTGAGTAATTTGAGGTAAGCGATGAAACTAAATACGATTCCCTAGATACACATATCTTCCGTCGTGTTGGCACACGCTCATTCGTCGTGTCTCGTGGCGCAGATGCCTAACATACTGCTCCTAGTGCTCGAAGATCCATTATGCCTAATTTGGTCCAGCA
>Ga0265797_10006312_pt1 | contig 16828 bp, 16 predicted proteins | sample P2T30metagenome_FD_192433 | JGI IMG/M metagenome (GOLD analysis project Ga0265797, IMG submission 192433) | Plant litter microbial communities from East Loma Ridge, Irvine, California - P2 T30 | ecosystem: Environmental > Terrestrial > Plant litter > Unclassified | place: USA: California...
TCTACGGCCAGTGGACGAACGCGCTCGAGTACTTTGTGGCTTCTCTCGCTCGCTTTAATAGTCCTCGTATTGCTGGGTCTGGTCACTGGGCATCTGCGCAGAAGTTTACCTGGGTTTTCGAGTTCGAGGATGACTTATCGGCCGCTGGCGGGGCGTTTGCCTGCCAGCTCCGACTCGTTTAAGCCGGTGGGATGGGTAGGTGACTACCCAGTGGGCACTGACACATCTCTGAAGGTGGGAAGTGAGCCCTTCCCGATCTGGATGCACTTGCGCGGTACGCTGTTGGTGTTGGCTCTTCTTGCCATACTGATTCCGATGGCGTTGGCGGAGTCGACTCACGGGGTGACAAAAGTTGGGAGGTCGGCGGCAGCCCAAGGAGATGATGTCTCTCCGATCTGGATCACGTACTACTCGACTACCACGACTTGGTTGCCGGCTGTGATGGTTACTGCACCGCCTACTTCAGGGCCTTCTCCCACGCCAACCAGGTCTATTGAGGGCGTCGCTGGGACTGGCGGGTTGAGTGTTCCTCGATCAGGATTAGGGTGCACTGAAGTTGAGCAGGCTGTTTGTCCGATTGTTGAGGGGAGGAAGACGAGGGTGCTCCCGCGGGTGATGGCTTCTGCGTAAGGGTGCGAGTAAATGGTTTGACATGATCATGATCCTGATGATGGGTATGTGGGAGTCCTGGCATCGCCGCCAGTCGATATCGGTTGAAACGTGTAGGGTTAGGGTTGGGGTAAACAGAAATGCCAATAAAAGAGGTGATCATTCTCTTTCAACTCGATGATCTGCTGATGTCTTTCAGTAGTTCGGCGGATAGACGATGGCGAGGGTCACCACCTGGTACATGGCCCAGTCAACCAACTGCTAGATTGACCAACCTAAGATGAACTTGTTGTCGCGGAAATGTGAACCAGAGCGCGGTTTGACTGGAGAAATGGTCCTTGTGAAATGTAGTCGTTGCCACCATCAGCTGCTCTTCCGGCATCGAAATGTGATTATCGCCATTGACATACTCTCCTCGTCCATGGTTGGCGTACGGCTGTACTAGATACTCGAACATGACCATGGTGTCATCTCAATCTCGAGCCAGCCGTCTGCTGAGCTGTTCACGATTCGTACATTTGCAAGGCGCCCGACTTCAGGTACGTCCCGAGCATGTTACTTGCAAAAGGCGTGTCGAGCCATCTATTTGTCTGCAAGCGTTCGCTGACTCGTTGGTGATGAGCATTGAACATACGCAGGAATGATACACCACCCAGGATTCCAAGACAACCAATCAGCAACGACTAAGGTGGCAGCCCTGGCTTACTGCCTCCCACCAGCGCCGCCATCGTCATCTTTCCTGCCTTCCGTGCCCAATGAATTGCCGTTGTAGAACTCCGCTCCTTTATCACTCTCAGCCCTCTGCTCCGCCATGGTCTTCACCCTGATCCTCGACGGACCGCTCTGCGCAGTCCCCGAGTCTGCATTCGCCATTCTCGAGCCCTGCACGTTGGAGGGTTCTTGTTCGTCCGCCGTCCCGCCCATGTAGATGCCCTCGCCTTGAGAACCGCTGCTCGAGCCAAAGCCCGTGACGTACCCTAATGCTGAGCCGGCGAGCCCGAAAGCACCGGATACCATTCCATACGCGGAGCCTAGGATTCCACCGCTGCCGCCGCCGCTATATGCTTCTGTGAAGCCGGCGACGGGGACTAGCACAAGAGTTGCTGTGGGCATCAGGCCGACGTCCGAGAGCGTTTGGCCTTCTTCGCTGATTTCTATTGTACGGCTGGGGTGTGGTGTGAGGATTTGGCGGAAGTTGAAAGGGATGTCGGCGCCGCCTGCTGGACTGGTTTCTTTGATCCACTCTCGGACGGCGGTGGCAAGTGTGCTGTCGTGCTTGAAGCGGCCTTTGATACTGGAGCCGTCGAAGAGACGGACTTGGAGTGCGCAGGTACCGCTTGTGGGCGGCATTTTCGTACTGCTGCTGCTGCCGGGCAACGCGCTTGATGTTGAGGGTAAAGGCTCGCCGGCCATTGCAGTCGCGGCTTGTTTCCTTTCCACCTCTCTGTTCTTGCGCTCGCGTTTGTCGGCCTCGATCCTCGCCATGATTCTCTGCTTCTCCTCTTTGGCCTCGGTTTTCCTCTTCGCTTGCTGTTGCATCCAATCGACGCGAGCTTTGTTCTTGGCTGAATCGGGGTCTTCGGCTCGCTGCTTGCCCTTGTCTGACTGTGATTGTGCTCGCTCTTGTTCCTCTCGGAGGGCTCGAGCTCGAGCTATCCGTTCTGCCTTTTCCCTTCCTTCGCGTCGCAATCGCTCGGCTTCTAGACGCTGGCCGCGCTCGGAAAGTAGTGCTTGGATATTCTCGGGTTGATGTTCGGGCGGGACGCCGGGCAGTGAAGGGGCGGCTGAACCGCTGGCTGATTCGCCGACGGGTACGGCTGCTCCTTCGTTTGTTTCGTCGGTTGTTTCCACGGCAGTAGGTGCAGATACCATAGGCTCACGTGGTTGTGTCGAGTCGCCAGCGCTTGTACCCTGTGCATCGTTTCCGCAGGCCTTCAACAACCGTTGCGCCCATTCGGTGTATTCGAGATTGCCTTCGAGCTTATCCACTACAGTTCCGTTGTGAATGATGACAAGCGTAGGAGCGTCGTCAATCGGGCAGAACGCGCTGAGGAAGCTTGCTTCTTTGGTGCCGTAGTCCAATCGTAAGAGGACAGTCTTCGATTTGAGTACTGAAGGAATGTCGGCGTGAGGTGCGTCCTCTGAGTCTGAGTCGTGGTTTCCGGCGAGCCATTCGTTTTCCCATGTCGCTGAGGTTTCATCGTCGTCTATGTACTACTTGTCAGATCAACGTGTATGTATAAATCGTGGAAGCCAATGTTACCTTGTCGGATGAAGCAAGCGACAAGCTTCTGTTCTTGTATGGCTGCGCTGATGCCGCTTTGGAGATCGCCTTGGTGGAACATTGCGATTTTGCTATTGTTAATTGGTGGGTATTGCAACAAGTAAGTGAGGTGAGGTAAGTCAACGAATAGGTCGCCGGATCGTCATGGGATAGACCCTTGTACTGCACCTTCCCCAGGTTCGCTTGGCGGGATCCGTGAAAGTCGACGACATGATCGAATGCGACAACTTCAACTTCTCGCCCGCGCCACAACTCCCGCCGGGACCACACAACAATGGACAAATCACGGATACTATCGAGGGTCTTCTCCGACACAGCCTCCAGGAGGACCATATCAACTGCGACACAGCGACCATCATGGATCTGCACAGGCTGCCTCCGCCAACAGGCAAAGCCATCCAACATCTTCCGCCAGCAACGACGAAAGCAATCCACACAGCCCGGCGATGACCCAACATTCACATCCATCGTCGACAACCCCCCGCAACTCATCCGATCGGGGAGAAAACACAACAAGATCGGCCTCTTCATCTTGGCCGCGATCCCCGTCACAGCTTTCGTTCTCGGCTGCTGGCAGGTGCAAAGACTGGGGTGGAAGTCAGAGTTGATCGCGAGGTTCGAGGATCGCTTGCTCAAGGACCCTTTGCCATTGCCTCCACAAGTCGATCCGGATGCGATCAAGGACTTTGACTACAGGCGGGTTGTCGCGAGGGGTGTGTTACGGCACGATCAGGAGATGCTTATTGGACCGCGAGTACACGACGGACAGCCCGGATATCAGGTCGTCACGCCTCTGGACAGGACGGACGAGTTCCCGGGGAACAAGGGAAATTCTACCGTTCTCATCAACCGTGGCTGGATACCAAAGGACAAGGCGGATCACAGGGCGAGGCCCGAGGGTCTGCCACAGGGAACAGTTGTCGTGGAGGGATTGTTGAGGGAGCCTTGGAAGAAGAACATGTTCACGCCTGACAACAAGCCTGCGGAGGGCAAATTCTACTTCCCGGATGTCTACGAGATGGCGGCTTATGCTGGCTCCCAGGCTGTCTGGATCGAGGAGACTATGAGACCGGATTTGCTCGAGTCGTACGCTCGTGAAGACAAGGGTGTGCCCATTGGTCGTCCGCCTGAGGTCAACTTGAGGAACAACCACGGACAGGTAAGTTTCTCTCGTCTATACTTCCGTTCTATGGGTGTTGCTAACCATTTCGAAAGTACATTTTCACATGGTTCAGTCTGAGCGCCGCCACTACAGTCATGATGTGGATGCTGCTCAAGAGGCCTGCCAGTGGCATCAAGAGACGAGTTCGTCAGAGCAAAAATTGGTAGAAAAAGGTGCTGTCTCTCCTGCAGCGCAATTTTAACTTGCAGTATCTGGCCAGATATGTATACCTGTACTAAATGTAATATATCCACATTTCTGTGCTGTCGCTCAACTCCTGTCAAGCAAAATTCGATTGGTTAGCATAAAAAGCGCTGGCTCAAGTTGGAAGTTTTTTTAGCACCTCACTCTTACTGATCTGCTGTTGTCAGAGGCCAAACGATTCGTACAGGCTCGGACTGCACGACCCAATGGCTAACAACAGTGCAAGGCAACGGCGAAAATTGGCACATAAACTAACGGACTAGAACATTCGAGTGAGACGACTATTCAACTTTATCACCGGAGAATATCTTCGTTCCACCACGCTTCAATGCGAAGATCAACTACTGCAACCGCGGAACCACGATTTGACCGAGTCTCGATTATTCCAAGGCAAAGCATAAGGCAGGATCATCCGATATGATAAACTAAGGTGCTATCGACGCGATGTATGGTACTCTAGTTGTGCTGCGGCTGAGCTGAGTCTCTTTCTTGGCTTGAGCCGCCGCTGCTAGGTATGCATGATCTGTTTAATAAGCGAGAGAGAGGTTATATACACCACCCCCGTTCTATGGCTTCTCTTAAAAAGCAAACCCTCCGATAAGGATGTGTCCGTGGTAACTCGAGTTGCAGCTGAGCTAATGCCTGGAGGTTTCCAAAGTGATCTTCAGCTTTTGTTTGTACCATCGAGAGAGAGAGTGACCGAGGTTGGTTGTCAAACCGAGTATTGTTATTCGAAGTTTTTTGTTCGAATAAATGCTACTATCAATACCCCCCACAAACCGAAAAACTCGAAGAAACTCGTCGTCGTTCAATACAAAACGGCAAACAAAATGCAAACAAGTAGAAGAAGGGAAATTCCGAGTCATAAAAATGCTTTGTTCGTAAATGCTGTTCATCGCGCTCCGGATATCTACCATCCACCCACCCACCATACTCTTGACTCCTAGGTATCGATGTCTAGCATACACCACTGGGGATGGTAGAGGAGGCCGTCCTCCTGCTGGAGCTGTAGACCGCGCCGGATCCGAGACCGCGTTTGGCGAAACCGGTCCAGATTTCGCAGGCGTTGGAACCGCCGGTCAGGGCGCGGTCGGCATCGAGGATGGCGTCGCGGGCTTGAACGAAGTTGGGGTTGCATGGCTGCAAAGCCATGCCTTCCATGACTAACGCCATGGCCAAATACTTTCCATCAGTTGGCACGCCGTTTCTGAGCGTGGGCTTGATGGCGTCGTTTTTTCCGAGTTTGTCGATCAAATTCCACATCACGGGGAGGCTGTCAGTACGGGTTTCATTCGATCATAGGGGAGTTCATCAGCTTACCCTCATAAAGCATGGTAGCCCAGATAGTTCCTACGAAATCCGTCAGTTTTGCTCCTCTTGTCAAAAAGAGAGATATTGGGTCATATCTTACCAATCGCGTGGACGCTGGTCATGCCGTTCGCATCAGTGTACACATGCGGGTTCGTGGTAAGACTGGTGCTGTAAGGGTAAGCACGAATGCCCGCCGGCGAGTTGTTGATCCAGGCGCCCATGGGGTAGCTCTTCGCGCGGGTGTCGGCGGCCTTGAGGCGGATGGCGGTGGCCATGAAGTCGCCCCAGCCCTCTCCCATTCCGCCGGACTCCAGGGCGTTCAGGCAGTTGCTATTGGCGGGGCCACCGGTCAGGCGGTTCGACAGGCCGTGGGTGTACTCGTGGATGATGACGCCGGCGTCGAAGGAGCTGTCGCGCTGCGGCGTGGAGCGGGTCCAGATGTACATGCGCATGCGAGGCATTTGGCCGTCGGGCGGGGTGGCGAAGTTGGCGTTGTTGGTGCCGGAGCCGTCCTGGTCGTGTTGTCAGTATGGTTGATTGGTTGGAAGAACGATTGGATCGAATGTTCTTACCTGGGTGTTGAGGATGACCTCGTCGTTGCCACGACCACCAGCGCCCTATTGAGTCAAGTCAGCAATCAACCCATAGAAGAATATCCTGCAAGAGATCGAATATCTTACGTTGTTGTTAACCTCAAAGTTGCCAGCAGCCTCGTTGAACCCAAGCGTGTGGAGGAGATCGTGGTACATGTTGGAAGTGTAGAACAGCTGAGTCACGCTGGCATCCACGTAGGATGAGGGCGGTGTAGAGGAGGTGGTGTACGGGAACACGTAGTTGTTGGAGCTTCCACCGCTGGGCCTGTAGTTGGTGAGGTAAGTGTTGCCTCCGGAGGGGTTGGTTTGAGCAATGGCGTTGTTGCCTCTCGTCACGGTGTACGAAGTGGTGCCAGACGAGTGCCATCCAAATTCGGAGGCGGATGCGTCCTGGGGGTTGGAGATGGTCGTTCGGCTGCCCTCGCTCGGGTCGCTGAGGCCCCAGGGGCTGCAATTTTTGTCAGCATGGTTGAGAAGAAGATCTTTCCTTACGTCAGAAGGACTTACTAGACTTGGTAAGAGGCATCTGCCGACCAATCGACGACTGCATGGACGTCCTTGGTGCTGGCATCGACGTAAGAGAGAAGCCAGTTGCTCAGAATGTCGGTTTCAACACGGAAGGTAAGCTTCAACTGCCCATCCTGCTGGATGTACATCAACTGGGCCTTGGGGTCCTTCTCAGCTCCAGAGGTACCCCTGAGCACGTAAGAGTCTTCAACATCAGTAGGCTCAGCAGTTGCCTCCTCTGCTTCGACAGGGAGCTGAAGGGCGCTCGCAGCACCCTTGAGAGCCTCGACGGGATCGATCAGATCACGCTTGCGGAGCTCAGACGGCGCAGGGATCTCGCCCTCGTAGAAAGAACCGCCGAACGAGAAGATGTTGCCGTCCTTGTCGACCTGCACGCTGTTAAAGATTATCGATGTTTTTCGAGTTGAAAATCCTGACTTACGTTGACGTTGAAATCGGCATTGTCAATGTCCAGACCGTTGGCAGTTTGTTTGAAGTGCTGGAGGGGATCATAGTCAGTGACTGTTTCATCGATTGCACGAGATCGTTGATTCATACAACGTGGGCAATGCCGTTTGCTCCAACATAGTGGTCCTGGACGACACGGAAAGTGGCATCGGGAGCCTTGCTCTTCACCAACTCGGAGGCGGTGTCGACGTAGTCAGCCCGCTTGTTGAGCGCCGAGCTGTCGATGCTGGAGTCGGTGACGGTGGCGTTGATGTACTCGCTCAGAGCCGGGAGACGGAAGGCGTTGAGATCGATGGTACGGCGTTGCAGAGCCGCTCCGGTGCGTGCTTCGGGAGCCGGGTGGCCACGGACGTACGCGGCAGAAGAAAGGAAGCCGGCTAGAAGGATGCCACGCATCTTAACGAAGGTCAGGGAAGAAGATCCCTACGAAGCGGTTGACTGTTTCGGAACGATTGAAAGTAGCCGAGGCGGTGCTTCTTGGAGTTGATGTCCCTTTGCCACCGTCTTGCGAACATCGTCCTTATATACACTCGTTCGCGGTATCTGTACCATTGTAACCCACCCACCTCTCAGACTGTAGCATTGCGACTCGAAGTCTTGGATCAGCTGTTCGTCGAACGTTATCAGCATCAGCTTCCTGTTCGAGCGTAATCTCGAGGGCAGGCCTATATCATGCTTCATTAGATTCTCCATCTGGGCCTTGGGCCGGCGTTATCTCAGAATGCCTTCTTGATTGGAGGCGGATTTTCGTCTTCGCCGGCGTCGCTATCAACGCCGAGCTGCCTATTTCAGTGGAGCCGGGCAGGTTAGGCCTCTTCGATTGGATCATGTGTATAGGCCCAAATGACTTCCGGCATGGCATCAGGAGTAGCTGCATGCGACTACCACGAGACTCACTTTCGGGAAGGCTCACTAACCTTCTCTGTCAAAGCGGCAGGAGCCCACGAGCCGTTGCGTGCTTGATAAATCCTCCGGAAGGCTGTGAATGGCCAGGCTTGGGAAATGCGTCCCTGCAGCTGCAAGTCATGGTGATGGGCAGACGCCGGAGTTTGCATGTTCATTCGTTAGCGCAGGCAAAGGAACAGCGCCTGCTAGGTCCTCCCGTGGTGTAGCAGCGCTCGTTCCGCGTCCCTTGCAGATCTCAGTCGGTGTCGCATCATCTAGCCCTGTGGAGTGCATTTTTATAATCTGCGGTCTTGGACCACTGTGAACAGCCCGATGAGATATCGGTCGTCCCGACGATGGTGGCATCGTCTCGCCACTCATGGCCGCATCCTGCAATGCATAACAGAAGGCGAGGGTTAATATCAACGGCACCTACTCAACACTGACCAGGCCGCCGTCGTCTGCAAGGCGATTCGAAGCGAGGCGGCGACAAAAGTTGTTCGAGAAGAACACGTTTAGATGAGGTGCTGCGCCGAGATGCTTGGTATGCATATGCCAAGGACCGAGGTGTAGATATACTTCGACACCTGCCTAATCAGTTAATAGCGACGACAAGTGCAAGCGTGACGACGGGGCCATAAACAATGTAGCGCCTGATTGTGAAGAGTGAGTGATGTCCGCATGAACGTGGCTTGCACTAACAATCAATAGACCATGTGAGCGTTGTTGTTGGGCCTGCTTGCCTTGCCTTGCCTTCAGCGCGGTGTATAGCACTTATCTACGTAGATGAACGGACCAGAGCTTATCTTTCGATGATACCCATAAGATACCCATAATCTCAGCGGGTAGGTTGGTAGGACCTAGGTATTGTAATGTCGACATGTATTTCAGATGCCGATGCTACCTTTGCTTGAATCGCGTCGGCAACGCTGATACAAGATTGCAACGTGAAGAGTTGCGTGATCAGAGCAGTGGTATGTCGCCTTCGAGCATCTTACATGTACAATCTCAACCACATCGCCGACCTCTGCGCACCCTACTCCAAAAGCTTCGTGACCTTCTTCAGCACAGCCTCTGTCCCGACACCCGCATTCTCGGGTGCCTTCCACACAGCCTGCCAAACCTCGCCGTGTCTGGGCTCGTTCAGTACGCACTTGCTCACCACATCAGCTCTCTTTTCCTCCGTTCCGTGTTGCAGCAAGAACTTGTACCACCAAGCCCACGTGTCACCGCAGTCCGGATCCAGGATCGCAGCTTTCTGGAACCACGCGTCTGCTTTCTCAAGCTTACGTTCGGCCCAGAAAATCCGCGCGGCTGTGACGAATAGAATAGGATCGTTGTCTGCCTTTTGAATCGCCTCCAGAATGCGAGGCTTGCGCTGTGTGCGGGCTTCAAGATGCCAAATGCGCTCGCTCCACACGAGCCCGCTTGTTGGACACTCTTGCAGAGCCTGCGCCATCTTTGCGTTGGCGGCAGGCAGGTTCTTTGCGCGCCACTCCAATCGCACACTTTCGGTCCAGAGTTCGGGTGATTTCTTGACAGCGAGACGTGCCCGATCAAGGATAGAACGTGCTTTGACGACAACCCCCATCTTCTCCTCAAGTCGGCTAGCAAGCAGCCAAAGCGGGACGGACTGCGGGCATGCGCGTGTGCCAGTGTTGAAGGCTTCTCGGGCCTGCGGAAGCATGTTCTTCATCTCGTAGAGCTGGCCCTTCATCATCCAGAGCTTGTCAGCTTTGGCGTAGATCTGCAGGCCCTCGTTCACGAGTGCCAGAGCTGCGTCAATGTCACCGAGCTGGCGCTCGAACGCGGCAGATTTTATCCACACACGATCGGTGCCAGCTTCTGAACGCGCAGTCGCGAGTAGCTCGCGTGCTTTCTGTGACTCGCCATTCTCCGCTTCGAGTTTCACGGCTTCAAGCCAAATGTTTTCGTTTCCGGGGTTCTGCTGGAACGCAAGGCCGAGAACTTTGCGTGCTTCGTCGATAGATCCAGATTGCCACTTCTCGCGAGCAAGCTGCATCCACAGGACTTCTGATGTCGGGCACGCTTCAACGGCTTTCTCGAGTAGTGCCCAGAGTGCTTCCTTCGTACCGTGGTTTCGTTCCAAGTCTGCTGCAGCGAGGTAGACGCTCTTCCTGTTGTAGAAGACTCTGATGGTGTAGGCATAGATGGCGCGTGCAGTCTCGAATTTGCCTCGCCCAATCGATGATTTCGCATCGTCCAGCCAAATTTGTTTCCTGTCGTCATCCTCGTCCAATGTCCAGCCCAGCGTCTCTCGGATGATAGCCTGGCACGTAAGTGGGGCACCTTCTTCCTCGCAGATTTCGGCTTGTGTAATCCACTCCTCACGCTTAAGCATGGCGCTTACTTTGGCCAACGCCTTCACGGCACGATCCATAACCCTGAATACCATGTCACTCTTGCCAACCTGTTCTTGCAGTCGAGCAGCAGCGATCCAGATTTCGTGGCTTGCAGGAATTGCCTGGCGGGCTTTGTTCAAGACTTTTTGGGCTTGGTCGGGTTCTTCAAGACGTGCAAGAGCGAGCCACAACTCAACTGAAAGAGGGATGATCTCGGTGGCCTTTGCAAGCAACAAGCGAGCGTCAACGGGGTCTTCCTCAAGATTGACAGCTTCCTTCCAGATAGCGACAGATTGAGGGATATGATCCAGTGCTTTACGCAAGACTCTCTTTTTCGCGGCCGGCACGCTCTCGAGCTTCATGGCCTCCACCCAAAGTCGCACCGATCGATCGTTGTTCTCGATAGCCTTGGCGGCCATAATTTTCGCATTCTGATTGTCGTGCAATCGGATACATTCCAGCCATGTGTCTTCGCTCTTTGGACACATCTCGCAACCACGTCTGATGACGTTTCGAGCAGCGACAATCTTTCCAGCGTATTCCTCCAGACGAGCGGCCGCAATCCATCCAGGGCCGTGGCGCGGGTTGGTTTTGATAACGGACTCCAGTAGTACACGCGCACGTTTGATGTCGCCGACAGGTACCTCGCCAGCTCTCTTCTCGGACATCGAAAGCGAAGTGAGGTATCCCTTCGGATCGATGTTTGTGCTCGTGCCGGACACCGACTCGGTGCCTTGTTGTGTTTGGGCAGCTTGATCGAGGCGTACCTTCAGCACCTTGTCGCGTGCCGCACCAATGTCCGCAAAGTTTGTCATGGTGCCGTCGGCCTGTTCGGCGCTGCCAGTTCCCTCGGTAGCCATTCCATCTTCTTGCACTTCCGTTCCCAGTTGGCCACTGGCGCCCGCTCCTGCGAGTACACTATCCGGTACAGCGTAGAATCGCTGTCGCATGTTTTGCTTACTACGACGGTTCTTTCCGGTCAAGTCGCCGACCTCGGGGATGCTGGCCCAGTCCTCGTCGGTGACAGAGCCTAGAGCTCGTTTCAAGTCGGCGAATTGTTGCTGAATTTTTGGGTTGTTGCGTTCGTATTCTTCTCGTTGCTCGTTTTCGCGAGCTTCCCTGTGAAGACTCAAGTCGGTATACTGTCCAACCACACCGTGCTGCGAGGGTGATGAACATCGAAAGTCAACGGGCATGGGGAGAGGATGTGCAGGGAATTGGGAAGACTAACCTTCGTGCTCTACGACGCTTATCCATACGCTCATCAACACTTTGGTAGATCCGGTCTGCCTCATCGTCGTCTCTGTCGTAGTTGCCTGTCGCGAAAAGGCCTTCCTCGTTCTCGGCATCGCGGAAGCGCTCGTCATCTTCCTCCTCGTCGGGCTTCTTTTTGCCAGCTCCGTACGCCGTAGGTGGTGCGGTTCCTAGCTGTTGTGCACGCTTCGCGAGGGCTTCCTTGATCTGATCTTCGCTGGGTCCTTCACGCGCCGGTCCAAGATCCGATCGAGTGGTGAACCCGGTGGCACCACGTCCCAGACCGGCAACATAGTTTTCGGGCGCCTGTTGCGACAAGAAATCCTTGCGGCCAGACATGTTGATGTGATGTGTCGGTTGTCGAGTTGTTCTGGCCGAGCTCTCGGTTCTGGAAGATTGAAGGTCGCCTGCGACTAGCGCGAGTCATGTGACGGCTTGGCCTTGCGCGCTGGGGCTCAAGGGCTGGGCTGGAAGTCGCGTTGCGCATGTGAAGCTTAGAAGCACTCCAATCCGTCTGAAGCCAGGCGATGCGACAATACACCCACACCAACACTTGACCTCACTCGCCCGCACAGACTGCACACATCACACCATGCAGGACCCCACTCAGGGCGTAGCGGCGCCATTGGTACGTGAAACCCCAAGAGACCGCACTCATACCAACCACAACTAACACGCGCCTAGCAAAACCACCTTCACTTGATCTCTGCCCACCATTTCCCTCTGGTCGGCCATCTCGCGCTAAATGTCGTCTTCAAATACCTTATCGATGCGCCTCAAATCGTCAAAACGCTTGCGCCAATGTCATGGACATACGTGAACGCCCCCAACGACGGAACAATCTGGCTCGAATGGCTTCCTTCATACAAGCAGAACCGCCTACCTTCGGACGGATATGTCTGGGGCGATCCCGAATCCGTGTTTCGCCAGGAATATGGAGGCTACACGATTGAGGGAATGGTCCACTCGCTAGGTTATCGTCCTGGTCTAGACTCGGTTGCCTCGCACGCGCGCACGCGTTACCACTTCATCTCCAAGGCACCCAACGTCAATGCTGCACCGCCCGACCCTTCGCTCTGGATTGTACACTACCATCAAGCGGACAACCGCAACATCCTGCCAATTGCTCAACTGCCATTCGATCCCCAGACGAGGCAGCTCATGTTGGAACGTCAGCATCTGCAGAGCCAGGGAAGATTGGAGAAGCGGGACTTTATGCTTCACGATCGCGAGCACTGGCCTCACATCAACGGACCCTCCGGACGCGAGATGGGGCATACCATGATGGCACCTGGTTTCTACGGTTCCAACCCTATGCCCGCCCAGGGTCGGTACAACCAGGCCGCTCCCCCTGCCAAGAGGCAGAGGACACAGGGGTCGGTCGGTGTGGCTGGTGTTCCAGACGGTATGCCAGATACGAGCATCGAAGACGAAGAAAACACGGCACTCGGTGACTATTTCGATCACTTGACACCTCGAGATATCAGCACCGCTAGGTACATGCAGCATCACAGGTGGATGGAGGAAGTATTCTCCTCACCTTACGCAAGTGGGCAGATCGTACCCGCTGATCTTGGACTCGGTCTCATGGGTGAGATGAAGAGTTTGACTGATGGTCTTCTTGAGCCACCCTCCATGGACTTTGAGTCTAGTGAGAAACAATTGACAGCACCCGAGGAGGCAAAGCCCTTTACAAATGTCAAGAAGGAGCAGGTGGATGAGTTCAACAAGCGCGTGCAAAAGCATCTTGACGACGGGCACGCCGAAATCGAACGGATGAAGGCCGAGCACGCTGCAAAGATGCAAGAATGGCGCAAGACCAAGACTCTGTTGCAAGCCGAGAAGAGGCTGCGCAGCGCCACATGGGAGGGCTACGAACCTGCTGCGTACAGGCTTGAAGAACTCGAAGTCAATGACCAAACAGGTGATAAGCGCGAGACTGTAGAAAAGGTCTTACAAGACGTCGAGGGTATTCTTGGAGTCAAGTTTGCTGGCTATGCGGACGCAAATTTGATCGAGAAGGGAGGCTGGGAAGAGGGAGAGGCGCCACCCGCTCAGCAGAGCAGCTCCCCAGAAGAGCAAGCAGGTGCTGAAGCGCCCCAGTCGAAGGCGGAACAGCTCCAACCTATGGTACCCGCGAACGTCCCGCAGCCGAATGCGTCGCCAGTACCGCCCCAACAACAGCAAGATAGCGTCCCTCCTACGCAACCCGGCATGCAATCGGGAGGTCAGGCACAAGATAGCTACCCTCAGCAGTATCAGCAGCAGCCTCAGCAGCCTCAGCAGAACCTATCCTCGACCAGCAACTCGGACCTTCAACTCCCGGAGGGCATGGACCTCGACACAACCGATCTGCAATTCCCCAGCGCAGGCGTGACGCCCGCTCAGACCGGAACGCCAGGTCAGAACCAGACACCCGGTGACTCCACAGCTTTCTCTATGCCCCAGAGCAACGTCGCACCCAGCGAAGCAGCAGCGTCTACCGCCCAGCAACAACCCGGACAACCCCCAGCGCAGCAAGGTTCTGCCGCCATGGCAAACCTCAACGCGCAGCCTGGTAGCAACGCTGCCAGCACGGGGCCACAGGGTACTCCGGCGGGCGACCTCCAGGACACTAGCATGTTCAACGACACTTTTGGCGATCTTGCTGGTGAATTCGGTCAGAGTGCTGGCGACGGCATGCTGGACTTCGGCGACGATAGTGCGTTTGGCGAAGCTTTACATGGCATGGACACGCCTGGAGACGGAGACATGTTTGGCGCTGGCGGCCAAGAAGGTACCGGGCCCTGAAGACTGCTTGTTTTCGTAGTTAGAGAAGTGTGTAATAACTATTCGTCATTCGAGGTGTGGCTCCGTCGTATCACTTTCGAGTCATCTGCCCGCAACGAGGCATTCGAAACATGTGTTCCTTCCCAAAGCACTTGACGCGGTGATAGCTAGATAACCCCAACCCTTACCCTTGACAATGCGGTCTCACGACTACAATCAACCCTTTCTGGGTATGACAACACTCGGTATACCCATGTTCTCATCGAATCTTAGTATATCATCGCCAAAGAGCATTTTGCGGAGTCTTGCAGTCGTCATGGTTGCTTGGCTAGCACACCACTTTGTTCGCGGACTTCACGTACGTCGTACGTTGTCTTTCTCGACTCATCATGTGATATTCCGAGCCTACGCAGGAAAAGTATACTCGAATTAGAAATTCGCCCTGAGTTGGGACACACCAGCATTCTCGGACGTGGGTCCACGAATATCACGTTTAGACGATCGATCGATCGTTTTGTACAAATCTTTGTTATTACTTGCGGGCAAGGCCTTCAGTTGCCCAGTTGCCTGCCTCCTTGCCCAGCCGCCAGCACCCTTTGTAGCTTGAGGATTTGGACTACACAGTACTTTCTCGACAAGCTTGGAAGATGTGTCGTTGATCTCAGGAATACGGGCGTGCTTTTTCGTCACTGATGGGGGAGACTTTTTGATAACGCCAAGGTTGACCTGATCTACAGCCTCACAAATTTCGAAGAAGACGTTGAGTAGACCGTCGCCACAAGCAACTGACCGAAGACTTCGTTCAGAAATGTACGAGTGCATGATGGTGCTCTCCGAATGGACGACGACTCGGAGAGGCGCTGTCTCGAGTGATGAATGACTCTCATTACTCTTGACCTGCATATCAAGTTATCAACCAAATATGGCCTCGGCGAAAGCAGAGGATACGGGAGCAGTCCATTCGCGCCTGCGGTTTGGCGATGGTATAGCGTTTCTCAATTATTCTGTAGCTATTTAAAGCGCCGAAGTCTTTCGCCTTTTGCTTCAGAGATGCTGCTTGAAACTCTGCTCTTAAGATGTCGGATCTCGTTTGGAGTTGGACCTTGGTCCCAATGTGACCGAACAATCGCCACTGGATCTGCTTAAAACCAGTGATACTCGCATGTCGGTGGTGGTACCAGTGGTTTCGCTGATGATGCTGAGAAACCCAAGAGGTGTAGCAGTGTTCGCAATTTTGGCCTTGTCGAGATAAGCGCTATCGATTACGAGCGCCCATTCCTTGTGCTTTCGGATTGCCAAACCGTTTGAGTCTACCACGGTTTCTTGTTGCATGTCGCAAAATAGGTAGACGTGTCTATTCGCCTTGATTTAGCTGCTCGTGACGTGCTTCATTGGCGTGTAGTATGCCACGTCGATCTTTGACGGGTCGAAGTCTTCACTCCAGCGGAGGAGCACTACGAGCTCTGCGAACCTCGCGATACGAGGGCTTGCACCCTGGCCTTTCAACAGCCTAGACTAAGCGTCGAACGATGGTAGATTGGATGGGATCCTGTTCAACACATCACACAAGAGCTGAGCAATGTCTTCGGCGTCTGTTTTCGTTAGAATGGCTGATTCGAAAAGACGTAGGGACTCTGAATATGAGGCGAAAGGACTGTACCAGTGAGGCACCGTGTTGCGTGGTCGTATTGCTTTGAGTACTGGATGAGCTGACCTGGGTCTATGCTTCTTCTCATCCCAGTACTCCAAGTATGGCTGGATGCGGAATGGCAGAAGAATTTGCCCGCTGGGATCGTTGGCGTCGCTGATTTGTATACGCCATGCCTTTGTCTCCCATTCGTCTCTGTGTATCGTGTCTTCGAGAGTGATGCCGCCGACCAGACGAAAGTCTCTGTTGTTGTAGATTGGGGAATCGAGAACGCGCAATGATCGCGTTGATGCAAGAGTGTACTCGAAACGCGCCTTTGGATCGAGGGAAAGGCGTGGTAGGAGCTCATAGAAATGGTTCAGGTTGATGATAGCCGGACACATCAACTAGCCATGGCCGACAACAGCGGCTACTCCGTGGAGGTCCTAAAGTCATGGGCCGCTGCTTACAACGCGTGCTATCAGCTATACAAAGACAAAAAGCTCGAAGAGTGTATCGTCCTTGTCGAACATCATTTGAGGGATGACTCCATGCCCCTTTACCATCGCATGCTGTTCGAAATCATCTTCGGTGGAATTCTCGCCAGCTGGTATGAGGCAGGCGATGCTATTGCCCGCTGCGAAGCGATCTGGCACAACACGAATGCCCATCACAAGAACGCCACCGACGAATGCATTCAAGGCAGTCTGACAGAGATCCGCCAATTGCTCGATGCGTTGCAGCGCGCGCATGCTATGAAGCCGCGCGCGATGGAGGATCCGAGGCTTGCTG
>Ga0265797_10006313_pt1 | contig 16827 bp, 19 predicted proteins | sample P2T30metagenome_FD_192433 | JGI IMG/M metagenome (GOLD analysis project Ga0265797, IMG submission 192433) | Plant litter microbial communities from East Loma Ridge, Irvine, California - P2 T30 | ecosystem: Environmental > Terrestrial > Plant litter > Unclassified | place: USA: California...
TACGGGCGAACAGACTTTTGGCGTGGCACTGTATATGCAAAAAGATAGAGGAAATAGTAAAGACTATAAACTGCTCTCGATACACATACACTTGGAGAATTATACTTTGAAAAGATTGTGTTGATTAACATCTTCGTACTGCATCTACACTTGATATTAAAGCTTGTCCGTATTCCCGTCTCTTTCTCCATCTATCCATTATTCAAGCCAACACTATTCCTATCTAAACACCCAAATACGTCCCGCTGGTAATCTTCTTAACAGTAGCTACAGAGTTCCACCCAATCGCCGGACTAGCCGGCGCATTCTCCTCTGCATCCGCAAACGGATCAGCCTCGCCATCGTCCTTCTTCGCGTTGAGAGGCGCCATCATGCTAACACCTAGCCCGCTACCCAGAGTCAAAGACTGCTCATCGCTAATCTCCCAGCGGGCTTCCGTGTTACCAGGTTTGGCCTGGCCGTCAGTTACGAAGCGTGCGCGTAGGGTTTGGGGGGCGGAGCCTTGAAAGAGGGTTACGTCGCCTAGACGCCAGTAAATGAGTCCCTTGTCGCGCGAGAAGGTACCAGTAGGCTTCGATTGGCACGACGTCGCTTTCGACCCAGGCTCAAGTCGAATCACAAGGACGAGGTTGCGGATGGTTATGCTTGTGGCACCGCCAAGTTCGAATCTGGGGTTGAGGGAGTAGTTGAGGATGGCAGACGTCTGTGTCGGTTCTGATTTCCAGGCTGGGGACAAAAGAATTGGTGGGAGGGAGCCGATATTGCTGTCTTCGATGTGTAACTGGTAGTGAAAGGCTACCGATGTCTTCATGATCTTTGACAAATCTACGGTGTAGTTACCCGGGCTATCTGCCGACTGCTCGATGAATGCAGGGTTAGGAGCAACCTTCTCGAGTACAGGAAAGTTCTCTAAACGTATACTCTCAGTGCCGAAAGGACCGGCAGAGATGTCGACAGGGTTATACGCAAGCGCAACCTGCCCGATTACCATTGCCTTGGTAACGTTGCCCTGCTCGAACCACGCGCTGACGGTCTCCACTAACGACGCATTGAGCCCCGGTTCATGCAGGTCCGGGTGTCTGATTGTGGTACTAGCGGAGCTACTTAGCGATCGGCCCGAGCGGATGGATTGTGTATCCGATGTGGCATGGTCGTCCGATAACAATGCGCGATGTGGAGGCTTGAAAGCTGGAGAAGTAGGTTGAGGAGGGATAGCAGGAGCAGGAAACGTTGCTGAACCAGGGCCGGAAGCGGGACCAGATTCACTCGTTGGGAGCGGAGGCACCTCGCCTATGCTTTGAAGTTCTGGTGTTGCGGGGTTCGGTACGAATATCGTATTACGAACATCTCGGCGACCACGCAGCGTGCTTGATCGTTTTGGCTGTGCGGCTTGCTGTACATGTTTTAGCATACGTCCTCAGATTATTTTCACTGTTGCTTACTGCGCGCAGAGTGTTGACCAGGTTGGCGGTAGCTGCATCAGCGTCACCGTCTTCTTCTTGGATGGGAGCATTTCTAATGTCAAGCTTGAATTGTGGCGGTGGATTGCCCTCATTTTGTGCCCTGATTCCGGTTAGCTACGTAGACTTTTGGGAAGTAAACAACCTTACAGTCCTGCTTCCCTCTCGGCTTCCGAGATGGCATCCAGAGCGGATGGGGGCACAGAGAAACCTTCAGAATCCTTTTCCGGTTCTGACTGCGTCTCTATGACTGGAGGTGGTGGCAGGGGCTCTTTGAGCTCTGGTATAGAATCTTGAGCTGGCGTTGTTCCGTTTACGGCGCCTGGCACGTCTGCCTCGGCGGACGACTCAGGTATGGTGCCGTTTGGGGCAGCCTCAGTGCTGCCCTGGCGGGTGAGGCTGGGGGAATCAGATCTTTGAGAGGTACTGGGTCTCTGTGAGAGGCGTCGTAGAGGCGAAGTTGGCCGTTCTGCAGTGGTACTCAACGAGGAGCCCTGGTTCTCATTATTCTTTGCTTTGCCCTTGCCGAATCCACCGAATACCGAACCAAGGTTTGACGAAGAGTTTCGGTCTGGTGATGTCGCTCTGCCGTATGGATGCGCACTCTGTCTCCGTCGTCCCAAAACTGTCCCAAATCGCTTGAGAGGATTGGAGCTGTGTTTCTCGACAGAGCCGCTCTTCTGGCTCCTGTTGTCATCCGCTGCAGTGGGCGATGTTGGCAGAGGAGGAGGCGGTGCGAGGTTTCTCGAAGGAGTCCCTGGAATGCTCGGCTTTCGCACAGGTTGCGGTGCATCTCCGTTCCGCATCCTCAATGCCCACGTTTGTATCTCATCGGCCGTTTCGATGTTCAGCATGGCGTTCAACGTCTCTTCAGCTGTGGTCCTGCTGCGCTCCACCTGGTCGACTTCATGGGTTTGGAATTGCGTGAGCACATCGCGCAGGTGGTTCAGACGGGTCTCATCAATGGCCTGCAGTTGCTCGAAGACGTAGGGTGCTTGCGAGTCCCATTGCAGCTCAGCCTTCTCGATGTCCTGCACGGCATCGGCAACGGCGGACGCTTTGGCCTTGGATCCCTTATCGCGAAGTTTGCCTTGCTTCTTCTGCGCCGTGTCGATGTCTTTTGCGATTGCGGACAGGTTTCCCTGGATGTTGGCCATGGCCAGCACATCTCGGTTGCTGGCGGTGAAGTCGCGCAGGGGGCGTTCGACGTCGGCTTCGATCTTGGTGGCCAGGTGCGCGTGGGATTGGGCGACGGACTCGGTTGCGCTCACAATCTTCTGCCATGGGGTTGCGAAGATGCTGCCCCGTGTTAGCTCAGCTCGTGCGCTGCGAGGCGAATGGGGCGGGAAGATACCCCAGATCCGACGACTCATCGGGCGGATGTCTGTTTGCGAGCTTCCGCAGACCTTGGACATATTGTTCTTCGACGCGACGACGTTCCTGCGCATTGGTGAGCACCCATGACGATGCGCGGCACCGGGGGCCGACCCACCTGTAGCCAGTCGGCAATGTGGTTGTTGAGCTGGCCGACATGTCTCATGCGACTGTCGAGGACGGTGACGGCTTGGGCGGGCGAAAGCGATGTCTAGACATGGTGTGAGCCGAAGCTGGGGGAGGGCATACAGACAGCTCTCACCAGCAATGCCGGGTATTCTTTGCGTTGGAGCTCCATGGCGACGAATGCGGGGGACAGGCGCACAGCCACAGGGTAGCAATTCAGGATATTTACATAGAGAGGAAGCTCGGCGAGCTTGTCGGGTGTCGTGGAGCTGTCACAACTGCGCTGTCAGTCATGGCTTGGGGCTCGTCGCTTTTGGCCTAGTCCAAGACACGCGGTTGTGCCCGGCATCTGACGTAACCTTGGTAACGACTAACCCTCGAGATGCCTCCCTGGACCCAGTCGCCAGTCGCCAGCTGCTTCCCACATGGACTCGAGACGCGCCAGAGCCTGTCTAGCCATTGCATGACTATGCGACTTGCTGAGCACGGCCAGCCCGTCCTTGGGCACCGACCGCGTCGGCTTGGGTAGTGTCGCGTCGCTGATTCGGGGCGACTCTTCTTCTTTTCCTGCCTTGACAACACCGCTGCTTGACTGCTGCCCTGATACCTGTCCGACAACACCCATTGCGCCCCATGGCTTCCTCGGACTGGCGAGCGAGCCTGGGCTTCACTGCTCGCCTGATGGCTGTCACGAAAATGCAAGTAACATGTTTATACTGTCGCGCTAGGGAGCCCGGTACATGTTAGCACGGAACAGGGCCCGACCTTGTGCATGGCATATTTGCTTGATCGCAATTCACCCCTGGCGTGCAAAAGACACATCGGCCCAATCAGTACGCGTCCAACGTCATATTCCAGGACTGACAACATTGCAGGACATCAGCCTACCAGACAGCGGACCCATCACTGTCTGCAGACGATGCTCGTAAAAAAGCTACTGTAGCTGAGACGACCATCTATGCAAACGCTACATCTCTGGTACAGACCGCCTCTTGAATTTGGTGAATTTGTTTTGACCATGTTGCAGGACGACTACGACAGACTTTGCAATGAGAAGATAACAACCCTTCCCAGACCATCGCTCGACTTCCCAACACCAGAGGTCAGGACTTGCACTACGGGTGCATGCAAGTTTGCTAACCTAGACTCTAGGATGAAGATTATGTCCCGACACCAGGTGGGAAGCCCATTGGCAACTACCAAAATGCACTCTACCATCGTGAGGGTCTCTTCTCTGTCATTTACAAGGCACCTGCGCTGGGTGGTGAAAGCTACTTTCCAGCAGAGTCGCCTTCGAAGACCAAAGTCGTAGCGTTAAAGATTACTACACCATCAGTAATGGAGCCTCCGCACGACTCACAGCGAGAGGCTAAGATATTAGCCATGGCAGCGTCGGAGCGAGTCATTCCACTGATAGAAACCTTTCGTGAGAATGGAAGCCACTTTGTTCTGGTCTTCCCGTTCGTGCGCTACGACTTCAGCGACCTACTGCGGGACAAGAAACTTTCTAAGAGCCAGATTAAGTCGTGCTTGAAGGACCTCTTCGTTGGACTCGCCGACATCCATAGCAAAGGGATCATACACCGCGATGTCAAGCCTTCCAACATACTCCTCAAGTCTCTCGACGGGCCAGCATACCTTTCCGACTTTGGTATCGCATGGGCGCCTGAAGTGCCAGGGTCAGAATCCGCGGATGCGAAGATTACCGATGTTGGCACTACCTGCTACCGACCCCCAGAGCTACTCTTTGGGAACCAAAAGTATGGCTGTAGCTTGGACCTGTGGGCTGCTGGTTGCACAGTCGCTGAAGCTCTTGACCCCAGCCACGAGACGCTTTTCGACTCCGGAGAACTAGGAAGCGATTTGGCCTTGATACAGAGCGTATTCAAGAAGCTCGGAACCCCGAACCTAGATGTCTGGCCGGTGAGTCGATCTATCTTGTCTGATTCTGAACTCTGCTAACTGAAGTAGGAGGCTGCAAGTTTCCGTGACTGGGGCAAGGTGCAATTCTACGAATACCCAACACAGGACTGGTCGGTCTTGCTGCCAAACCTTTCCGGGGTAGAGCGAGATGTCGTCGCCAGTCTAGTCAAATATGAGAGTGGCTCGAGAATGAGTGCATCCGAGGTGAGTTGTGCGCCCAATACGGAGACATAGCTGACTGTGTATGACAGGTGCTCAAGCATGCCTACTTTTCGTCTGCAGAATAGGTTTCTGGGTTTATGTTGGGGATAATTCGCGTCAGGACACAACTTGAGGCGCGGGGCGATTCCGCACGCGCCGAGTAGCCTGACACATGCATAACATAATTTGTAAATATTAGTGAAATAGTGATATAACCATTTTTGCCAGCGATGCACTGGCCGAGTAATTGCAATCTAGAGTAATCAGCTGTGGGCGAGTGGACGTACACAAAGTGCGCTAACGACGCAGGGTTGATCCTCGGCCGTTCACAAGCAACAGCATCACCACGGCAAAGTAGACGTAGAGCAACAACCGCACTGTCCCCCTGTATACCCAATACCGCCCAACGACTTCCAGACATATTCCCCTGCAGTCGCCTGTATGTTGTCGCCGTCAAGATAGCAGCTTTCCGGCCCTGGCCTCAAGTCACAGCCCCTCATAGCACCGCCGCTGTCCCACATCGATCCCCGCCCTGGAAAACTTCCCAACCCACTCAACATGGCATTCCTATTCCGAAACAAGCAGAAGAACAACCTGGAGCTTACCCGCTCTATCAAAGAGCTTACGCTGCGGCTCGGGCAAGAAGACAGGCCCAACCCCAAGGTGCGACCAGACGACTGCTATGGGGCGCCTTGGGCAACATGGCTGACATGTGATAGCTAGAGGAAGGACTTGCTCTGGACCTGCAACAGATGAAAGTTAGACTTCAGGGCACACCCGGTAGGTTTGCTGTCCTTTCACCACGCACCTGCAGGGCTAGCTGCTGACGGCGCCAAAGACACAGAAGTCAACCCGGAGGCTGTCTTCCAGCTTCTTACAAACATCCTCAACGAGGACCTCCTCTATGCGCTAGCAATCAACATTCATAAGCTCCCGTTCGAGTCGCGAAAAGACGCCCAAGTCATCTTCTCCACTGCTTTCCGCTACAAGCCCGCAGGACAAGCTACACCGCAGGTATTGGAACACGTCGTCGCATACCGACCGGATATTATAATAGCGCTATGTCGAGGCTACGACAGGCGAGAAAGCGCCATGCCATGTGGTGGCATCCTTCGTGAAGCGCTCAAGTACGATGCCATCGCTGCGCTGCTGCTCTATGACGAGCCAATGGAAGACGGAAAGACGCTTGACTTGGGCAACGTGAACCCTGATCTGCCGTCTTCTGGCAACGGTGTCTTCTGGAAGTTCTTTGACTGGATAGACAAGGGCGCGTTTGAAGTCAGTGCCGATGCATTTAACACATTCAGGGTAGGTTGACTGGCTGGAACATGTGAACGGACACGCTGACACACGACAGGAAATCCTGACAAAGCACAAGCCTTTAGTCGCTACATTCCTACAAACCAACTTTGACACCTTCTTCACCAAGTACAACTCGATGCTTATCCAGTCTGAGAGCTATGTGACGAAGCGCCAGTCTATCAAACTGCTGGGCGAGATCTTGCTCGACCGAGCAAACTACAATGTTATGACGCAATATGTGGACTCGGGGGAGCATCTCAAGATCATCATGAAGCTACTGCGAGACGACAGGAAGATGATCAACTACGAGGGTTTCCATGTCTTCAAGGTGAGTGTTGACGGGCGTGGTTGTGCGCGTGTGTGTGTATTGACAAACGCAGGTGTTCGTTGCCAACCCGAATAAATCGGTCGCAGTACAACGGATCCTGATTAGCAACCGGGACAAGCTGTTACGGTTCTTGCCGTCATTCTTGGACGACCGCACAGAAGACGAGCAGTTCATCGACGAGAAGAGCTTCTTGATCCGACAGATCGAGCAGCTTCCGCCAGCTCCGGTCGTGCCACCGACAGCGCAATAGCCAGTGTTGGAAGCGAGTATGATGTCTATCTGTTAGGTTTTGCATATCATGGCGTTTGAGGTTTGATATCCTTGGAGTTGTTCACAAGACGGGCGCAGCATCATCGGCGCATTTTAAATGGATGGATGTTGTGAATGCAGGGTAGGCTTGCAGATGCAGGGCCCGCAGTACGTTGTGCGCGGACAGCGGATCATGGTCGGCCTGCTTTTTCAAAAGTATGTTTGCGCATGTCAACCCCTTGGAGCCCCAAAAATAGTTGTTCAAGGAATGGTGAAGGTGTGCGAGCAATCCGACAGCAGGCCACATGCAGCATTACATACTATGATAGATACCAAGTGCTCGCGTGCTATAGCCGGCATCTCGGATCCGCAAAGACATCTAGACTCCATATTTCATCACGCGGTGGATCTCCCGCGGCGAGCTTCCCCGCTTAATCGCTAACTATGACACGTGGTGGTGATTGGCTGCTATGTTGGCCGTCTGTCTGAGCCCGCGGCCAAGCCGGTGTCGCAGGTAGCAGGGCCGTAACAATCAAAACGTCGTACCTGCTGCAGACGGCTTACATTGTCGCGTTTGGAGAATTGTACCTGCATCGTTTCTGTCGCGTTGAAGCATCCCTTGACGCATCCTCCCGCTAAGCCCCTGATGCTAGCCCGTCGCTAGTTTAGGTAGGAAACCGGCTCTTCCTCCTTCTCGGCTTGGCGGCCAGACTAAAGCGAATCAGGTGCACGCCATCGAGCAGCATGACTTCAGAGGGGGCCCGGATAACTCGCTGGCTGCAGTTGCAGGACACCGCTACACACCAAGGCCCGCTGCTTAGTCCGGGGAATGAATTTCCTCTGAGAACCTTACCGTCTCTTCCCTCCGCCAGCTCCATCTCCGACCTGGATTCGGATGACGGCCCCCGAGTCTCGCAACCACGCACCAACATCGCGAAACTCATCCATCCGCCCACCCCTACCATGACGGATGAGCAGACGGCGGCTCGAAGACGTTCCTCCTCGCTCGCCGGCGCAACCCTGCCCACTAAAACAGACCTGAAGAAGCACCGCCGGCACCGTTCCGACCACATTGCTGAAGAAGGAGAAGAATCCTCGTCCGGTGCGGACCGTTCCGATTCAGACTCTGACAGCGACGACTCCGACCTCGACGACATGAGCGCAGACGGGCTCGAAGACGATGAGGAGACGGGCCTTACCAAGAGAGACAGGCGGAGACGCCGGAGAAGAAAGAGGAGGAACACGTTGCTCGACCAGCGCATCGTCCCCGACGATACGTACACAAAGGAGGAGAAGAAGCTCGCCGACCAGAACTTGCTCAAGTCCATGCTGGTCAACGGAGCCCTGATAGGCCTATGGTAGGACACAACCCCCCGTGTTGTCTCAGCTCAACTAATGTGTCTAGGTACCTCTTCTCCATTTCGATATCTGTCTACAACAAATGGATGTTCAAGGAAGCCAAGGGCGACGGCGAGACCAAGAACATCTTTCCATTTCCGCTCTTCACAACATGCCTGCATATGATCGTCCAATTCACGCTTGCGTCGCTCGTTCTATTCCTAATACCCTCCTTTCGACCTCGACACGATTCCCTTAACCCTCACGCTGCCGGCGCGCGTATGGAGCCCTTGGACCCAAACAAGCCGCTTATGACCAAATGGTTCTACTTCAGCAGACTCGGCCCGTGCGGTGCGGCCACTGGCATGGACATTGGCCTGGGCAATACGAGCTTGAAGTTCATCTCGTTGACATTTTTCAGTAAGGGATGAAATCTCGTTTCTCAGAACGCGGCTAACAACAACAGCCATGTGCAAATCATCTGCACTCGGCTTCGTGCTCATCTTCGCATTCCTCTTTCGCCTCGAACAGCCGTCCTGGCGACTTGTATTCATCATCCTTATCATGACCACTGGTGTCGTCATGATGGTAGCCGGCGAGGCTGCCTTTCACACACTCGGCTTCATTCTCGTCATGGTCTCAGCCTGCTCATCCGGCTTCCGCTGGTCCTTGACCCAAATTCTGCTCCTCCGCAACCCCGCGACCGCGAACCCATTTTCCTCCATCTTTTTCCTCGCACCCGTCATGTTCATCAGCATACTTATTCTCGCGATACCCGTGGAAGGCTTCTCCGCGCTCATGGAGGGTCTTTCACACCTATTCGAAACTAAAGGCACTGGCCTCGGCATTGGCATTCTTTTGTTCCCGGGAGTCCTGGCCTTCCTCATGACCTCGTCCGAGTTCGCTCTACTGAAGCGCACTTCGGTCGTCACTCTTAGCATTTGCGGCATTTTCAAGGAAGTTGTTACCATTGGAACCGCAAACCTCGTTTTCAAGGATCCCCTGACGCCTATCAACCTGACTGGGCTTGTTGTCACGATCGGCAGCATCGCGGCATACAATTACATGAAGATCAAGAAGATGAGAGAGGAAGCTCGCATGAATGCGCATCTCCAGAACCAAGAGGTGTATGCGCCTGTCAATACCGTGGATCCCTTGGAGCGCGACAGAAGAGGCAGTGTCGTTGTGCGACCAGGACAAGGCATTGTACGCAACAGTCTCCAGCTTGCGCCCGGACTAAGTGGGGGACCAGTAACGGAAGCTCCAGCGAGAGCAAGCCCGATAAAAACCGCTCGGGATACTGAGTAGCATGCAAGTGTGCAGCGATTGTTTTGATTCTAGCGTGTGCATTGGGTATTTTATCGCATTTTGTAGCATCATGGGCGTTTGGAACATGTGGGTAGTGAAAGGCGAGCGTTCAACTGCCGCCGTGGGATTACTATACCCTTTCCCTGAGACTACATCTGAACCACATTCGCTATGTATTATCAATAACTATTTCACATGTTTGACAAGCTGTTAATCTGGTTGACGATGAACATGAACGAGTTTATACGGTATTACGTCTGGTAGTGCATGTGGTAGCTCAGTGCAAAGACCAATCAACCACAATGGAGACACTTCGGTGATCGCCATGAGCCGCGGAATTGCAGTCTAGGCATAACCCTTGGCCGCAGTTACCTCATCAGGGTCATGCACGTCGTGAACACCTGCCACTCCCACCCGCGCATGCACATGCACATCTCCTTCACTCCTCCTCCTGCCGTTTGCTCACAGCATTCTGTTTCGGGCAAACGTCCGACTTATAAGCGTGCGGCGCTTCCAGGGCTTGTTTCGCACAACGCAGGTTTCAGAAGCCCCGAAAGCCCGGCAGTAAGCCTCATCGTGGCTTAAGTAGTACTGCCTGCCGGCGTGCACCACTCTACCGCCGTTTTTCTACCTCCCGAGAAACGCGCAGTATTCCCTTCGCTTTCCCCCTTCGACAGCGACCTCACGTCGCTCTACTGCCGCCATGCGGCCTCTCACTACCCTCCTGGCGCTCCCTTTGGCGCTGTTGCCTTCGCTCGCCTTTGCGCAGGATCTCGAAGTCCAAGTAACAAAACCGGCCGAATGTACGCGCAAGACTCAGAAGGGCGACACCGTGTCGATGATGTACAAGGGCACGCTGCAAAGCGACGGCAGCAAGTTCGACTCGAGTTATGACCGAGGAACACCCTTCAGCTTCACGATTGGCAAGGGCCAGGTCATCAAAGGCTGGGACCAGGGATTGTTGGACATGTGTATAGGAGAAGGAAGGAAGTTGATCATCCCGCCCAACCTGGCATATGGCAACCGGGCTATGGGCACCAAGATTCCTGCGGGATCTACACTGAGTACGTGTGGTCAGTTACAGCCATCTGGCCCTGTCTAACCGTGTATGCAGTTTTTGAGACAGAACTCATGGGCATTGATGGTGTCAAGGCCGAACCGCCGAAGCCTGTTGAACCTACGCCCCCAGCTCCTGAGAAGTCAACCGCTGCCGTTACAGATGACAATATCAACTCCAACGATGAAGAAGCGGCGCCCGAAAACGTACCGAGCCCTACCTCCACACCGTCATCCGAAGCCGCTCCCATGGAGGCGAAGCCTGAGAAGACCGCAGCACCTGCTGCTGAGCCTAGCAAAATCGCCGAAGCGCAAGAAAACCCCATGGATGGCGAGAGCGGCAAGGGCGAGTGCAATCTCCTTGGCAACTTCGCCTTGCTTGTGCAGGGTGCTCTCGGACTTCTCGCAGTGTCCTCTCTCGCCGTCAAGAGGCTGAGAGAGTCCCCGCGACGACCTATGAAGATTTGGTTTTTCGATGTCTCGAAGCAGGTCTTTGGTTCAGTTCTGTTGCACCTTGCAAATGTCCTGATGTCCATGTTGTCTTCTGGCAAATTCGACGTAGCAGCGACCACAAGCGCAACCACCAAGTATGCGGGAACGAACGAAGAGGGTGATCAGCCGAACCCATGCTCGTTTTATCTCCTCAATCTGGCCATCGACGTAAGTAGATTCCTACTGACCCCTGTGTTTCGCGACTAACAAGCCTCAGACTACGATCGGCATACCCATTCTCGTGCTGCTCCTCAAAATCCTCCACGCCGCATTCGCGAAGACGCCCCTTGCCAACCCCCCAGAGTCCATCCGCAGCGGCAACTACGGCCAGCCACCACGCGCAACCTGGTGGCTTAAGCAGTCCATAATCTACTTCCTCGGTCTTATCGGCATGAAACTCTGTGTCCTCGCCATTTTCGCTTTCTTGCCTTGGATCGCATGGGTAGGAGACTGGGCACTTCGCTGGACAGAAGGAAACACGGCGCTACAGATCACTTTCGTCATGTTTATTTTCCCCTTGATTATGAACGCGTTACAGTACTGGATCATCGATAGCTTTATCAAGGATCCTGAGCATGGCAGCGGCAGTGGTACTGAGGGCAGGTATGGCGTTATTGGAGATGAGGATAGTGAGGATGAGGATGATGAGGAATGGTTGGAGAGACAGAGGCGGAGGCGTGAGGCGGGCATCGATGGCGAGGATAGTGATGTTGAGGCTGCTGAGGGTGATCCGTTGAAGGAGGCCAACCCTACTGTAGTCCCTGCAAGGAGTCGTAGTCTGAAGACTGGCGGCGACTACGATCCTGCGACTGACGGAGCAAGTGGCAGCCTCAAGACTAGGACGGAGTAGATTGATAGTGTGTTTTGATTGTTGTATTCGCATCTTCATTAGGACATGTTTGTTGTCGACGTCTCACGGCGACTCTGGGATATAGATATAGACATGCATTATATGTGCAGGGAAACATATTGGTATTTTGAGCAAGCATAAGGACTAGTGTGGTAAATCAGCTAGAGTCTCTACAACATGGGCTTGATCTCCGCTGCTTCCTTGAAGTCTGCACCAGTCTTCGACCGCACTTCGTCTACGGTAACACCATCCGCAAGCTCAACCAGGGTCAAGCCCTCGGTAAAGTCGACGTCGAACACACACTACCCAACGTCAGTCTCCAGTACCAGCGTTTGAATCGAAAAGAGGTTACTTACCAAATCCGTGATAATCCGGCTTACACACGCCTTGCCCGTAAGCGGAAACTCGCACTGCTTAAGAATCTTCGGCCTTCCCTTCTTGTCCGTATGTTCCATGGTAACAACAACCTTGGTGGCCTGCGGATTCGACACCAAATCCATAGCACCACCAAAGCCCTTGACCTTACCCGGCAACATCCAATTCGCCAGGTCGCCTCTTGCAGAAACTTGCATAGCGCCGAGGATTGTCAGGTTAATCTTCCCAGCACGAATCATGCCGAAACTCTCTTCTGAGCCGAAGCATGATGCGCCAGGGAGAAGTGTGACAGTTTCTTTGCCCGCGTTGATGAGATCGGGATCTTCAAGTCCCTTCTGTGGATAGGGACCGAGACCCAGGATACCGTTTTCGGATTGAAGTTGGACTTCGACAGAGGGGTCAACGAAGGAAGGAGCGAGCATAGGCATGCCGATTCCGAGGTTGGCGTACATGCCGTTCTTGAACTCCTTGGCTGCACGACGGACGATGCGTTCGCGTTTCGAGGCTGCGTCGCCAGCGCCCAAGGCAGAAACCGCTTCCTGAGGGTCCTTTGCGTTGACGACTTTTTCAATCTTCTTTTCAGCCGTCGATTGGATTACGCGGTCGACATAGATGCCTGGGACATGGACGGCGTTTGGTGGAATGTCACCGACTTCGACAATGTGCTCAGCTTCTACGATTGTTACTTTGGCGTTGCGAGCCATGGCGCCGTTGAAGTTCTGGGCTGAGAAGCGGAACTGGACGTTTCCCAGGCGGTCGGCTTTGTATGCTTTAATAAAGGCGTAGTCGCCTTTGATACTCTCCTCCATTACATAGCTCTTGCCAGCGAAGACTTTGACGTCGCGAGGTGTGGAATATTGTGCTACGCTGCCGTCACTGTTATGCTTGAGTGCTAGTTCGCCGGTCTGCACAACGGTGCCGAAAGCAGCGGGGGTGTAGAATGCTGGAATGCCGGCGCCACCGGCTCTACACCTCTCTGCTAGTGTGCCTTGGGGTGTGAGTTCCAGCTCCAACTCGCCAGTCAGATACATCTGTTCGAGGACCTTGTTCTCGCCCACGTAGCTTGCAATCATCTTCTTGACTTGTTTGCTTTCCAGCAACAAACCTAGACCTCCCCCAACCACGCCAGCATTGTTGGATACAGCGGTTAGGCCTGTGATTTTTGGTGTGCTTTTTACTTGGTGAATGAGTGTATCTGGAACACCTGAAAGACCGAAGCCTCCGCACAGAAGCGTACTGTCGGATGACATGTCTTCGATGGCCGCTGCGGCACTTGGGAAGACCTTGTTGATCTCATTGCGGCGGAGAGACGACGAGAAGGAGCGCGAGAGGTTGAGGTATGTCTACCAGAGTCAGTTGTTGCTTAGCATGCGTTCAATAATATCTGTGTACTTTTGTTGTGCTTCGCGAAAAGGTGCGCGCCGTGCGAAGGGTAAGGGATATCGACGGCATTCTGGGCAGAGCTTGGTACAGGTAAACAAAGTTCCAGAATATTATGTTCAGCCCTCAATCTACAGACTGGAAAGATATGTACAAGTGGCCGTGGAGAGGGATGCTGCGGCCCCGAAATCTATAGACCCAAGCATCGTCGCAGCCTCGGGAATCTTTAGCATGGGTTGCGTCGGCCTCTCCAAGCGGGAGGGCGGAACGGTGCCGACGCGGAATGTGGAGGAAAGTCGAGGGCCTGGAAAGCGGAGAGGTAGGATGACGGATGCTGATTGGGTGAGTGTGGGCTGACTCAGGCATACGACGGAGTTGTTTTCCAGCCCGGAACGTCTGATATTGATCAGGAACCTTGCGGGTTCACGATTCTCCTCTATATGTACAGCCCTTCCACCTAAAGTTCACGTCGTTAATCGGACCATCATATAGATCATCGAATTGTCGTCAATTACTCTCACACAACAGCCTCTCTCCTCTGCCTAGGGCCGATCAGCGAGACAGTAGAGACATTTCGCTTTCTTGATAAGAAACTAATGAGGTTTGAAAAGAGGTGCAGAATGACAAAGCTGTATTGAACGGCTGGGTGTTTACCAATGTCGCGACTGCGCAATTCAAATGCGTTGTGAGATAGTAACCTCTCCGGCATTATCCATGAACTGATGGTATTCACGATCCGGGTCTTTATGCCTTGGCGAGTTTTCAATATGGCAAACATATCCAAAGGGTAACGATAGTGGCATGGAAGATGAGATGCCAGCTTCATTGTGGTGCTAATTGTAAGACCTTGAATGACGCAAATGCTTCCTAGGTGCGCATCGTTCGTCTCTGCCGGACCATTCATAATCTTATCGCAGCCGACCAGGTGCCAAAGAAATCTCGCTATGCTTCGAATCATCGCATTTGTCCAATGCAGCTGGTAGCACAGCCTTCTGTTCGGCACTTCCGGATCCCAACTGGCCTAAGGCCCCCAGCCACATGTGCCCCCACAAGTAAGCCGCCTAGCCGCGGCTAGACCCAATGCAGTAGCAATCATGGCCAAGACGGGCACGTCGTTGAGCTACACCTATCACCATCGGCCAATCACTACCTAGGTACCGTTATAATGGAGTGTAAGCTTAAGCCCTCTGTAGTAATAAAGCTACAGAAATGCTCGCTTGTATGAGGCGTTTGGATCCGCCACAACCACCACCTTGAACCATACCCTCCGGTTGAACCTAAGCAGTCCTATCCGATGTCGAAAGCGACCGTGACCCAGAAAGGAGAAAACAAAGCAACACGTCAATGCTGGGATTGTCTCAAACGGCGTCTAGTATGCGACAACACGCTCCCACATTGTATGAAGTGTCAGAAAGCCGGTCGTCAATGCTCTGGTTATGACGATGCGAAACCGCTTCAGTGGATCCAGCCAGGCAAGGTAACTTCTAGGCGGAGGAGGAAGAAAGATGGTAGCTCGCCGAAGACCTACACCATTGAGCCCACAGCCAATAGTGAGACGAGAACGTGTCAGGATGCTAACGTACCTGAACAAAAGCTCTGTAAGCCGATGCATGAAGAAGACTACATTTGTGAGCCTGTAGATTACGAAGCAGCCCTGTCCTCTTGGGAGAAGGATCGAGTCTCCCACCCTGGAGATCGGATCACGGACCTCCATGCGTTATCTTTCAAGATGACAGCAAGTGCCAGAGAAGCAGGCAGGATATTTCAGATTGGTGGAAGGGCCAAGATCGAAGAGATTGTCGAAAGTGGCTCACACGAGGAGGCTGCAAAGTTGTTGCGCTCAGACCGTAATCCACTTCAACGGCTCAAACGTCTACTCGAGGTTTTACAACTGCAGGACGTACCAACATATAGGGATCTTACGGATGAAACCTCGGAAGTGGTGCAAGCTGTTCAATACTGTGAGTAATTCCTGACTTGACATTAGAGGCGCATCTAGGACTAGTCGCTGATGCTACCAGACAACCTGCGCATACATACAGCATACAAGGCAGCTGGAGAGCTAGCACCTAATCCGGCACTTGTGCCTTTCCCTCAACAGGCCTTGCATCTGCTCACCCCAGCAATCCACCATACGCTAGTCTGCCTGTCACTCAATCATTTTATCCATACTTCTCCGTTGGGAACCGACCGCGCAGTGCTAGCTCCCAATCGGTGGAAGGTATACCACCACCGTGGAGCAGCTTTGCGGGCATTGGGCCAACATATTGGCCAAGATAAGACAAGATGTTCAGATATGACAATCACTACCATTCTCATGTTCATGTGCTTGGAGGTATGTTGAGCCCGTGCAAATCGGTAGGCTTCGAATCAAGTACTGATAAGTACTTGCAGCTCCAGAATCCTAGCTTTGCAGACTGGCGCTCGCATGTGAATGGCATGAAGCGAATAGTCGACCTAAGAGGTGGGCCGAAGAAGCTCATGAAGGAAGCGCCACACTTGGTACCTTCGTTGGTACTTTACCTACTGTACGTTGCTTTGTGATGTTAATTGTGGTCAGGGTCTAACTTGAATGAACAGTATTGTGTCCGTGGCCAACACGTGCAGTCCGTCGTGGGACCAAGTTGAGATCAACAGCACCGCAGATGATGTGACCGAGGACATCACCAGTATCTACAGTCTCATCTTTCCGTACACGCTTTGTCCACCCGAACTATTCACCGAGATGCTGCATATAAACCGACTGCGCGCCAAAGCATCTGCGGCAGTCTTGCAGTGTGATTTTGATGTAGACCACACATTGAAGGCTTATGATCTGCTTGCTCGCATCGAGGCCTTCTCGGTTGAAGATTGGGCACAACCCGGCACCTTTTACAATGAATGGTTGGTTGTTGGCACAGTGTACAAGTCCGCCCTCGCATTGTACGCCATCTTATCCTTGGGCTCGCTCACTGTCCTCCCAGCAGATGCTTCACTGCTTGACATGCAAACAGTTCACGGCGATATCCTACTCGGCAATCTGCGCACAGCACTCAAGGATCCGCGTATAGCTAGATTCATGGCAT
>Ga0265797_10006314_pt1 | contig 16824 bp, 11 predicted proteins | sample P2T30metagenome_FD_192433 | JGI IMG/M metagenome (GOLD analysis project Ga0265797, IMG submission 192433) | Plant litter microbial communities from East Loma Ridge, Irvine, California - P2 T30 | ecosystem: Environmental > Terrestrial > Plant litter > Unclassified | place: USA: California...
TGCCTTGCAGATAGCTCTTCGCCTCTCCTTCTCCCTCAGACCAGACCTTGGACTCGGGCTCTTGCCTCTCGTCGACCACGTCTGCCAGAGCCATGCCGTATGCAGATAGAACGGAAGAGTACCTGTGTACTAAGATCTGGGTGATGCCAAGTGCTTCGGCGATAGCGACTGCATGCTGGCCACCAGCGCCACCAAAGGTAGCCAGTCTGTGCTTCGAGGTGTCGTGTCCTCGTGCTTCAGTCAAGCTGCGGATGGGACGGGTCATGGTCTCGTTGGCGATCTTGATGAAACCGTACGCCGCTTCATCCAGGCTCATGGACTTGTCTGTGCTACCAGCAATGTCTTCGTTGATCTGCTTTGTCAGCTCCTCGAAGAGAGCCTTGCTGGCTTGCTCGTCGAGTCCTTCGTCTTCGTTCCTGCCGAATATCTTGGGGAAGAAGTCGGGTAGTAGTCTGCCCAAGAACAGGTTGGCATCAGTAATGGTCAGAGGGCCGCCTTTACGGTAACAGGCTGGGCCTGGATGTGCGCTAGCACTCTCTGGGCCGACCACGAACAGACCATTGCGCCAGAACAATCTGCTTCCACCACCTGCTGCGACTGTGTTGATGTCCAATTGTGGACTTTGAATCGTGACGCCTGCAGTGGTGGTTTCGAAGACGTGATCGTACTTGCCACTACCGTAGCGACTCACATCGGTGCTAGTGCCACCCATGTCAAAGCCAATGACAGGAGTCTTGGTGGCAGGGTCGTAGCTCGTGAGAGCGTATCCAACAACACCACCAGCAGGTCCAGACAGGATGGCTCGCAGTCCAGAGAAGCCGTCCACGTCCACGAGACCACCATCTGACTGCATGAACTCGCATCTTGCACCTCTCGTACCTTCTTCCTTCTTCACCGACTCCGTTCCTAGACCGCCAGCGAAGCCCTTCTGGAAGCCATCGATGTACTTCCGGATCGCGGGTGTGAGGTATGCATCAGCACACGCTGAGGTGGCTCGAGGAACGAGCTTGATCATGGGCATAAGCTCGTGAGAAAGCGAGACATGCTCGAAGCCAATCTCTCGTGCAATCTTGCCCACCGCAGCTTCGTGTTCGGGGAATGTGTAGCCGTGCATCAGGCAGACAGCTATACTGCGTAGGCCGGAGTCGAAGACTTCTTGTAGCTGTTTCCTGATCTGCTCGTGGTCTGGCCTCTGTAGAATCCTGACGGTCTCTCCGGATAGACCTCGTACCAATTCTGCGTCTCTTCCTGCGTCTTGTGATACCTCAGTCTGGTTTCGTGTAGGGTCCTCGGCGTAATCTTCCAATGTAACCCGCTCGTCAATCTCCACCACCTTCTTGTACAGCACCTCCGGCTTCCTGATCGCAAGATCAAATATATTCGGCCGACTCTGGTTTCCAATCTCCAAACAATCCTTAAAGCCCTTCGTAACAACCATAGCAATATCCTCGCCCTTCCTCTCAAGCAGCGCATTCGTCGCTACCGTTGTGCCCATGCGGATGCTCTCTATGCTGCTTGTGTCCAGAGGCTCTCCTCTAGGGATCTCTTTCCCTTGGAATCGTGACAGTAGCCTTCGGATGCCTTCCAGAGGCGCGTCATCGTAATTTGATGGGTCGACGGAGAGGAGCTTGATGAGCACGTCGTCTTCCATCTTGCCTGTGCCGGGGTTGCCGACGCAGTCGGTAAAGGTTCCGCCGCGGTCAATGGCGATGCGGATGCCGCGGGGGCTCTGTTGTGGTGGTGCCATGGTAGGCTATATGTGTGTTGTGGGTAGAAGTATATCGTAACTGCTGTACAACAGTGCGAAGGTGTAAGGCTGGGAAGGGATGTGGAGGATAGAAGTAAGGAACAAGAAGATGAGAGAGGAGAGGGACAACTTAGTAGGAGGATGGCAGGTCGATCTCTATCACGTAACTCGGCATCAGAACAAGTTGCCGCGTGGGTGTTATCTTTATTCGCGAGGGCATGCTATCACCTTCCCCAATGCGGTCATAGTCGGATGTATTGACGATTGCCCCACTGCGAAACTGGAGGGGCGATCTCGGTAAGCTTGATTTTGCCGGTCCTCGGTCGGCAACGTCTATCTTGCCGGTTGACAGACACGTGATGGCGCGGAAGCACTCACGAGAAAAGGACACATCGAACATCTACCCCAGTACTGCTGGTCGGCGAGAACCATCAAAATATAATCCCGATTGCGAGAGAGTATTGCAACTGGCCATCGAGAGCAGCGCGGGGGAAAAGCTGGTATCCTTACGTTTGTACCGAGAACACAGCAAGATCCGTCATTTATGTTGTGATGGCGAGGATGAACGCTTGCTCGAGCGGCTTCGCAAAGAATGGAACGGGCTATCTGAGAAGCCGTGTTTCCAACGAGCGTGGATTGTACAGGAGCTTTCCGGGGGTAAGGACCGCACCATGATTCTTTGCGGCGATGATTCTGTGGAGTGGGCACGAGTAAGAACATTAGGCCTCCGGTTGGCCGCAGTCATCATGAGCCCGATCAGTCAAGCTTATTCGGATATTGTTGATGACCACCTCCTGGAGCTCGATAACCTGATACGCAGCAATAATCGTCGCCTCACGACATACCTCGCTGGTATGCGTCATATGAAATGCCAAGATGTTCGAGACCGCGTTTTCAGTGTGGTATCGCTCGTAGATGCGGGCGCTCCCGATAGCAAACCACTCTTCCCGGACTACAGTATGACTCGTTGGCAACTAGCGTTAGAGCTGATGCGGCGGTTGGCGGAATTGCACATCGAGCATGTTGACGACATCGTCGTGGCTTTAGAACTTTGGGAAGAGCCGACTCAGGTTTCTGAGTATCTACGAAGCGATGGTCTTGCTTTTCGTTCAGCTTTATCGTCGCCAGATGTCTTCCAGGGCTGGTCATCTTGGGTCGATGGTGTATTTCTCATTGATCGCGACCACAAGGGGCGATTCCAGGTGCTCTCCCGACTTCCACCTACAGAGATCGAGGCTTGGCGGTGGCTGCTCAAATACGACGGATTGGAAGCACATGGCATGGTGCCATTGTACCTGGGAGAGACCTTGATGGGACTTGGCAGTGGAAACCTGCGTCGAGGAGACACCCTCATCATTAGCTATGGCCTGGAACTCATAGTACGGGCTCGCAGCGATGCCTCCGCCTTCACGATAGTAGGTGGAGCATGGGTTTCCAGGGAATTCATGCATCGAAGAGATGAGATGAAGGATCCGGATGTCTGTAAATGCTGGCAAGGCCCATACCAAAATCGGCCTGCTCAGAGAGTCAAAATTCAGCTTGAGGCATCTCGACGTGAAGTACTTGCGGACAGAATCGCTCACAAGGCCGGCTACCTAGGGTTGTTCCTCACAAAATATGCAATTGGCACGCGTCGTGCCGGTTCATATATCAAAGACATTACTACAGTCGATTGGCCAAAGCATCATGTGATTGGTCCAGCGAAACCTTTATGTTCAGCTCATAGGTCCAGCGAGCTACACAGGATCCAAGGCAATGCAATGTGGTATCTCATAAATTCGGGTGGCGTACCACTCGTTAGGATGTATGAGCCAAGGCAAGCGAATGATCTCATGATATTCACCTAGCAAGAAGCAGACGCTAACAACACTTTCCACAGCATGGAGGATGACCAGGAAGAGTCATCTTCATCCGAGTGGTTCACCGACGACTGTTCTTCATCGTCTGAGTTTTCCACAGAGGAATTATGACCGCATTGCTAGCCGCGTCTCTGTGTAATCGTGCCCGATGAGTCTTGTTGTATATGGACTCGGTCGGACGCAAAGATCGATCAGAATGACACAGCAAAGCGCATGAAGCTACCCACGAGACAGCAGGCTGCACTAGCGCGACAGAGAGCTCATACCTTACACATTCATCCGTGTCGGTTCTGACAGCCAGTCGCAACACGAATGCAACGGTTCATAAAAATGATCGAGTAGTCGCTTCAACTTTGATGAGCATCCATTTGATCTAATGCTGGGGTCTTCAACACTATCTCTGACAGGAGCCAAAATCCATCCCATAATTGACCAGTGCAGGATGACACATCGTTTGCAAGGTCTCTGTGACCTGGTAAGCCGACTCGTCGGTTCAAGAGACAGGATAGAACCAAAAACACACGCAAACTGACGGTATAAGCAAAGCCGAAACGGAGGAAAAGCGGCGTTCGGTTTCTCAACCATGCCAGTTCCGCCGAGCTCGCACGTACGACGTTGCGGACCCTAGGCCTGGGCAAAGTATACTATTTTCTGATTAGTGTTTGCTAATTCTTGTAAGGCTGACAGAAGAATACTGCTGTCAGAGTTTGCCCAAGCATTGACAGGCTTTGCAGGCTAGCACCAATATGGCTAGCTTGGAGTGCTTCTTGTCCGGATTAAGCGGGTCTCAAATTATCTGCAACGCTTGAACCACAACACCACTCGTAGTCTGCTCATCCAAATTGCCATTTCGTGCTTGTTCGCTTACTGCACATTGCATGGTAATCGTATGAGCAAAAGTAGCACTTCCCCGGAATACCACGATGTTTTGCAAGCATGATGCTGCGCGCCATCCAGCAAAGTGGCAAACGTACGGACGTACAGCCAGCACTCAGGTACGCTCACGGCGACTAGTTTCAACCAGAGTCCGTGTTCGCGCCGCAGAAACTCCAGTTCACAGACACATGGAATCCACTTTTGCTGTCAAGGTTTGTCGTGACTTCTGTCTAGCTGCTTCCACCCACGAGGAAACCTCTAAGATCGCGTGCCTGCGTCTTTCCTCCCTGCTTTCTAGTCTCCTTCCTCGTTACCGTCTTGACAAACAAAGTCATCTACTCCACAGCCTACCCCATATCACCTCCGCAACATGGACGCTGCCTCTCGGGAAGAGTCTTTGGAGTCTGGCAAAGGCAAGAAGGGAGGCAATGGACCCAAGTACGGCCTCCACGATGGCAGCGACCTTGCCATCACTACCACCATCGAGAGGGGTGAGCAGAAGTACAACCGACTCGGCTGGAAGCGTCTCACAATCTGTATGATTGTTGAGGCCATCGCACTCGGCTCTCTCAGTATCCCTTCTGCATTTGCAACTCTCGGTCTTGTCCCTGGAGTTATCATTACCGTCGGAGTCGGCTTGATCGCCATCTACACCAGTTACCTTATCGGCCAGGTCAAGCTAAAGTTCCCAGAGGTTGCTCACTATGCCGATGCTGTTGGTCTTATCTGGGGCCGCTTCGGCAAGGAACTCGCTGGCTTCATGTTTGCAGCACTCTTGATTCTGTCGACTGGCTCTCACGCTCTGACTGGTTCCATCGCGCTGAGCACCATCGCTGATACTGGCACTTGCGCCGTCGTCTGGAGCGTTGTTTCCGCGATCGTGCTATTCTTCCTCGCCCTGCCGCCATCCTTCGCCGAATTCGCCATTTTGGGCTACATCGATTTCGCCTCTATCTTGATCGCGATCGGCATCACTATCATCGCTACTGGCATCTCAGCTACCGACGCTCCGGGTGGACTGGCCGCTGTCAGCTGGGAGCTTTGGCCTGCGCCGGAGACTTCATTCTACCAGGCTTTCCTCTCCATTACGAACATCCTCTTCGCATACTCGTTCGCCATGTGCCAGTTCAGTTTCATGGACGAGATGCACACCCCGAAAGACTACATTAAGTCTATCTGGTCTCTGGGTTTGATTGAAATCTTCATCTACACTCTTACTGGATCTCTCGTCTACGTCTTCGTTGGCTCTGAGGTAGAGAGCCCTGCTCTTCTATCGGCTAGTCACTTGGTTTCTCGCATCGCTTTCGGCGTCGCCATTCCTGTTGTCTTCATTTCCGGCTCTATCAACACGACAGTCGTCGGCAGATACATTATCCAGCGCGCGTTCCCGAATTCGGAGATCCGCTACACCAACACGCGCAAGGGATGGACAGTCTGGATCCTCCTTGTCCTCGCTATTACTATCGTGGCTTGGGTTATCGCTGAGGCTATCCCTGTGTTCAACGCGCTGCTCGGTCTGATCTCGAGTTTGTTCATCTCCGGTTTCACCCTGTATTTCCCGCCCCTCTTCTGGTTCATGCTTCTCAAGGAGGGCAAGTGGACTTCTAGCTGGAAGAACATCATGCTCTCCGTGGTGAACGCCGCTATCTTCCTTATCGGTCTTCTGGTCCTTGGCAGTGGTACATACGCAAGTGTGCAGGACATCATCAACGCACAGGGCGACAAGAAGTCTTTTGGATGCTAGATCTCCCAGTGGCCAAACGAAGATGCAGAAATGAGCCGTAGAGTCAATCTCTACGCAATACTACAACGAACAAAGCAATTAAAGGAAGCGCATTCGGACGTGGAGGACGATTTATTAAATGCTCACTGGACAGCAGCAGTGCGGACGACCTCAATGCGCCAAGATGTGAAATGAGGCGGAGATGCTGGGAAAAAAAAATCATCGTCCACAGCTGCTGGACGAGTGCAAGATAGCCACAGATGTACGATAGACGGCGACGAATTAATGACATGCAACTGAAACCATTTCCACCTACCGCGGCAGAACTCCTCACCTGGCAGCGAAGTCGCCATTCTCTAGTCGGTGACATGGGGGAAGAATCGAAGGCGAAACTTCGAAGCGCTGGCGCGGGAGCGACACGAGAGAAATCTCAATTTGTCAGCACGCTACAAGACAAGGAATTGGATCACTGCAACTTTCGGTCGAACCCTACGATATTCAGAGGCAACGTAGCTATCATGCAATCACCGTATGGTCGAGTGGCAGAGCGACGTGTTGTTGGATGCACGCAGTACTGCATTTATGATCGACACAAATTCAGTTCTGCGCAGATAGAGTCGCCGGAGACGCAGTGGTGGAATCACAGAAAGAGTAGCTTTGAGGATGATGGAAAAGCACAAATCAGACCAATATAAACCAACGTTTGAATGGCATGTGTTAGAGATAGTTTTCTTGTCTTAGGGTAAATGTGCACTTCTGTAATCTTATTTGTGTGATAATGGGCGGGTCCGAGATCTTCTGAACAATCTCGAATCGCTCTTCGTCATGATTGACTTCCAGAGATTGATCGACGGGCATACAAGCAGCGCAAGTAGACCTCTCATAAGCACTCGTTATCACCTGCCTCGAGTTAGCTTTCGTCGCAAAGAGCTGCCTGTTATGTGAGATCAGAGTGGAGCCTGCATTAGCTCAAAGGCTACTCCGCTTGTAATCGGAGTCGGGCCGCCAACTTTGGGGTGATCTTCATCACGATAACAACACATATACTCGCATACTACAGATATGGCCATTTGCTCTTCGGTTCTTGTATTGTGACACTTTATACTACAATATCAATTCTTTCGAGCGCCTGAGCGAACTTTGAAAGCCCTCTTATCACGTCTGTCTTCGCAAGAAATTCAGTTCTACTTCACGATGCCAAAGATCAAAGTGCTGGTGATTGGAGGTGGCGGAGTCGGCACCATGGCTGCTTATGCACTCGAGAGCGCTGGCGAAGCCGAAGTCACAATGGTGTTGCGGTCGAACTTCAACGCTGTCAAGCAGAATGGCTTCACAATCGACTCAATACAACACGGCCACGACATAGCCGGATGGCGGCCTTCCCATCTTGCCGGGAAGGTTCCCAGCGCTCAAGAAGTTGCGGCTTCACTTTTCGACTATATCATTGTTGCGACAAAAAATATTCCAGACGTCAAGCCGACCGTGCTTGATATCATCGACGAAGCAGTCACACCCGGCAAAACCTCGATACTGCTTCTACAAAATGGACTCAACATCGAGAGACCCATAATCGCTCGTTTCCCCAACAATATCGTTCTGTCCGGCGTGTCTCTCATCAGCACCACAGAAACCCAGCATGGCGTCATCCGCCATGACTTCACCGATGACTGCAAGGTCGGTCCATTCTTCGGACCAGGATCCCAAGTTCAAGCAGAAGTAGCCCAAGCCAGCGCACGCCGTCTGGTAGACGCGTACAACGCATGCGGCAAAGTCAACTGGGAGTACGACAGCGATGTTCCGTTCACGCGATGGCGCAAGCTTGTCTACAACTCTTCTTTCAATTCCGTCGCCGCAGTGACAGGTATGGACACTGCTCGAATGCGCATGTCGGAGTTTGTCATCGATGAATTGGTCTTGCCTATCATGCTGGAGATCAAGGCGGCTGCTAAGGCTGCTGGCATCGATTTGCCCATCGGCATCGAGCAGAAGATCATTCGGGTTGATCCTACGGATACTGCGTTTGTTCCGAGCATGGGTCAGGATGCTGCTAAGGTGATACCCTCCGACATCGTTGGAACGAATTGTCACTGACTTCAACCTTTGCAGGGGAATTTTATGGAGATTGAAGTAATTGTTGGCGAACCGGTGCGAGAAGGTAGGCGGTTGGGAGTCTCGATGCCAAAGCTCGAGACGATATATGAGCCGCTTAAAGCCAAACAGTTACAGGTCAAAGAGAACAAAGGATTGTGGGAAGCAAAGTTTCTTCAGAGTTCGAAGTATGCCTAAATGGCAATATCATATCGATACTTGGAACGCAACATCGCTACCCCAGCTCTGTGTGTGAGCTTGTAAAGGACACAGCCCCAGCCTCCAAGGAACTCATGCAGCACGCTTATGCACGTTAGCCACAATGCTTGGCCCATGTAACATCGTCTTCCATACCCGTTCGCAGCATCAGAGGACTTCCGTTCAAGAGTCAAGGCCAAATGATCGCACGTGGTGCAGAGCGAGGTGGGTCACCCAAAAAGGTCATTCAACGCAGAGTCTTCTTATAAGCAGGTGGCGGCGCATGACAACTCGCATCTCTACGCTGGTCTCGTATATGGAAACACTGTCAACAGTAAGCCTTGGGCCTAAGCATAAAGCTCAACTGATGCTAATGGTAACAAAACATCTCAGATTACGCAAACGGACCCGCTATCAGCGCAGGCAAACCTTCTTCTGAAACTTTGTCAGCAAACCACTCACAGACTAGGCTTTTGGCGCCGCCCGAAAGTCAGATCCATCTGGAGTTCTGTAGAGCAGCAAGAGAGGGACATAGGGACATCACACTGCGAGGCTGAAATACCTGCTAGGTCAAGGGGCGGACATCAACGCAAAAGACCAGACAGATCTGACGGCATTGTATCATGCTGCTGCTAGAGGTGATCAAGAGAACACAAAGCTGCTGTTGGACTCCGGAGCAAACGTAGACTCGCGGCATGAGATCTTCATGTCGCCAATATGTATTGCCGCTTTGAGAGGCCACGCCGAGGTCGTACAGATCTTGTTAGATCACAACGCCGACATTTTTGCTCAAGGCTACAAGTGTGCGGATGGCATGGGTACTGTGATGCATTGCGCTTTCTTCAGTGGTGACATAGCCACTGTACGATGTTTGCTGAAATGCCGTACTGTATCGAGAGTGAAGTCAAGGGCGTCCAATGTTGACGACCACGAATCTGGGCGGAGGCGATTAGATTCGAAGCGGTGGAAGGTCGAGAAACCGTTGGTTTCTATCGTTGTTCTTCGCAAAGTCGCGGACTCGCGGTTTGAGTTTCCAGTACACCAGGCCCTTTGCGATAAAACCATGCGAGAGCTCCTCCATTGCAAATGACACGATGATCGCATGATTAGATGCTCACCTAGCTTGCTGGCGGCTATAGCTGCTACTTCGACTTGCTCCGGCTATACTGGTCTGGAACGTCAAATAGGGTGCTAGACTCCCATGTCTTTGGACAGTCCAACGTGTGGCCGCCGAGAGATACTTGGGAACTCGAGACCTGCGATTTCTTTGGGCGTTGTGATGGCAGTCCTTGGTCGTGCTTCGAGTTCCCCGACTTGTTCCCTCGACAGTCGAAGTCTACACTCCTCATGCGGGCGGCCGCGTCTTTAAAATGCAGGCTTATTGATCATCTACTGGTTCAGGCGTATCTGTTCAAGAGCAAGACAGTAATGGGAGGACCGCGTTACACTACGTAGCCTCACCGCTTGAGGATGCCACATTCAGCGACATGGACAAGTGTGTGCGACGGCTTACGAGAAACGGGGCTTCCATATCGACATCCACCAACAAGGTCGAGACATTGTTGCAGCTTCTGGTAGGTCCAGAATATGCCGCATTGGACCCTCGTCTTTCGCCATCTTACGGCGCCAATTTACACACAAATTGTGTAAAGTCGATCTTCGAGAACGCAGTGCTCGCTCGTGAGAGACAAGGCATTAGCAGAATTGCTCTGCGATATGCTTTGTGCCACACAGAGTGCCCTTTGAGCAGTATCGAATTACTCTGTGAATACGGCGAAGTTTCTGATGCAATAGAAGAATCCGAGTCCACCCTCTCGGATCGCAGTCATCGAACCGTGCGATGTTGCACACTTATTTCAGAATTGCAATCGGTTTCAGATTTCTCGGATATTTGTAACCACTGGATCATGCGCACGACACCTCTGGAGATCGCCACCAAGTTTTGCGCGTATGAGGCTGTCATGTCGACATTGCTGAAACACGGTGCAAATCCAAGGCTCCATACTGAGCATGAAAGTACGTCGGCCAGCTCCACCCGCCCTAACAAACAGATCAAGGAACCAGAGCACGAATCGCGAAGAAAGAAAACAGTGTTTGCCACGCCGGGCCGCACATGGCTCCAAAGTATCCCTTCGCTTCCGCGCCTATTTCGAAAAAAGCAAAACCTGTACATTGAGCCGAGCAAGACTCCGTAGAAGAGCGATGAGCCGGGCGACAAACTCGTCGATGTTCGATCGAGGGGTGGCCATGCTCGAATGTATAGGGCAAACTATCTTGGAAGGGGTTTTGGTGGGCGGTACTTTGTGCTGTAAGAAGCCAGTCGGTATGGCCGACACCGGATTGACTGTTGTAAAGCGCGCTGTAGCGGTAGACCATTCGACATTCTCAGAGACAGGCTCCTGGTCAAATTGTGTTTGATGCATTTGAGCCTGTGGGCATCCTTAGCACTCGCTCTGTACCCCAGTGCGTCTGCTATTCAGTCTTTAGCAGCTCTCTCCAAGGCACGATGGCTGCCATTCGACCGCGAGGTTTGTGATACGGCGTCAGGCAATTTGTGTCGTTCTCAAGAAAATACAAGCGATGGAGAGGAGATTCTTGCAAGTTTCCAGTGACTCTTTCACTTTGGTCTGCCGTCACCCAGAAACCGCGACATGGCAGGTAGCCAAGGACGGCTGGAACGTCTGGAGACTTGTGCTTCATTGACATTATGGGCTTCGGGTGTGTCCATGCATTCGTGATAGTCAACCGAGTCATCCGAGTCGTCCTGCTCATCCAGCTCCGGTAAATCCTCCAATTTGTTCGTCTCAAACAGGTAATCCATGATATTCACATCGTACATCCTGGAATCGCGAGAACCGCGGCCGGAGAGCTTTGGGACCGCCGGCTCGATGAGATTTCGAGGTGTGAGATATGACTGCCTCGACTTCGACTTCGACTCGAACAGATCGATAATCTCTCGTCGATAATATTTTCTCACGTACTCAAGGGCTGTCAATTTCGGCTGCGAAGACTGGCGGACATTCGGGTCAGCACCACGTTGTAACAACATTGACACAACAGCTACGGACGCCCCAGAAGCGAGTGCCGCGATCAAAGGTAGTTGGTTGTGCTCAGTATTCGCGCTGGCTCCATTATCCAGTATTATCGATATGATAGATTCACCCGCACGCGTCTCGAGTGCACGATTCAAAGCCTCATCCATACTCCAATCTTCACCATAAATACTCTTCGGGCCAGTCCGCACAGCGTTTTTGCAAAGTAACTCGATACTCTCTGCTGGGCACAGATGGTGCGACAAGGCGTGCAGCAATGCGTCTCGTGCGAATGAGAGTTTCCTCTCACTCATTTTCAATGGGTCCAGAAAAGACGATATGCATCTGCGATGGATGTCAGGACCCCACTTGCGGGTTACCCGTGGATCCAATGCTGTATGGTCAGCACTGACCACAAGGTCCAATGGTGACTTGCTGAGTGTCGCATTCTGATTCGATGACTGCTGCCCAGTATGCCTCGTCAAGATGGGCGTTCCGCTGACCATCAGGAGATCCACGCACTGTCGAACGTTTCCGAATATAGCATCTGCAAAGGGCAAAGCAGCGTAATGTAAGGCATTTCGCCCAACGTCGTCCTGAGTATCCATAGGCGCACCAGCTGCCCGCAAATGTTCGACCAACGTGATGTTCAACTGTGCGGCTGCCCACATTAAAAGAGTTCCCTGATGTTGTTTCCGAGGTACCAGAGCCAGCCCACAAGACGACCAAGAACTGGTTGTCGACGCTTTGGATGCTTCCGAACCTCCGGACCTCGCGGAATTATATGACCCATTTGTTCGAGATCGAGAGCTTCCTTTGAGGCCGGCTCTCCCCTCTTCTCCAGACACCTCCCAAGTACTTTCCGAAACATAGTCGTAGTCGAATCTCAGTCGGCATAGCCGGAGCAATCTAAAGTTGGAACGTTCTCCTGCCAGAAGTGTGGGAGAGCATTTGATTTGTCGACCTGGACATTCGTGCTTATCTCTTTTCAGCTCGCCGATTTGGGATGGATGGAAGCTCGTGCCGGACATTTCGCGTAAAATATCGAGATGGACTGCTTGATTTCCTTGGAGACAGTCGTTCTGTTTGGCATAGAGCATTATGTCAAGGAAAATGCCAAGGTCACCACTGAAGCAAGCGCAATGCAATGCTGATCCCAACCATGACGATGTTGTGAAGATATCCGCCTGGTGCAACAACAACGTCTTTACCACTTCAGAATGGCGCCTCAGTGCAGCGACAGCAAGTGGCGTCCCCAAAGAACGATGACCCGGGTTCACATCCGCCCCATTATCAATCAGGAATTGCACGGTCGCATCATTTCCTTGGAATGCAGCATAATAAAGCGCCGTCAGACCACTTCCGTCTCTTGCATCCACATTGGCGCCGCGTCGTGACAAGAGATATTCCAGCCTGGTTCTGCCTTGCCCTTGTTTTACCGCTGAGACGAATTCCTTGTGCACCGGAGCTTCGGCGGGTGCCAAATCCACATCTGTAGGGGGTGTGGGAGTTGATGACGAAGAATGAGGGCTGACCGCAGGTTCGCGTGGGCTCGGCCAATCTAAGATAACGCGTCAGCATCGCAACATAAAAGATTACTTGCGGAGCCGTGTAGCGCTGGGAGGCCTACGGTTGTTGACATCGCCGAATATGTTGTGCCCAAGTTGCACTTGGGCTTTGTCCTTTGCGGTCACGCCACCCTCATACAGCGCTGATGCGTCCACAGGCATGTCGATGTGATATTGATGCTTTGTAAGGTCGAGTTGTCGCACGACCGACCAAGCTCCACAGTAGCGGTCTACGGCTGCTGGTCGCGTGCTTCATGGTTGCTATATAAAGAAACGGATAGATGTGACTATGTGCGGCTGGCTTGCATAATCGACTAGACCGTAAGTGTATGGTCCCAAGCGAGTCCCAAATTTTGTTGGAGATTCGCAAGGTGGTATAGGAAACAATTGAGACATGCTCAGCGTAGTCTACATGCACCTTTCAAGTCTACCTCCGTAGGAAAGTGCATAGAGGTTTATGGGAGCAGTTGTTTAACGAGAACACGGAGTGTGCCCCGGATTGATGCCCGCTTTGTCTGGCCTGCTGCTTCTTCGAAACTCCCGGTGGCCTGATAAGTTAGGAGCAGCCAGTAGATCCAGGTATATTATACTGTACAACCCTGAGCCGGACTGGAACCCGCCTGCAAGGTACCAGTCTCCATCTTGTTAAGATTGTGGGCCCTGGGAAAGTAAGCGATCGAGGCAAGGTAGGCCCTGCAGGCTGTGGAAGCCGGCTGCATAAGCCCGATAAGGGAGACTACCGCCAGAAAGCAAAATCGCGAGTCTACAGGCGGTGGAGCCAGTTGCGATTTTGTGGCAAACAGCAGCTGTGCATGCACGGTCGGTGACAACAGATATCGATCCGCTACGAGGAAAAGCACGCACGCTAAGACTGAATCAATGTAGATCGTCACCAACAGTGCATGGTTGGAGCATCATACTAGCGAAGCGGGCACAGCTGAGGTGCAAACGCGAGAAGATCATGTCGCTGTGTCGTTTTGAAGAAGGCTTAGAAAGTCGCTCGGCCACAGGCGGAACATGCGTCTTGGTCATAGCCAAACAATGCCGATCAAGTATAAGATGTACACAACTCAAGCTCTCTGCTCAACCAGCGCCACATCTGCGAGTAAATCTTCTTTCCACGCATCAAACTCAGCCCGCCGCTCTTCGCTCAGCCAGTTCACAGCAGGCTGAAACATAGTGCCTAAGCCTGGCAGCAAACCGGCAGGGTTCTCGTCTTCTTCGCCAATCTTTCGCTGGCTGTGCTTCTCTTTGCGACGGAGAGGAGTCTTTGCTGGTTGTCTTCGGGGTGTAGACGGGCCATTATCTTCGTCATTGCCAGGAGCAGGATTTGTGTTGGTATCGTCGGGTGCGCTGAGCTTTTTGTACCATTCCATGTCTGTCCAGGCTTGTGATGCTGCGGCTTGTGTGTATTTTCCGGTGTCTTCGTGGAGTTGCTCTGGCTGTATCGTCACGGCGGCATCCTCTTGTGTCGTAAAGAATGCTGCTACTGCAGTCTGTGTCTTACGTTGCTGTAATTTGCTCGCTGCAGCACCACCATGACCACGCATTGCCTGCGCCGTCAGAAGGTACACCGCAGCTATCAATGCCGGAATCTGCTCATCTGTAGGAACGATAGATGTTTCAGACGTGATTGCGTCTACATCGCCGCCATTTGATCGTCTTCTCTTGCTCGGTGTCCCACCCTCTCTCTCAGCTCTCTGCGCCGTAGTCTGCAGCGCTCTATAAATCGACTCCACACCAGCATAAACATGCGTAGCCCCACGAGGCAACTTGCAAGCTTCACAAACATGCCTAATCAACAACATCGTAAAAGCAGGCAAATCCGAAGCTCCAGCATCTTCCTCAGCAACCGCCCGACTCCTCTTCCCCAACGACCCCGGCGTAGCCTTCACCGCAGAAGCACCCTGCCTCCCACTCTTCGGAGTATTCACTACATCACCAACCCTCCTCGCCCTCGGCGTGCTCGGCTCCTCCCTCAAACTCCCCTCCAAAAACGCATACAACCTCTTATAAATCCTCGGCCCACACGGCGGTCCAACCTTCCCAATCTCAAGCGCGAGGCGGTGTTTTAAGCGTTCGCAGGCGATGTGGCAGCAGGCGAAGGGGCGGGCGATTTCTTCGTCGGGTTTGAGAGAGGGGACTTTGGCGCGGGATTGCGCGAGGAGGGAGGTTGCGAGGTCGATGAGGGGTGGTGGGAGGGTGGTTGTGGTGGGGACTAGGAGGTTGAGCGTGCGGTGGATTGTGGCGGATGTTGAGGAGGACATTTTGGTTGGTCTGGTGGTGGTTGGGAGGGATGTGGTGTTGGAGGAGGTGTGAGGGGAACGCGATGTGGGTTAAAGTGGAACGCGAGAGGGGTGCGATGGCACGTGATTTACTTGCCAATCGATAGTGGTCCTATAAATCGCTGACTTTGAAACTCCGTCAAGCACGGTAATCGGAGTGAAACGATTTGCGAATCACTTGGATGTGCAGTGAACATGAGGATGTTTCTGACATCGACATCGAGTATTCGTACATGGATGATAATGCTACATTTGTCCAGGCTATCAACACACGACCACCTATAGTCCAAGATCACCCTCCTTCAACTTAGCATCCCTCAACGCCTGCTCCTGCATTCTCTCCTCAATACTACGAGACCAATAGGTGATAGCCCTAGTCGACTTCCTGAACCTCTCCCCATTCCAGATCGCAAGGTTTCCCGCGCCATAGACGCCTGATCTGGCCTGGCTTCCGCGCTTCTTGATCAAATCCATGAGATCCTTCGTCTTGTCGTCGTACTCGTACACCTCTTTATCCATCTCCTCGAGCGTGTGCACGATCTGTGGCAGATTGCTCTGCGTCCTGAAGAGCGAGCGCATGTGCTGGTTGTACAGTTTTGTTGACGTTGCGAGAGCGTAGGTCGTGGGGCCGAGGGTTTTAATGTAAGGGAGGAGGGAGAGGTGAAGCTGTGAGGAAGGGAAGGTGGCGAAGAGTTGTCGTTGGCATTCGACTAGGTGTTGGGGCAGGGTGCGTGTGATGACTAGCTCGTCGGAGACGTTGCCTGGCCACTGTGATTTCTGTGTGGCTTCTTTGTCCGACCTGGACTTGCGGTTTTTCTGCTTGTGTGTGGGAGCAGGCTCCCCCAGGCGAAGTTGCGTTACTCGTGAGAGGACAGCTTCGTGTAGTATCTTCCACAGCTCGATGTCGGTCTCGGCTGTCTCGAAAGCTTTCTTGACCTGCTGGAGGTCAAGCTCGACCGCCTGTTCCAGCAGAACCTTCTGGGCTGCACTGCGATCATCCTTCATCTTTTCCTGCATGGCCTTGAGCATCTGAGGCATGGGCGTCTCGTCTCGAGCGGCTTGCTTTTCTCGCGACTTTTTAGCTTGATTCAGCACATCGTCGATCCTGTCCCGGTGTCTACTCTTATCCTTCGGCGCTTTCTGAGGAGACAAGCTCAAAAGGTTCTCGAAAGCCTTCTTCTCCATCGGCGTCATGGTAGACGAGGAGATCCTGTCACGTATGGACATGGTCTCCTGCGCGGCATGCTCGAAGGGAATGTGTTCTTCGCGCGCAGATCTCCGGGATGAGTGGCTTGAGTCTCCAAAAAGACTGTCTAACCCATCTCCTTCTTCTTCTGAGTGTTCGCGCCTCGTCCTCTTGCCCTGGGTTCGACGTGCTCGTTCCAGATATTCGCCTCTGTCGATTCTAATTCGGGGCCCAGTTCTAGTACCCTCATCGCCATCATGAG
>Ga0265797_10006315_pt1 | contig 16822 bp, 12 predicted proteins | sample P2T30metagenome_FD_192433 | JGI IMG/M metagenome (GOLD analysis project Ga0265797, IMG submission 192433) | Plant litter microbial communities from East Loma Ridge, Irvine, California - P2 T30 | ecosystem: Environmental > Terrestrial > Plant litter > Unclassified | place: USA: California...
GTCGGCGGCTTCGAGCACAGCGACGACGTTCTCGAGAACCACGCCGGAGTAACTGGTGACCAGGCCGCCAAGCTGCTCGAATAGACGGTGTGCGAAGTCGTAAAGGGCAACACCTCTGAGAGTGCGGCCCACGGTGTCGGACTTGGGCAACTCTTCGGCTGCCCAGGTGACCAAGCGAAGGAAGAATGGGCGGAAAGTAGTGTCGTTGAGCTTCAAAGTCATGTCCATAGCTGTCTCGCCAACAAGGTTGAATGCATCCGCTCCTTCGTCCTCCGACAACACGCGGCGAAGATCGAAAGCCTTGAGCATAGCAGGGAACAAAGTTGCCGCGTGCCTGGTGACAGAGGCCTTTGTGTGTGTCTTGATAGCCTGCTGCAGCATCTCAACGCAAAGGAGCACGCCCTCTGCGCCTGTTTGGGAGACAGTCTCCCAAACGCGAGACATGGAAGTGGTGATCTCAGGGAATGCAATCTTCTTCGCGGCGAGAGTGCTGAATTGCTGCACGGCCCAGACACGCTCACCATCAGTCTGGACTGACTTAGCAGCAGCGACGATGGCGCGGTCGAGGTATGTGGCCGAAAGGGTGAAAGGCAGCGTGTCGAGCAGAGCGTTCAGGAATGTGAACACAGCATCGCGCATCTCGCTGACCTCAGCAGCGTCGCTGCTCTCCACGAAGCGAAGAGCCTTGTCGAGCACAACAGGCGTGAGGCCAAGCATGTCCTCAGCGAGGCTCTCAACCATACTGGCAAGGCAAAGTAGAGATGTGACCCGAAGACCACCCTCTGCAGTGCCGAGAGCAGCGTCACCGGCCACAACCTCAGCAGCATCGGCGCAAGCAGCACGGTCAAGCTTACCGTACTTCTCAGCAATGCCATCAACGCACTCCACGGCAGCTCTCCTGACGCCGATGGGTTGGGAGGCCACCAGGAAGGCGGTGCAGTTGGGTAGAGCATCAATGAACACAGTACGAAGGGCCATGTTGCTCTGTTTAGCATTGCCGACGCGCTCAGTGAGAGATGTGAAGACGCGGGTGCGAACAGCCTCAGAGCCGGTCTGCATGAGGCCGGCAGAAGCCTCAATAAACTCCTCAGTGGGCATCAAGCCAAGGAGTGCCTCAAGCGCACGTTCATTGGCAGCAGCGATACGCGGGTCTTGCACGTTGACGCCACCCTTGCCAGTCTGAATGTTCGAGAACGAGACGATGCGCTCGAGTACGTCGCCGTAGACCTTGCGCACCTCCTCCGCCGCCTCCTCGCTCTTCTGCATCTGGGCTGCAATGCCTTTGCGAAGACCAGGGTTGGTAAGAATGATGGGCAGGCCATCGAAGAGCACGGCAATGCTTTCCTTGACTTGTTCGGGGTTCTTCTCTCCGAAACCAAGAATAGCGTCCGCAACTGGCTTTCTCGCCTTGCACGCCTCTTGAATGAGGTTGAGGTATTGCCTGACAGCCAAAAGCTGAGTGTCCACTTGGCATGCGTTGCACAGTTCCTTCACGAATGCAGGAAGAGTGTTGTCCTGCCTGTACCTCTCGACAAGCATAGCGACAACAGCGAAAAGTGCTTCGCCTTCTCCAAGAGTCTGGACAAGGTGCTTGAAAGTCGCCAGTCTCCTGTGCAGCGGCATGTGTTCCCAAGCAGCAGTGAAACTGAGCAAGAGTTCGCTGGCACCTTGAATGAGATCTCTGCCTCCCTTCTTGAGGCTGGCAGCGAGAGGGGGTACGATGCTCTCGACGGTCATGTTCACGACGTGGGAAGCGTACTGGTCAGCTTGACGAAGTGTGTTTGTGCTCATGAACGTGAAGAGCGGCATCACGCTGTGCAGGACAGTCTCAGGAGCCAGGGTGGCGAGTCTGCTGATGAGCAACAGCGCAGTGTTGTGCACCTGTGGGCTGCTCGTGGATCGAAGTGCTTCGACAATGAGATCGGTGCGAAGCACAGAACGGTCAAGTTGCTTGGCGGCAGACACCTCAAGACCGTTCACCACAGACAGCAGATCTCCAAGGAGTAGGCTCTGGACGTATACCAAGTCAGAGTCAGCAAGCAAACGCCAGTGGTGAACTTCGCTCAACAAGTGGAATAGTCCCTTGAGAATTTGCGGCACAGGCTCTGCACGCTTGGACGAAGTGACACCTTCAACAAGCTCGAGAACCAGCGTGAGCTTGCGAAGCGCGATATCAAGCTGAGCACGGTCGACATTCTTGAGCTCGTCAGTGTTGGACTTGCTAGTGCGACGACGCTTGCTTGGGCGCTCCTGATCTTGAAGTGTAGCGGGAGTGGGAAGGGTGTCAAGCAGATGGGCAAGCACGTCGCCAGTGAGGGGTGCTTCGCGGAGAGACTCGTGTGCAGAAGCGGAACGAGAGACCTCGCTACCGGGGGAGTCGTTGTCGGGGAGTACGCTCTGCTCGAGAAGGAAGTCGGCAATGGAGGTCTGGGATTGAGGCTTCATGTGGCTGAACAGCTCACGAAGACGCTTGAATGCCATTCCTGCGAATGTTGCTTTGCCTTGCTCTGCAATCTCTTGCAGAGTATCGATCTCGTCGCTAGTGCGGTAGCTAAGGCATCGGACCACAGCCTGCTCGACGGTGCTCTCGGCAGTCGTCTGCTTGATCTGGCTCTTCGCACAGGGCACGATGCTCTCCTTTCTTGCCTGACTGGCAACCTTGCCGAGACGGGCGGTAAGAGCGAGCAGACCGAGCTTGACTTCATGAACGCTGGTGACGACGGCGTGTGATGCGATGAATGAGCAAATGCTCGATCGCAGCGCCGACTTCAAATCGGAGTCGTTGAGTTGTTCAGCGACGTTCCTTGAAAGGAATGTAGGGTCAAGAATGCAGTCTTCCAGAACAGGGGAGACAATCTCGGAGAGGAACTTGCTGATGTCTTGAGCACTGAGGTGGTGGATGCTACCAGACTGCTTGCCGTAGGCGCTGTCCTTGCACCAGACCTTCATGCCAGCCGGGCTAGCATAAGTAGCAGAGACGGCGAGAATAAGCTTGGCAGCGGCCTGCCTGACAGCCTTGTTGGCATCTCCCAAGGCAATCAGAACATATGGTACAAGAATCTGGAAGTCCGTGTTCTTGCTCTTTGACACCTGCTCTGCGGCTGATGTGAGGGCCTTTGAACGCGCAGCCGCGGACTTAGATATGGTCCAGGAAGCTGCAAGAATGCTAAGGAACTCTGGCTTGGTCTCTGCGTCCTGTTGGTGAAGGGCATGCAGCTGTGATAATTGAGTGAAGTGGTCTTGGTCCTGGCTGGCGACCTGGAAGGCATCGACGAATTTGCGAACCTTGTCTTGGGACACGGTTGGCGCAATGAAAGAGCTCGAATCTGCCAACTTGGGAAGATCGCGCAGCACTTGTGCGAAGTCGACTACGGGCGCAGTCTTGTTTTCTGGCACAGCGGGCTCGTCCACGATCATAGCATCAGCCTGAGGAGGCTCCACGAGGTTGAGACCGAGCTGCTTCAGGTTCTGGCCAGCCTTCTCGGCAGCGACCTGAACGTACTGTGAAATCTCGGCAGTGGCCGAGAGATGTTGCAGCAATGCGCGCTGCTTGTTCTTCGCGAGTTGAGTGGAGGAGCTGTCATTGAGGCCCGCCAGAAGTTCCCGGCTAAGTGTCTCGTAGTGCTGGTAGTCCAATGATGCGTTCTCCGAGAGCGTCCAGAGAAGGGCAGGGTTCTCGATTTGCTGCTTGGACTTGGTGACTGCTAGGATTGTCTCAAGCACAAGCTTTCCGGTGCGGTGACGCTCACCAAGTCTGTTAAGCGTAGCGACAGCTTCATCGTTGCCCATAATGCTTTTGGTGACAGAAGCGGGCTGCTCCAAGAGTGTCTTTTCTTCGGCCAGTACTGAGAGACAGAGAAGGCCGTCCTCGAGGGTCTCGTTTGTCCACGCGCCGGTCACAGCCTCCATCATAGCGTCCAGAACTCGGTCGTCAAGGTGTGCCTTTGTCGCCAGGATAGTCATGATCATGCAGCTGGCCATGTATAGCTCAGCCACGTCCTTCAAAGAAAGAGCTTCCTGCAGGACAGGCAAGATGCGGTAGAGGACATCCTCGATTTTTTGCTTGCGAACAGCAGGTCGTCCAGACTGTGCGGCATCCAGCATGCCGTTGACCGCCTGCGCAGTCACACTGGCCCAGAATCCAATCAGGGCGCTGGAGTGATGTCTCCTTTTGGCAGAGTTCAGGACGAAATTGCTAAGCTGAACAGTGAATGTAGGATTGCTGACGGCCGCAGCGACCACAGCGTGGCGAGGCGGTGATTGCAGTGCCGCCACGTAGGGCCTCAAAAATCCAAAGGAAGCAGGAAGCTGGGCCGGGAGGATAGACATCAAGGTCGGGAAGACGTCGTGTCCGTGGTAGGGCAGGAAGGCCAGTAATAATGTGTCGACATTGTGCTCCAGCGCCTTCCACCTTCTGATCAACCATTCCACGCACTTCAATGCTGGCTTGAGAAGCAGGCGGCCACATATTAAGCCCAAGAACTGCTCCACAACTGTGTTCAAATCATCGTTCTCTTTCTTGTTGAGCGTCTCGCGCTCGACCTCCACGCTGCTGGGCGCGAACAGGTTTGTTGCAAAGCTGCGGAAGCGGGCGTCGAGTGTGCAAAGGTCGTCGAAACCTTCGCCACAGATCTGGAAGAGTGCGTCGAAGCTCTGTGTGGCGGCCTCACGGGGCTCGAAGAGTAGCGATTTTGCGTGGCGCTGCTTTTGAGCTTTGAGGTTGAGCTGATCGGTAGATTTTGCGCTGATGGCAGCGAGTTGTTGCTGAAGAGCGGTTGCCATGGTGGCTTGGATGTGTAATTACTATATCAGACTGCCATGTGGGTTTGCGACAAATCAATTGGACGGAAACGCGACGCAAGTGGTGTACAAGGTGGTGTATTAGCAGATTTCTGTATAGAGCTTTTGCCTGGCCTGTCTCGTCTTGCAAACCTAACGCCTCGGAACAGAAAGTTCTCGCCAAGATTTCGCTGATCTTTGAGGCTTGCCGAACATATATCTTGACCCGAACGCCGACTTCTGGCATCAGGTCTCGCATTGCACTCCGAGCCTCTCTCTGTTCAATTACTACCTTTTCACGTGACGAGAGAACCGAATTATTATTACAATTGTTCGTCTTTCACGGTTTTGCTGTCGTGAATGTTCCCTGCGGGATTGCCCGGCCTAGCGTGTTCATGTGAAGCACCAATCGCGCTTTCCCTGTTGACAACGTCGAATCAAATGAAGTAAACCTAGTTCACTACTACACCACTATCAATGTCCAAGAACTCACTCACACAATGAGAGCACTCACCTGACACCTACAAACTGACGGCAACAATGGCGAATGCCAACGAAACAGCAGTACCCAAGTTCGGCAGCTTCAAGCCCAGAAGGACTGCCAGACCCAACAATACCCCAAATGACAACAACATCAAAAGCAATGGCAAAAAGCGCGAAGTGAGACTCGGAAACCACCGTGTCGAAAAGCCAACGTCTAGTCGCTCGAGTCGAGGTGACAATCACCGGCCTAGAACCGAACACAGCACACGTCAACACTACCAGGACCGCAACGGCCGCCACCGCGATCGTGCTGGCAGCCGAGACAATCACACTCTGGGCACTCAGCTTCGAGATGCTCTGTCCAATCCAGAAGACGAATCCTTCTTTACAGACACAAGAGGTGACCGTGCAAACTTGCAATACGGCAGATCAAACAAATGGACCGTGCCAATGTATCACCTCTACGGAAGTGGATGCATCCTGGGCTTGGATCCCGACATTAAAATCGACAGAAAACTCAGTGATCAGAGCAGCTACACTTTGATGTACCCGCGCAACAAGCAGTCGGTGAAGGTCATCGATTTGCTAGAACCGGACGAGCCGCTGGGTTATCCAGCAGACGAGCAGTCCGCGCAAAAGAACAAGAACGTGACGGCTGGTGGTGACAATTCCGCCGAGTTGGACTTTGTGCCTTTACCTTTTAGGGAAACTCGGGACGATGGTTAGTATTGACTGCTTTATTCAACAGATTGCATCCGATACTGACCTTCGCAGGATCAAACATGCCGGTCGTCACCCCGAAGGTCTAGCAGATGGTCAGAGTCGTGACAATTCACAAGCCTCATGCATGGAACCCTTCCTCAGCATTCTGTTTCTTTTTTCTTTTACGATACCATGGATAAACAAGTCATCAGGAGCACCATGGCCCAGGCGTTGGCGTGAGGCATGATTGCTTGATTGACACGATGGAGGTGACAGCACGGAAGCGGAACACTAACATCGGTTGGATACAACATGAGCAAGTACTTCTGGTATACTTGAATGACCAAATTCGTATTTCAGTGATAAAGTGACGTTCGGCTTGGCTACTGACACTCACACTCCACGATAACAGCATAACCATCTCAGATTGTCGACATCAAGAGAACCTCGCCACAGTCTCCCTGATAATATCCCTGAGATTAGCACTCTCAGCAGGGAAACCCACAAGCTCGTTCCCAAGCGCCCACCTCGAGCTCTCAGCAAAGTTAGACCCATACCCGGGGAGCAAGAAACCAGCCTTGACCAGCCACAAAGCTGCACCGACGTCTTGTTCCCTCGACTCAACCCACTGCTTCTGCTTGGATTTGATGAGCTCGCCCGTGTTCTCGATCGGAGTGAGTGTGTACTTCACACCCTGCGCGTCTTCAAGCAGCGCAACGATCTCACCCAGACTCGCCTCGAAGTTGCGCACAGGCACAACACGGTTTTTCGTTGCGTCTGGATTGAGCAAGATACGTCGCACGGCGTCAGCGGCAGTGGGCAAAGTGGTAAAGGTCATCTTGTAAGTGCCTTGCGCCCACATCTCAGCTTCATGAGCGCGGATGTCGATGCCGATGAAAGCGATCGATGGGTCCAGTGCCCTAGTCAAACAATGTCAGTGATGTCAGTGAGATGATGAAGTACTTCCAAGAACATACCACTCCAGCCACATTCCAGTCGGCACCGCGGTCCAACTCAGCCCAGTCGCCTCCTTGCTCTTCAGATACTCAAGGATATCTGCCTTGCGCTTGAACACAGGGCTCAGCGCGCTCGCGACAGGATTAGTGTTGTCGACGCCGTACTCGCTTGGCAAGAAGCGCTTGACGCCGGCCTCGATCGCGGCGTCGATGAGGGCTTTCTCGGTGGGCTTGCCTTCGAACCCGAGACCAGAAACGATTGCGTCTTGGCCTTGGAGGGCTTTGACGTAGTCGTCGTGGGTAGGAGTGTCTGGGATGGTGATGACTTTGGCGTTGCTTGGGTAGGTTGATTTGCTACCAGCGCGAGAGAGGATGGAGAGCTCGAATGAGGAGTCTTCTAAAAGGGCTTTGGCAATGTGATGGCCGATGTTGGTGCCACCTGCTCCGACGACGAGGACTTTGCGGAGTTGTTGCGTTGTCATGATAGTTGTTTGGTAGAGTGTTCCTTCTTGTGGCTTGAGTCGCAGTGCTTCGTGATTTTAATTGAGAAGTTGTCGATTATCATGGACCTACATGAAGAAAGCGTTGGCTGTTGTGTTTATATATGTCTCTATGATGAGTGATACGAAATTGTGATCATGCACGACCACGCATCAGTGTAACGCGATTGCATGGGTGAATACTCAATGATTACATATACACGCTCACGCTACACATGTGAATCGATTACTGAGGCTCAATAACTATATGATACCATCGATGGATAGTATTGTTTGTTGCACACATTGCTTAAAGTTAGCAGATCTTACATCGGTGTTAGTAGGGTTAGCTTGTAACCCTAATTGACAACGAGGAAACGACCATTAATGTTGATGTAAAATAGACGAAGTCAGATGATGTACATGTATACCAAGGTAGTACGATTAGACAGTGGGTTCGTCTTGACTTGGAGGGTAAACACAGCTGCTGCGATGTATACGTGTAGGTACAATCTACTACCGTTAGCGAATGGCTGTCATCCGCTTATGATTGCCTACTTCTCTCGCTTCTATATTTGGCAGTAGGCATCAATTCAAATGGATTGCCGCTGAGATGGAATCGATCCACATGGCCGTCTTACTGTTTCCCCTGACGCGACAGTAGAGCACAGATCTAATAACATTATCGCTGCAACCGGCGTACAGATGCCATCCATGCGCAACGCGATGCCTTCACGATCGACCAGACCAACGTATATCGATATGATCGATCGATCCCATTGCTTTCTCTTTCGTTAGCAGTAATAGTATGCCTCCGATGACGTGCAATGCAACACATCAATGCCTGACATTCCACAAGTTACGCAATGTCTCACAGCCGGAGACCACTAGACTTACTTTTCTTTGAACTGTGGTGTGTCTACCATCTCCTAAGTTCGACAGGAAGTTTCAGCTCGTGTAACGAATGGCTTGATGTTGGTGCATCACCTTGCTTTTGAAACCTACACCGGTCAAAAGGATCAGCTGTCCATCAGGCCATCGTTCGATGTGATAGACCATTCCAGTGCTTGGTGTGCCCAATCCTCTCACCGGGGAAAACTCAATGGCATATAAGTATCCGTTGGCGATACCAGAGCAACTTCCGAAGCCTACGAGACATCGATCAAATTTCACCATACCATTGACACCAGACATCAACCACCACCATGAGATTCACCACTATCTTCAACCTCCTCCTAGCAACCGGCGCCACCTTCGCCGCCCCCTCCGACCCCAAAACCACACCCAACCTCGACACCCGCGACCTCATCGCCCGCGCGGGCGACGACTACCCCTACAAGAACTCTTGCAACACCAAAAACGACGTCGACCCCTGGAACTTCTACAAATGCGAATGCACCTCCTTCGTCGCCTGGCGCCTCAACGACGTCAAGAAGATCAAATTCACCAACTGGTACAAAGGCCAGCACTGGGGCAACGCCAACCTCTGGGACAACGCTGCGCGAGCCTCTGGCGTCAAGATCAACAAGACGCCGAAGAAAGGCGCCGTCGCGCAGACGGACAAGAGCGGCTCGGGCTTGGGGCACGTGGCGTGGGTGAAGAGCGTTTCGAAGGATGGGAAGAAGGTTACGGTTGAGGAATATAACTATAAGAAGGATAAGTATGGGACGAGGACTGTTGATAAGGGGGATTTCCAATGGTATATTCACTTGTAGTAGGGGAGAGGGAACGCTCTCAATAAGGGCTCACAGGGGATCTCCAACCTATGTTGGTTTAGCAGAGCTTGAGAGCGCTTACATTCGTTACTTTTGTGATGTCTTGGAGAACAAAGCTAGCCATCCAGGCCAGCGTACTTTCATTAACCGCCGCATATGACGAACAAAATGACCTAGTTACCCACGTTTCCTCTCTTGCCACCTCTCTTCATCCTATCAATGTGACCCTTCTGGATCTTGACCTCATCAGCCAAACTCCTCTTGCCCTTCCTCTTCGCCTTGCTAATGGTCATCAAGAAGTTCTTCTTGCGAGCCTTCTCCTTGTTCGTCGTGCTCTTGCCCTCGGCACGCTTCTTCTCCTTGGCTCTAGCCGTCGAACTGCGGTGGTCGTTCTTCTCATCGTCAGGATCACCCTTGGATTTGCGAATCTTCTCCTCCTTGGTCATCTTGTGTGATAGGCCGGCGAGGCCCTCGATCTGGTCCTTGGTCAAGGGGTCGTCGTTGTGGCGCTCTGCGGCGGCTTGCTGTTGCTGTTGGATTCTGCGACGTTTGTGTGCAGGCATTGCTGCGGTGAGGGCAGCGTTTTGACGGAGCTCGTTCAGCTTGGCGAGATCGGCAGGTGTGAGGATGCGAGTGGTGGCGAGCTTGGAGACTCTGTCTGCCTCGACCTTGAGAGCGGCCTCAGATTCTGCGACCTTGGCCTGCTTCTCCCATTCAGCCTCATCGACGCCCTCCGCAGTAGCCTTGGCAACAGCGTTCTTCGCCTTTGATCGCGCCTTGATCTTCTTGGCCTTGTCTTCTTCGTCGTCCTCGGAGTCCGTGAAGGCAATCTCATCGTGGTCACTCTCGACGTTGATCCAGCCCTCACCGTCGTCATCACTGTCGCTCTGTGCATCCCAGTTGTCCCAGCCTGCGTTCTCGTCCTCGTTCTCGCTGTTGATACCCTGCTCCTCTTTCCACTTGTCAAGAAGCTCCAGACCATCAATGCCACCAGCAGTGACTTCACCGAAACGTGCAGCAGTCCTCTCGCCAATACGTAGACCCATAGCGGCATCCTTGCCACGGTCTCTCTTCCTGAGCATCTCTGCGCCAACCTCTCTGTAAAGCGAAAGCAGACCACGCGCTGCCATTTGCACACCCTTGTCCTTGGATCTGCGGTATTGCACCAGATCCTGTAGTAATGTCTCAGACATCGCCAGAGGCTGCCTCATGCAGACCTCTCTGATACCGTTGAGACCGGCACTTGCGACCTCGCCAGCAGAGGCTTCTGAAACAAACTCGTTGGCGATCTTGACGATCAGCGGCTCCAAAACATCCGGAGGCACCAAGCTGTGCGATGCTTGTGCTAATGATGCGAGGAAAGATGTGACCTTGGGCTGCTTGGGTCCAAGGAATTTGATGAAGTAGGAGTACAGGGGAATGAGAGTGAGCTTGTGTAGACCGACCAGACGTGACACGAGCTGGAGTACCAGAAGCTTCTGGTCCAAGTTTAGTTTGACCTTAGGTTGCGCGGGCTGCAAGTGTCTCTCGAACAATGTTTCGGCAAAGCCTTGAGGGTCGTGCAGCAGATGAAGCGCGCTGAAGTTCAGCTGTTGTGGCGCATTCTTCTTCCTCTCTTGCTTTTTGACGGCCTTTGCAGCATTCTTAAGCTCCTTCTCGCGCTTGTTCGTCTTCTTGTTGATACCAGCAACGTGCTTGAGCCTCTTCACGTCCACATGTCCCTCGTCATCCTGATCTTCTTCGGCGGCAGCCTCTTCACGTTCCTGGTCACCACCAAGGAAGAAGCGCACACCACCTGTGACCACCTTTGCATCCTGGCTCAAAGCCGCCTCTTTCATGACAGCCACAGCCTTGGCCTCTGTCCAAACCTGCCTCTTCCATAGTTCTCTGGTAATCTTGACAGACCAAAGGCCCTTGGGGGACGCAGAGTCTGATGCAACGAGCTCGAAACATTTTGATTGCATGTGTCGGTTGAGTTTGTGGTTGGTGCCCTTGGCATTCGAAGTGCGCAAATCCGAGATAATCTTCGTGAAGAGAAGCTCGCGTAGAGATTTCGAGGGTGTGTTGAGGAGCAACGGCCAGAGGGTATCCAGGAGCGCAGTAGAGTCAATGATCTCTTTCCTGCGGAGTAGCACCAGCGATCCCACCAATTTGTCTCTCAATTCAGCGTCCAGGCTCGCGTGGTGAAGCTCGAGGAGGCTGCTGAGGTCCTTGGGAAACGATTCAGTCAGGCGAGGGTAGCAGTCGGCGACATGGCTGACAAAATCGATCAGATCCTTCAGTCTGATCACGCCACTGTCGTCTGTTGTGGTTGGCGACTGGAGGAACAGCTCGCGCAAACTGGCATACTGGTCGAATTGCGCCTGGAAGTCTTGCTGGTATGAGAGCGGGTCGTTGCGGATTTTGTGCTGCAAGTTGGGCAGATCGGCATCGACCTTCTCCAACGCTGCGACCTTTCTCTTCATGGTTGCAGCAAAAAAGTGTTGTATTGAAAAGTGTTTATAATGGGCAGACAGATCGGCCCTGCGCTGAAAACGTAAGAGGCAAACCCGCCTCCGCTTGAGACTTTTAGCGATCTAATCTAATCTGCTGCGGCTCGTCTGCACGCTCCACGAGTTTAATTTCAGGGACCGCAACTTCGTCTCTCTTATCGATAACAGCATGGCATTTGTCGGCTGCATTCTCTCTCACAACTGCACGTGAATGGACACTGTCTAATCGGATGTCCATCGGTGAGCTTGGGCCCAACAGACAATGCGATCCATCAACAATGTGGCACTCCACTATAAGCCAGCGCCCAACAAAAGCTGAATGGCAGAATGATGGTGGCAGTCGCGATCTCTTCGTTAGCCTGGTCAGCATGTCGAAGACTGCGTACTGGTCAGCCTTCAAGCGATAAGCTTCTCAAGCATATTGGGTGGGATCGTCTACCAGACCACTCACCTCGTGGATCCAATGTAAGCAAAAGGACTTCTGAAAATGTCACCGATTTCTTTGCCAAAACTTTTCTTTCTCTTCGTTCCACTCGACACGCGCTGTCGCTGTGGACAAAAGCCGCGATGATCACTCACAGATCTCGTTACGGAAACCCAACCACCACTCAGAGGAACCCCTTCCGTTCAACACCATCGACGGACCGCGACATGTCGAAGTATGCGGATTACGATCTCAATGGATGCTACATGCCATTTCCTCAGAGAGCCAGCACGCTCACAAAACCCAAGATTCGCTCGTGGAAAGCCAAGCGGGCGTATGTAACCAGCCATGATCTGCAAGATCGTTCTATCATTCGAATTGCTAACAACTTTGACACATGCACGCACACAATATCAAAGCATCGCCTTTGCTGAGGCTGCCAGCAGAACTGCGCAATCAGATCTATGAATATGCACTTGGACACAACACACTTCACATCTCCCGCTATATCGCTCACACGTCTAATGGGGGATGCGTGATCTTCGTCAAATCCTGCATTTGCACTGTGCACAAATGGTGGAACAATGACCTCGACCACCCATTCCATCACGACAGATGCCGCCTCGACCCTTTTGTTGTTCGTCTACATTTGAGCCTTCTTCGTTCCTGCTCCCAGATCTACATGGAGGCCGCTCTAATTCCGTTCATCCACAACACATTCAGCTTTGCACATGGCCCGCTCCTGCCTCGGGTCATCTCCAGCCTGGTTCCGGCCCAAGCTACTGCGATAACATCACTATCGCTCAGTAATATCTTCGCAGCCGACCTGTTAGATAGGCATTACTGGGCTGGGTTTCCTGATCTTCGCCATCTGGCTGTCGTGATTAATGACCACGAGGGCTGTACCGACGAACACGGTGACCTGAGGGATTACCGCAGGTTCAACTCGCTTTCCCTCTGGAGCTCTCGCAAGGTGTGGCAAGACTTTCCATTACGCGAACCGCTCGAACACTTCAATCTGGAGTCTTTCAAACTTCGCATAGTCTGCGCCTCCGGTCTTAAAATGAAGCTATGCGATACGCGCCAGGAATGGGAGCAGTGGGCCGAAACCATCGAACAGAGGGTTCTAGCAAGGCGTCTCAAAAGAAGACTTGAGAGAAGACAAGATTCAGAGCGTCGACTACGCCAAATTCGTCCCGTCAATCGCGCAGTACCAGTTCAATCCTGGCTATGGAATCGTCTCTGGAGATTTAAGAGGTGGTGCGTTCGGTGCGCCGTCGACTTGAAGAGATCTTTGGTCACCAGGCTGCCGCCATCGAGATATGCTGAATCCTGATTCCGCAAGAGGGAGTCAGAACGCCGAAGTCTTGACACAAGAGCCATGCAGAGCGATGCTTAGGACATTGGTGTACTTTATGGCGGATAGTCAACCAAAAGGATGCGCCTACCTGCATGTATTTCGTACAACGACCTAAGAAGAGAATAAAACACCCAATCCTAGTAGTCCTAAATTGTCGACCTATGCCATGCAGTGTGCAATCTATGTATGTACTGTATCGAGATGCATGTGTTTACATACAATGCATTGGGTTTTGATGACATTGAATCACGTGCAGTTTCAATGATGATTCACGTCTTGCTGGTGGATCGTTTAAATCAAAATGTCAACAAGACGAACATTGCGTCATCAACGGTTTGTTGACCCTCCACCTCGGCAAGATAACGATAAGGTGCAGACCCACAACCATCCTCCCACCTTCATCAACCACCATGTAACCACTTGAGCCTCAACGCCGTACTACATCAGCGCAACACCATGTCGTCCCTCTCACAACACCCCGAACCCCCCATAAACCTCCTCCGCGGCTGGCCCGCCTCCTCCCTCCTCCCCACCACCCTAATCAAACACGCCGCAGACGCCGCCCTCAACAACCCTCAAATCGCAACAGCCGCCCTCTCCTATGGCCCGGACCCAGGCTACGAGCCCGCGCGCGTCGCAATAGCTCAATGGCTCACAGACTCCTACGCAACCCCCTCGGTGATCATGCCGGACAGACTGTGTATCACTGGCGGCGCCTCGCAGAACCTGGGCAGTCTGATGGGCGTGTACACGGATCCGGCGTACACGCAGACCATCTGGATCGTGGCACCGGCGTATTTCCTGTCGTTTCGGATTTTTGAGGATGCTGGGTTTGCGGGCAAGATGAGGGCTGTGCCTGAGGATGAGGAGGGAGTGGATATTGCGTTTTTGGAGAGGGAAGTTAAGAAGAGTGAGGAGCAGCGACATGTTCGAGGGAGCAGTGTGAGTGAGCCGGTGTACAAACCGCAAAGAGTGAGGGCGAAAGTCTACAGACATGTTGTCTACTGCGTGCCGTCGTTTGCGAATCCGTCGTCGAGGACGATGAGCTTGCGTCGACGAGAGCAGCTGGTGAGGTTGGCGAGGCAGTTTGACATGTTGCTTGTTGCGGACGATGTCTATGATTTCTTGCGGTGGCCTGCTGCTGAGCAGGGCCATAGGCTAGACTCTGATTTAGGCTCACGGCAGGACTATCTCCCACGCCTCGTCGACGTCGATCGAGACATCGACGGCGGCGCAGAGCGCGAGGGAGCAGATGGTTTCGGCAATGCCTGTTCCAACGGCTCGTTCTCCAAAATTGCTGGGCCAGGCGTGCGCTGTGGGTGGGTAGAAGGGACAAAGAAGCTCGCGTATGGTGCGAGCCAGACGTAAGTCCAGTTTTCCGCCCTATCTGTCTCTCTCTTTGGCAAGTGCCTTTCTACATTTACCCTGTTACACGCTGTCAGACCCCTGTCCTCCCAGATGGCGCATCTCTCGTACATCCACCTTCCCTTTCTTTCTCCGTTGGCAACTGACAAAAAACTTACACCTACAGCGGCACGACTTGTTCCGGCGGCGCCCCGAGCCAACTCACATCCACTTTCATGACACACTTGCTCGAGACGGGACAATTGCAAGACCACATACGACATACGCTGCAACCCGCCTACGCCAAGAACTATCACGCCCTGCACAACGCAATCACGACACATCTGTGTCCTGTGGGATTCACTCTCCCTCAGCCTGCGCGTGAAGTAGTCGGCGGGTTCTTCGTCTGGCTGAGTTTGCCTGAGGGTGTAACTGCTGGTGAGTTTGCGCAGGTTTGTAAGGAGGAAGAGGGCGTCATCGTTGCTCCAGGAGCGATGTTTGAGGTTCCTGGCGATGAGGGCGTCAAATTCGACGGGAATGTAAGGTTGTGTTTTGCGTGGGAAGAAGAGCGGCGGTTGGTGGAGGGTGTGAGGAGGATGAAAGTGGCGGCGGAGAAGGTGATCGCTGCTATGAAGGGAAGAGGGAGCGGAGAGTATGTTTTTGTCGAGAAGGGAGATATTGGAGGAGGAGCGGACGAGTTCAAGTGATGATCTCCTTGTTGGACATCACGGGTTCCAGCGAGCGTTGGTGTGAGGTATCACGGCGAACATGGATGAGATACGGCGCACGCGCGCTTCATCAGATACCTATCTGGTAGGATGAATACATATAGAGGAACCTCTCAAAATGTCGAAAGCAGTGGCAACGCAGCTCTCCTCATCCTATCCTTGACTACTACCCTTGTATGAGCCTCTAAGCTCCTACAAGTGCTCACAATGCTGCTTGCCGAGGTGGACCTTTTCGTGAAATAGGGTGTCTTCGAACAAAACAGTCTGGTACTTGCAGAGTAGAGTAAAAAAAAACTTGAATTAAACGCCTTCCACTCACTCCTCGCTAACCCCTAATGATTGAAACCACAAAGACCTGTTTCACTTAAGCAGCAGCAGGGAAGCAGTCCTCGTACTTCTTGCTGTGCTTGTTGCTGGCGTGCTCTTCCAGCGCAGGGCGCTTGGCCGTCGACTGGAAGTCCTGGAAGCAGATCTTGCACTTGATGCTCTTGGCGGCGAGGTTCTGCGTGTTTTGTCAGTCTACTGAGAACATATAAACGCTTTTGCGCTCTCCCCGCCTAAAAGAAACCCAAGAGTGGCGCGTTTTCGCAAACGGGAAAAAAGAAAACGTACGGATTTGAGCTGAGATTTGGCGACAGGGCCAGAATCCTTTTGGCGCTCACGCTTGGAGGCTGCTTTTGCGCCGTTGCCCATGGTTGCTGATGTGTGTGGTTTGGTGGTGTTGGAGATATAAGTGGAGTTGTGGAGTTGTGGTGTGGTGGTGGTGTGGAGATTTATTTTTGGTGTCGTGAAGATCGTGATGTGCTGTGCTGTTTTGCTGATCGGCCGGGCTGCTGAAATATTTATTCAGCTCCTGTTGAGAGATTTTTTGCGCGCGCCCCGCCCAAATTTGGACGTTAGCGTGCAGCCCTGAAAGTGAAAGATAAGGTAGGCACGTGGGTGGGTATTAGGCTTCTGACACTTGTGTATAAGGATATATTGGAAAAGAAACAATACTCGCAGCCTATATTTCCAAGTCTTGATATATTGCTAACATTGCTAGCGAACATACCTTTAGATTTTGCACGTGCTACGCAAGAGCGCAAAGTAGCGGCGGTGACAGCTGATACATGCGTGGCGTTTGGTACTGTCCTATTTGTTTGGCATACGGAATTCACTGTTGAGCATCTAGCCATCGCATAAAAATACGTGCATTCAGATGGTTGTTAATGCCTAACAACATGTATTCTCAAACTTTCTATATAAGCACATACGACCATAGGTCAGTGAAAACTGGGCATCCCGTCCGCTCTGCCATACATAAGCACTGAACCGGGCGACTAGTACTAGAGTGGGTGACCATCTGGGAATCCCGCCTGTT
>Ga0265797_10006316_pt1 | contig 16821 bp, 10 predicted proteins | sample P2T30metagenome_FD_192433 | JGI IMG/M metagenome (GOLD analysis project Ga0265797, IMG submission 192433) | Plant litter microbial communities from East Loma Ridge, Irvine, California - P2 T30 | ecosystem: Environmental > Terrestrial > Plant litter > Unclassified | place: USA: California...
TAGCCCGTACTGAGGACGAGCGCCAGCAGATGGGCCAGCGCGGGTACCAGCTGGTAAGCCAGAGCTTCACTTGGGAAAAGGTAGCCAAAGATACTGATGAGCTGTACCAGTGGGTGAAGGGAAAGGCTCCGCAGCCAACTTTTGTGCGTACTACCTAAGGCGGGGACGAGCAGGCGCGATACGCTTGGGCGGAGATGGGCTAGCGTATAAGTCGGTGCATTATGGCGGCGACCAGTGTAGCGCACGCAAGAAAACCCTTGGGCTATTAGGTAGCCAGCGCTGCACGAGCGGATTTATTGACTATAATTGAGTATTAGTTGGATGCGAGCTGTATAGTGGCGTATATTGCGTCTTGAATATACACAAGCCGTTCTTTTTGCTGGTCATACTTACTTGCGAAGTATGACCAGCAAAAATCCGGGATTTAAGTGGGCAGTAAATGTTGGTAGCGCGGAAACGCAGCTACCTGTCTTTGTGCCCAGCTTATAATGAAGTTGCTCAACTGCTATAGGCTTATCTAATGGGCTTTTTTTGAATAAAAAAAAGATAAATTGGACAATAAGTCTAATCGGCTTTGCCTATAGCAAGAGCTAAAGTACGTATTAATACGTATTTATCGGATTTTTTATGTACTAATTTTTTAAAATGAATGGATTATTCAGTGAGAAGTTTTTTTCAGCTAGGTGCAGAGGTAAATTTGCTTATTATCTGAATTTGTACTTTTTGCTTATCGAACTTCGTTATGACCTTTCGTTTTGTATCGAATTATTGCCAGAAGTTTTCTATCAAACCTACGAGTAGGGAAACGATACGCGGCCGGTGGGCACTACTAGGTTTAGCGCTACTGATAGGCGGGCCAGGCCATATCACCGAGGCACTTGGCCAGAGCGTCTACCCTGCTTTTACGGGGTATACCATGCCATCGCCCGCCCCAGCCGCCCCGGGCGACGCATTTGCCCCCGTGATGGGTGGTGCGGCCGCCGCCGCCGCCCCAACCGGGGCTGAGTGGACCCGCACTGCGGGCCCCGACGAAACGGTGCTGCTGACAGGTAGCCGCCTCTCAAAATACAACGATGATAATCGGGGCAAAGACACCCGCTTGATGCTGTACGATGGTACGGCGACGCTGAAAGAAGCCAGCGTGCAGCGGGTAGATACCAACAAAACGGTGTTTACGCTGCCCGCCAACGCGGCCCAGTGGGGCATGTACTTGGTGTGGCCTGGCAATGAAGATGGCTACGGCAAGCCCATTGCGCTCAACCAGACGGATGCTTGGTGGGTGGGGCCGGAAAAGGCTACGCGCGGTGGTGTCACATCGGTATACGGCCGCAACCTGGCTCATGATAATGACACACTGTCCTCTTATGTATACATTAAGCCTGCTAGTGGTGCCGGGCAGTGGGCGGCCGTGAAGCGGGTGAACCCCTACCGAGTGATGTTTACGGTGCCCGCCAACCTAACTAATGGCGACTACGAGGTGTGGACGCACAACGGCCATGGGCAGCAGTACGGCTGGAGCGGCCCGCTGAAGCTAACCGTGTACGGCGGAATGCAACTGGCTGGCCCCGTGCTCAACGTCCATAACTACGGCGTGACCGGTAATGGCCGAACCGATGATACGCAGGCCATCAAGCGGGCTTTGGCCGCAGCCAAGCTGGTGCCGGGTTCTACAGTATTCTTTCCCAATGGTACTTACCGCATTAGCGACCGCCTGGAAATCAACAGTAACACGCGCTGGCAGGGCCAAGGCCGGGGCTCGCTGATAGAGTGCGCCCCTAACTTCTCGTACAGTGCGGATGCCATGGTATTCGGCAAAGGCGAAAACATGGAAATCCGTGATATATCTTTTTCCGGTAACCATAATTACCACGGCACGCACGACGACCCCATTTACCTGCGCGGTAGCAAAGAGTTGTGGATAAATAACGTGCAGTTCTCCTTTCAGGACTACAACGTACTGGAGCTTCAGGAATGCCTCGGCGTGTATGTCACGGGCTGTGAGTTTATTGGCAAGACGAGCTACCTCGGCAATGGCTCGCAGCTGTTCTTTAATAACTGCCGCTTCCGGCTGACGAATGACGCCGAAATGGCCCTCGACTCGTGGGGTGGCAATGGCATCAGCCTCACCAACTCTACTTGCCAAGACTACAACCCCTCGAACCCGGCCGATAGCACGGGCTGGGGTAAAGGTCGTTTCTATGCGGGCCGGGGCAATTTTGGCAGTGCCCGCGGCACCTACATCGGTAATAATACCTCGATAGACCTAGCTGTGCGGCCCATCGGGGCAGACCAAAACTCGGGCGAGCAGTTTATGTGGGAAGGCTACTTTACCGACTGGACGGGCATTATCGTGTCTTCCACGACGACGACGACGACGCTATCCAACTTTTCAAGCCCTTTTGCTAGCAGCCACTACGCCATCATTACGCGGGGCACTGGCGTGGGACAGTCGCGCCGGGTCATTAGCTACAATGGCCCTACCATTACCCTAGAGAGCCCTTGGAACGTGCCGCCCGACAATACCAGCGTTATTGCCCTGGCCAATACCAACGACCGGGCCGTGATGTATGCCAATAACCTTGACGGCAAGGCATACTCCGTGACAACGCCGATTCACAATGCGTCGGCTGGCATTGAGCCTTACGGCGCCACCACCAACTTTATCGCCGCTAACAATACCCTGCACGACCTGCGCATTGGTATCACCTGCTGGTCTACCCAAAATGGGGACGAGCCCGACCCAAGCTTCTTTGGGCTCTTCGTCAACAACCAAGTTGACAATTGCCGCTGGGGCATTCTGAATGGCTGCTACATGCCTTCGCCCCGCAATTCGAACCTGTTTGGGGCCACCTATCGGAACAACCAGACCAGCAATATCAATCAGTCGGCCATCGTTAACATCTTGATGTCTAACAACCGGCGTCAGGTGCTGAATAGCTTTATCTACGAGCATAATACCTTTCAGGCCGCGCTGAAAGGCTATTCAGTTGGGGGCGATATCGGGCTGCCCAACGGTTTTCCGAGCGCTGGGCAGGGCATTGCCGACCAGCTTTTCTACAAAAACACGTTTTCCTCGTTGGTACCCGCCAGCTTCGGGATTAGGGCCACAACCGGCGCTCTGGTGCGGGAGAACACGATTAACGGCTTTTTGGCCACGTATGCGGCGGCCACTACGCAGCTGCAAGGCGAGGTGCAGGCTCCGTACCACGTAGTAGAGCTGGCCGGAACGGCTGGCGCGGCCCCCCTCACCACCACGTTCACGCTTTGGAACTCGGGTATGAACTCGCTCAACTGGACCGCCACCAGCGACGCAGCCTGGCTAACGCTGCCCACCGTGAGTGGCACCATCGCCAACGAGCGCGCCAATGGTACCTTGCCGCTCAAGGCAACTATTGCCGGGCTGGCACCGGGTAGCTACCGCGCCACGGTGACGGTAGCGGCAGGCGGTGGCACCAAAAAATACTCCGTGCTGCTAGCAGTTAGCGGAACTACTGCGGGCAACAGTACGGCGGTCAGCATTACGTCGCCGGTGGCTACCAGCGGCGACGTGCCCGGTGCGGCCGCCATCAACATCAGCGCAGCCGTGCAACTGCCCATTGGCTCTGCTGCGGTTAGCAACGTCGAATTCTTCGTTGATGGCATGAAGGTTGGGGAGGCAACTACCTATCCCTATCAGTGCAAGTGGAGTAACCCCCTCGCGGGCCCGCATACCTTAACTGCTCAGGTAAACACGGCCGACGGCCTGTCGACTACCTCGGCGCCAGTCGATGTTACTGTAGGCCGCCGGATGGCGCTGAAAGCGGGAGCCCGCCAAGCCAGCACGAAAACCTTCCTCTCGCAACTGGCGCAGTAGTACCTCAGTTGGGTGCTACCAAATAGTATCGGAGCTGAATATAAAAAAGGCTACAGAGCTACCCGGTCTTGGGTCTCAGTAGCCTTTTTTACGCTCATTAAGCAACCCTAAATCGGGGCCAGGGTGCTTTGTAAGGCACCCTGGCCGGTGCGCTATGCTAGCTTGTGGAGGTAGGTGCTAGGAGTTTATTCGACGGCTACGTTGCGCTGGCGTAGCTTAAAGAAGCCCGCGAGCGATGGCACATTGAGAATTTGTAGCGAGGTGCGCATAACGAAAAACAGCATAAAGCTTTCGGAAACGAACATGGTGCAGAGTACGCCCTGCAAGCCGAATATCTTACTGGTAAACGTGATGCCCAGCAGTAATATCACCAAGCTGCACAGGTTGTAAATGGCAAACTTTTTCGTGTTGTTGGTCGCGTTCTGTACCATGCCGAAGATGCTCCAAAGGGCGCTAATCGACGTAACCAGGGCGAAGGGGTAGAAGAAGTCGTTGTTGAACTCCAACTTGTGCTTGGTCCAGAACAAATAGATGGGCTTGCCAATGAGGAAAATGGAGAGGTTGAAGCTGAGGACAATCAGCATTACCGCCTGCACGGCCCTAATAAAAATATTTTGAAATTTAGCAGCGTCATTTTGCCCGTAGGCGGTAGTCATCTCGGGCCAGATAGAGGAGTTTACCACGGCCACCACCTGCTTTATCACGTTCATAAACGTGCGGGTAGTAGTGAGCACCACCACGGCCGCCGGGTTGAGTAAATAGCCTACTAGGATAACGGTGCCCTGAATAGAAAACGCCTGCGTGATGGGGAAAGACAAAAAGGACAGCGCCATTGGCGTTTGCACCTTAATAATCTCCATCGAAAAATGCTGGGTGCCGTGCTTAATCCAGGGGCTGCGGGTGCGAACCAGCACCCAGTTGGTGAAGGTGGTGAGAATACCCGTGATAGTCAGCGTAATGACGAGCGTGAGCGGTGCGGCATGGTAGAAGAACAGCAACACGGCTACCAGTATCAATTCTACCAGCCGCCCAATATTGCCGACCAGTAAGCCCGCCACGTAGTTGCCATCGCAGCGGAGCGCCGCCATTAGCAAGACATTCTGCTGCGACAGTAGGATGGTGAACAGGAACAGCCCGATAATGAGCTTCGCATCCTTGTCGCTTATCAGGTGCAGGTTCAGGCTTGTGTTAACTGGCAACACGGCCAGCCCGATACCGGCTACTACCAGGAATAAGATGGAGAAAGCGCTAATTACCAGCCAGTTGTTCTGAAAAACCTTCAGTGCGTAGTTTTGGTCGTTGCGCGCTACTGCGATGTTCATCTCGTTGGCGGCCACTGTGCCAAAGCCAAAATCGCCAGCCATGGCGATAACCGAGGGCGCGGCGCTCAGTATTAGCCACTCGCCATAAAGCGGTGGCCCCCAGACTTTAATGTATAGCGGTACCAGCGCCAGCTGGTTGAGGATATTTAGTATCTGGCCCAGTGAGGCGGCGCCAGATGCTTTAAATATATTCTTAAAGGAGGCATTCATCAGCGAACCTTGCGTAGGGAAATAGGCAACACTGGCGCATAAGTAGTTTAATTACTACTTGTGCGTCAGCGCTACCCAATTAATAATCTAACCTCAAATTTACTGCCCTGCTACTGGACAGTAGCTGAAGTTCGTAGGTAGTAGTAGCGTGCTGGCCAATGGTGGCTGGCTAGTGTGTTTTACTACGCAAAAACTCGTCGGTTTTTAAGACGATAAAGTATTCGTAAATAGCTTGTAGCGTGGCATACGTCAGCCCAGCGTAACCATCCAGGAAAGCCCGCCGGCCCACGACCATGTACAGCCACTTGATGAGTGGCCGGCCGGGCAGCTTGTAGAAAAGGCCCTTTTGGTGATAGCGGCGGTGGCTAAAATCTTTGTGAAACAAGGCGTCGCGCAGGCTGAAACTAATGTTCTGCTGGTGCTCTTCAATCCAGCGTTGGGCCTCCATGGTGGCGTACTGGTTGTGTTTAGTAACCCAGTGCGTCATGCCTTTAGAAAAAGGGTAGTGGTTGAATAGCACTGCCGAATCGGCTATTTCGCCATCAACAAGGAGTACTTCGTTGATTTCGCGGTGGTAGTGCGCTTTACCCTGCCGCACTAGCCGAATATAAAACGGCGAAATCTGCGCGTGTTTCAGCCAAGTATTATAGAGGTAGTCGCGGCGGCGCAGGCGTAGCGCGCTCACGGCGGCGGGCGCCTGGGCTACCTCGGCCAGCAGTTGCACTTCGGCCCCGGCAGGTATTTGCTCGTCGGCATCCAGAATCAGTAGCCACGGGTTTTTATAGTTCACCTCCCGCAAACCCGCATTGCGTTGCGAGGCGTAGCCATCGAAGCGCCGCTGCGTAACGTGCGCCCCGGCTGCCCGGGCCACCTCCACGGTCTTATCCGTACTAAACGAGTCGAACACGTGAACGTCATCCGACCACTTCACGGACGCTAGGCAGGATGGTAAGTCTTGTTCCTCGTTCTTGGTAAGAATTAAAACCGATATCATAAAGGATGCGCTTGCGAAAGTAATTGCTTGATTGGTTGAATTACAAGGAGGTTAGCGTCCTCCCACAACCGTAGCATAAAGCTTGGGAACAAGCTTTTTGAGAAAGATGCCGGCTACAGTAGCCAAGGCAATAAATATCCAAGGCGACGCCAAGTAGGAGAAGAGGTAGCCTAGTGAGTTTTTTCCAATAGCCGCTACCAGCAGCTTGCGGACAACGTTTAGCGTGGGCTCGTGAAACAGATACACGAAAAAGGTGAAATTGCCCACGGCGTTTAGCCAAGGGTGCTGGTGCAAAGAGAAAGTGGCGGGCACCAAGGCATCGTAGGCCAGCCAAAGGGCGGCAATGCCGAGTAGGATAATCGGAATCCGAACGTATTGCCAAAGGGCTACTTCAGGCGTAAAAAGCTGGAAAACGCACAGCGATAAGAAGATACCTAGTAAGCCTAGGCCGAGTTTCGGGTGCTTTGCCGCGATAGTATGCTTGGTGAGGGCGCCGCCCAGGCTGAACCAGAATAAGGCGAAACTTGGAACGCCACCTAGATTGGTGTAGGCCGGCAAAAAAGCTAGCAAAACCCACCACCAGCCCAAATACCGCAGCATTGTGTACCAGAGTGGCGAGAGCAACACCAGAATGAGAAGGTCGCGCACAAACCACAGATGGAACGCCAGTGGTACACCTCCGCCGTAGTCATAAAAGATAGCTAAGAGTACTCGTGGCCAGCTTTGCTGCAATACCGGAAGAATGCTGCTGTTAACAAATTTGCTCGTGGCAGGAATGCTATTTATTAAAACCTGAAAGGCTACGTAGAAAAGTGCGGTAATAATGTAAGGGATGAGCAGGGTATGAACCCGCTTCTGCATCTTTTCCGTGATGGAGCGGAGGCCATTGGGTACTTTGAGGAAGAACAAGTAGCCGGAAATCGTATAAAACAGGGGCACCGCACAGCGGCCAATCATGGTGGATATCAATTCCTGGGTGTCATGATTGAGCGCCATCCCCATTATTTCATCCTCATGAAAACCAGAATGAATATATAAAACTAATAAGATGGCTACTGCCGAAAGGAGCTTGAGCTTCTCGCTTAGGTACTGTGTCATATATCCGTAAGCTCACTGCCTCTGGCTAGGGAGATTGCTGGCTGGGTTGGAAAAGCGTGGGTGGGATGGCCCGCGGCTAGGCAGTAATGAATTGCTCGCGGGGCTTGAGAGGGCGGCAGGGGTGCCCGGCGCAGACGGTCCAGGCCGGCATGTCCTTGGTCACGACCGACCGCGCCCCAATAATGCAGCCCTCGTGAATAGTAACGCCGGGGTGAATGAAGGCTTCGGCCGTAATCCAGACATTATCCCCGATGATAATGGGGCTGGTAACCAGCGGAAAGCCTGGGTGCGTGTAGTCGTGGGTGCCAGTAACCAAGTGCGAGCCCTGCGAAATAACGGCGCGTTTGCCGACGGTAATTTTGCCCTGTGAGTACAAAGTAACTCCGTTGGCAATACCGCACTCATCGGCTAAGTCCAAATTCCAGGGGGCCCAAATGGTGACGCCCGGATACACGTGCACGCCTTTGCCCACTTTGTCTCCAAACAAACGTAGCACCAGCGAGCGCCAGCCGTGCAACGGCCGGGGCGAAAAACGGAAGAGCAGCAGGGAGGCCACTGACCAAAGTAGGCGCGCCAGGCGATTGCGCAGCGAAAAAGAAGGGCCTACGAAGGTGTCTTCATTATGCATAGAAAAAAGGAGCCGAGAAGCAGAAAAAAGCAGCTAAATGCTGTGGGATAAGCTAAGAATTGCGCGTGCAAATGTGGTGATGCACGTAGTCGGCCCATTTGGGTAGCGTCCAGAGCGAGGCCAGCTTTTGGCTGGTGGTGCGCATGGCGGCCAATTGCTCATCGTTGGATTCGGCTACTAAGCGCATCGCGCGTAGCAGCGTTTCTTCATTGGGTTCGACGATATAGCCATTCTGGCCGTCGCGGACGTAGTAGGTGGTGGCACCAACTTGGTGGGAGGCAATAACTGCCAAGCCTGCAGTAGTTGCCTCATGCACTACCAAGCCCCACGGCTCGAATGAACTGGGGAGCACTAGGCAAGTGGCCTGCGCGAGGTGCGTCGGCAGCAACGGCGGCTGCGTAAAGCCCAGCATGCGCACGCCGGGCTGGTCAGCGCATTGGCTTTCCAGCTCGCCCTTACCACAGATGAGTAAGTCCCAAGGCTCGGTAGCCGTGGCCCGGTAGGCAGCGTAAGCTCGCAGCAGCGGCAGCACCCCTTTGAAGGCAACCAGCCGGCCGATAAAAATAAAATTCTTCTGCGAGCTGGCTGGCAGGTCTTTAAACCGGTCGGTATTAGCGCAGTTATAACCCAGATATGGGTTAGGGTAGCCGAGGCGTCGGGCAAAGGCCGCCTGCCGGTCGCCTGACACGAAGAAGTTATCGATACTGGGCTTTAAATAAATGGAGGAGGTAAGTACGCCCAGCCACTGCTTGGGCGTACTTAGCCATTGCCGGTCAAATACTGAAACTACGTAAGTACCCTGCTGGCGGCACTTCCGGCTAATGCGCATATACAAGGCATGATTCCAGGAAGCCATGAGGATGGTATCGGGCCGGAGGTCGTCGCAGAACTGGGCTAGTTCATCGGTATTATCGGCCGTTTGCACAAAGCTCTGGTGACAAAAAGACACGTCTAAATCATCGTAGGGAGCCGAAGATTCTGCTGCCTGGTAAATGAGGTACAGCTCTAAGTCGGGTTTTTGAGCCAAGTACCGCAGGCAGGCTACTGAGTAATCAGCAAGCGGAGACCACAGCAGCAAAATTTTCTTTGGCATAAACGTTAGCTGCGTGAAAAAGCGCAAAATAGCCCTGAAGCCGGATAATTTAGCACCCAAACAAGGCGGTTAGCTCAAGCATCAAGCAAGCAACGAATTGCCACCAGCCCCCAAATAGCTACTTAATAAGTACTTGCTGTTTCTTAGCCTCAAGTAGCTTCTCTATCTGCTCGACTAGCTTGGCGGCGGCCACATCCCAACTACCAAGGCGCTTGGCAGTAGCTGCTGCTTCAACCGACATGCGGGCCATCAAGGCTGGGTCATCGGCCAGTTGCTTTAGCCGGTCATAGAGCGCATCCGTATCGCAAGGAGGAACGATAAAGCCTTCTACACCGTCCGTAATTAGGTCGGCACCACCTGTGTTGGTGGTAATGAGTAGGGGTAGCCCAAACGAGAGCGCCTCACCTTGCACCAGCGCCAGGCCTTCTTCAAGGCTCGGTAGGATAAAGCAGCTGGCTTGGCGATACTGGTTTTTGAGGTCTTCGCCCTTGAGCACGCCCGTGAACTTAACCTCGGCTGGAATGGTCGTTTTTTCCAAGCCAGTAACTACCGTTTGGGGGCCGACGATAATAAACTCCTTATTGGGGTGGTCGAGGCGGTTAAACGCATCAATGGCGTAGCGTAGCCCCTTGCGGTAGCTAATCTGACCCACATAGAGCACGCGGAAGGGCGCACCGGGCTTATACTTGTCAGTAGTCGTTTCAACCTCGATGGGCGGGAAGCCGAAATTGACTTTAAGTAACTTTTCGGCTGGAAAACCTTTAATTATAAAGGAATTGACAACGAAGTCGGAAGGGCAAAGGATGTAGTCAGCCTCTTGATAAGCCAGGAGGCGCTGGTCGAAGTCTATCTCGTCGTCATACTGCCGGTCTAGACCTAGGCGCTGAAACTCGGGGTAGAGAATTTCCTTCGCGTACTCGGCATGGCTGTTTACTTCCTCCATGATGCACAGCGTACGACCTCCTTCGCGGTGAATGCGCTTGCTCGTGTTGAAGCCCTGCGTGCGATAATACACAAAGGCGTCGGATTTGACGGCGTGCTTGTAGGACGCCGCATCTAAGCGAGCGCTGGCTAGGCTATGTAGTACGCGTTGGATGGGCATGGGAAACTTCATCATCAGCGTGCCCAAAAAGAGCGTCTGAAAGAAGTCATGGCGTTTCAGCTTATCGCCCACGTTGATGAGCTTGGCGCGGGGGCTGAGCCGGGTAAAGCCAGACACGAAGGCATACAGGGCTTTTACGTTGTAGAGCGCCTGGGCATACGCATAATTACTTGAGCGAACCGGTCCGGTATAAGTTATTTTCATAAAAGGTTAAATTAGGGCGGGGACTTATACTATGCGTAGTGTTTTGAGTAGGTAGAGCAGTAGTAGCAGCAGAATAAGTGGGTAAGTGAAGCCGATGAGCGCGAAAAAGGCGCGATAGCCCCAAAAAGACAGAAACACGCCAATACCCAGCACGCCTACCGATAGTACCTGCCGCTGCCCGGCATAGTACACCATGCCATCGAGGCCCAGCATAAAGAGCGCGTACGCCACGGCGTACACAAAGACCCCCCACATACCGCCCGCTTGATATGCCTCACCCACTATTGAATACGTGAGGCTGGTAGTACCCATAAACAGCGGCCCGTCGAGCACGAAGGAAAACTGGTGGGAAAGGTCAGTAGCGCCGTTTAGGATGGGCTTGCCGGGCCAGATGGCGCGGGGAATGGGGTTGACGAGAACGGCAAAAAAATCATTGAAGCCCTCGTAATGGTAGCGGTCGGGGTAGCCCTGTACCATTAGGCAAAACAGGTACATGTTGTTGTCGCGGTGCGACTCGCTGGGGTCGAACGTAGTGGCCGAGGCAAGGCCGCGGTCGTGGGCAGCCTTTTCGGGGTCGGCCAGTACTTCGAGCAGGTTGCCGCGAAAGCGCACCTGCATCTCCATTACCCCAATGATAAAGAAGAGTAACAAGCCAGCTATAGTCCAGAATATAACGCCCTTATCCCAGTTGTAATAGAACAGGAAAAACAGCACCGGCGCGGCCACGAACATCATGGTTGAGCGGCTGCCCCCCAAGAAGAACACGAAAATAACTACCATACCCGAGGCCATGGCCAGGATGGGCAAGGGGCGTAGCTTGTTGCGGGCCGAGGTAAGCGTAATGGCCCCGAATAGCGGCGTAAGCTGCCACAACCAGTTGAAGGGCAGCATAAACGAGCTGGAGTTGCCAGTAGAGTCCTGCACGAGCAGGCCACCGCCCGAGCCGCCCGTCGAGCGCCCGGCCGTAAGGGCCGTCCACAGGATGTCAAACGACTCGTAGTAGTAGTAAAACGCCAGCAGCGGCACCGTGAATGCCAGAATTGCCGCCACGCCGTAGAACGTAGCTGATAGGTTGATTTTTGCCAGAAAAGCGAAGCGACGAATCGAAAAGGCCGTAAGTTGGCGCCACAGCACCACGTATATCAGGTTAACAAAGAACTGAAACGTCGCTGCCCAGAATAGCGCCTCCATCTTGTGCATGGGCCGGCTGTACATGTAGGCATCGTGGCCGGGTAGCACCACCTCCAAATACAAGAACCAAATAGGCGCCAGATTGAAGATGCTGACGCAGCTGAACAAGATGAAAAAACGCTTCTTATACAGGGCGTAGATGATGGGCACGATGCACCCAATGCACGCTACTACGCCGCAAAAAACTGAAAAATCGTGGGATTCGGCCAGTAGTTGGGAGCCGCCCAGGCACAGCACGGCCACCCAAAACTGGCAGATAGCACAAATCCAGGCCACTTGGCGCAGGTCAGACAAGCCCCCAGGGTTGGCGGCGTCGGTAGACGTGGGCACCGAAAGGGAGGAAGGGAGCGCGAGTTGCTGCATGGAATAGGGCCGGGCACTCAGTGAGTGCCCGGTAACCGAAGATTAAGCTTCGACTTGTTGCTTGTTTTTAGACGACTTGTCTTTACCGTAGCCATAATAGCTGCTCACTTTGGCGCTGCTATCGTTAAGTACCAGCATCAGGCTATTGAATTTCTTGTTGGCGTAGAGCGCCTCGATGGTCTTGACGTGCTCGCGCTGAGTGTAATTGTAGCGCACCACGCAGATAGTGGAATTGGCGAGTGGAGCTAGGCTAAACGCGTCGGCCACTAGTCCAATCGGCGGCGTGTCAATCAGAATGTGGTCGAACTGCTCGGCTAGTTCTTGCAGCAAAAAGGCCAGTTTTGGCGAGGCCAATAGCTCGGCCGGATTGGGCGGCATCGAGCCGGCGCTGATGACGAATAAGCCAGGAGTTGCGGCCGAGGTTTGCAGGATATCGGTAATAGCCAACCGGTCGGATACCAAGTAGTCGGTGATGCCGGGCTCGGTGCGGAGCGACAACTCGTGGGCCAGGGAAGGCTTGCGTAGGTCTAGGTCCAGCAATACCACCTTTTTGCCCATCAACACTAGGCTGTTGCTCAGGTTAATAGAGATGAACGACTTGCCCTCGCCTGGCATGGTTGAGGTGATAAGCGTAACCTTGTTTTCGCGGCCCGCCGTGGCAAAGCTCAAGTTGGCACGTACCAAGCCAAACATCTCGGCCAGCGCACTGCGATTATCACGCGACACGACTACGGTACCGCCGCGCTTGCGAGCGATTTCGCCCAGAATAGGTGTGGTTGTCAGTTCTTCAATTTCGGCTTTGGTTTCTACCTTGTTGTTAAGCTGGCCTTTGGCATACAGCAGCGACAATGGCAGGCCCATGCCCAGCAGTAGGCCTAGTAGATACGTCATCTTGCGGTTCGGGCTCACGGGCAAGTCGCTCACGGTGGCCGGGTCGATAACGCGGGAGTTGGAGATGGTAGCCGACAGCGATAAGGCGGCTTCCTCGCGCTTTTGCAGCAAGTAGAGGTAGATGTTCTGGCGTAGTGAGCGCTCGCGTTCCTTGGCTTGCAAGGTGCGTTGCACTACCGGCGCGCTGTTGATTTTGGCCCGCACCTGGCCCGAAGAAGCCTGAAGGTTGCGGCTCGTGATGATGAGGCCATTCTTGATGTTGCGCAGGTTCTCCAGAATCTTGGTGCGCACGCCCGCTAGCTGCTCGGTGGCGTTTTGCACGAGCGGGTTGTTTTCCTGATTGGTGCGCAACAGGCGCTCACGCTCTACCTGTAAGCTGTTGAACTGGCTAATTAATCCTAGCAGCGTTTGGTCCGCGATGCCGAGCGTACTGGGTACCAAGCGGTACTGGCTACCCTGTGAGCTTAGGTAAGACTCGATAGATTGCAGCACCTGGATTTGGTTGGCCCAGTCAGCCAGCTTAGTTTGCAACGCGCCGGCTTGCTCCACATTACTAGAAACCTGGACTCCAACGTTCGCAATCTCCTGCGACTGCTGATACGAGACGGCACTTTGTTCTATACCCGACAGCTCCGAGGCCAGCGACTTGATACGACGGTCTAAAAAGCCGAGCTTATTAGCCGAAACTTCGTTCTTATCTTCTACGGCTTCCTTATTGTACACCTGCAATAGCTTATTCATGATGTCGCGGCCTTTGGCCGGCACCGGGCTGATGAGGGACAGATTCAGCACGCTGGCATCCTTGTTAGCCGACGATACCGTGAGTAGCTGGTTGTAATCCTCGGCTACATCCTGCGGGTTGTTAAAGACAATGGCAATGCCTTGGGGATAAGCCGCCACTTGCGTCGAGAAGTAAAGGGTAGGCACCAGAATGAGCGTGCCATAGGGGCGGGTAATCTTCTGCCCCAAACGGTAGGTGCCAACTGTGCCACTGCCTTCCTGTAATGTAAAGCTGCTGTCAGCCTTCGGGAATACGCGAATAATCTGCTTGTAAGCTGCGGGCTGCAAGTCGCTCAGGGGCGATAAGGCTACGGGAAGATTCTTATCGTAAAGCTCCGTTTTGGGCTTATCGGGTTGCAGATAATAGGAAGCGTAAAGCGCCAGTTCGTTTACCACGCGCAGCATCAGGCTGCGCGAGCGTAGCAATTGTACCTCGTTGTCAACGCTTTGCTTGGGCTTGAGCAGTTCCTCCGAGGAAGTGTTGGTGAGGCCTGAAAGGGTAGGAGCCGTGCCCTCCTCCCGAATCAGGATGGAGCTAGTGATGCTGTACTTGGGTATGGCCACATACCGTAGGTACAGGTAAGCACCCGTGAGGCCCACTACGGCCCCCAGCAGGATTAAATACCAATATCTTATATACTTGCGCATACCGGAGTAAAGTTTATAGTGAAAGCTAAGTCTGAGAGCAGAAGGAAGAAAGAACTAGCGCCGCAGCACGAGGCTGCTGATAACGATGGCAACCACCGAGGCAATAGAAACATAAATAGGCAGGTTGACAGCGCGGGTGCTGGCTTGTAGGCTGCGCGCCCGGTCGGGAGCCACATATACTACATCGTTTTGCTGGAGGTAGAAATACGGTGACGCAAACACGTCTTTATTGGTCAGGTCGAGGTGGCCAATGGTGCGCTTGCCGTCCTTTTCCCGAATTACGAGTACCTTCTCGCGCTGCCCGTAGGCGGTCATATCGCCGGCCATACCCAAGGCTTCGAGTAGGGTAATATGCTCATTAGTAACGGTAAAAGTCGAAGGCTTGGTAACCTCGCCCAATACCGTCACCCGGAAGTTGAGATAGCTGATGTTGACCGTAGGCGACTTAACTGTGTTCTTCGCCAGCTCATTGGTGAGCTTGGCAATGGCGGCTTCGCGGGTGAGGCCGCCCAAAGCCACCTGGCCCAGCACCGGAAACTTGATGTCCCCTTTCTCATCTACCAAGTAGCCTTCACTGGCTTTGCGAGTGGGTTCATTGGCCGGGAGCGGGTTGCCGGAAGGCAGCAGAATACCCGTGTTGAGCAGAACGTTCGACTCGGGACTGGCGCTATTGACCGTGATACTGAGTAAGTCGCCAGACTGGATAACGGGGGCGACGCGATTGGTGATACCCTGCTCACTATCGGAGGTCGAATTAAGATTACTGAAGTAAACTAAATTACGATTACTGGCACACGAAGCCAGCAAAATGAGCGTAGCTAGGTAGAGAATACTAGAACGCAGCGCTCTATTCATACATTAAAAAATTTCAGGGTTATTTCTGCAATGATAAGCAGTATTTGCAGAAAAAGCCCGCAAAAGCCATGAAAATGGCCTGTTTTGGGCTCTTCGAGCTAGGCTAAACAGTGACTTAGCCCGCAGGTAATTGTGAACTTTCTAATGAGGCTGGGGGCAACGTTAGAGCAAGCTTTGATTTTGGAAAGGATTTTTTAGTGAATAACAATTTAGTAACATACTAAAAGCATTTTTTAGCTGCTCAGTAAAGAGCGTTGTTGCCTGACTACTGGATTACTACCGCAGGGCAGCCGCAAGTTTAGCTACTGAAAGCAGTAATAAGGGCGCGCTTAGTCCTTTCTTGCGAAGGAAAAAATGCTAAAACTTCTTCATTAAGTATAAGCCAAATAGATGCTCAAATTTGGTGCCAGGAAAGAGCAGGCGGAGTGGATGCGAGGAGGTCGTTAATCTGGCTTGTGCATCATCAGTCCACAAGTCAGCGCATAGCTGTCGCAGCTAGCGGCCTGCTTGGTAGCGCCAGCTGAAGCAGCAGGCAACCGCTGAGCTATCCAAGCTGGCTACTTGTCTATCCGAAAGCCCAGCCCAAACTGGAGCAGCGTATTCTCCTCCGAAAGCTGGTACGATACCGAAAACGCTAGGGTCTCGATGAGCGGGGCCAGGTAAATGCCGCCGCCGTAGCCCGTGTGCCAGCCGCCTGGCGACTCGCCCTGGTAGTACACGCGGCCTTGGTCATAGAAGCCAAAAACGCCGTAATAGAAGGGTAGGAAGTGATTTTTGCTCTGGCCCAGCGCCAGGCGCAACTCCGTGTTATAATACAGGCTGGCATCGCCGGTAAAGCGGTTGCGGTAGTAGCCACGCAGGTTTTCGGCGAGGCCCAGACTGGTGAGCTTATAAAACGGAATGTGGGCCGAGTTACCGTAGTTTTTGGCTCCGCCGCCCCGTAGCGCCAGCGTGACCGGGATGCCCAGCCGGGCCGTGCCCAGGTATTCGGCCGAGGCCTGGGTAAGGCCATAAAACGCCTCGTAGCCCGTGAGCTGCCGGTACGAATCATGGCGCACCAGCAGGCGCACGCCGCGCTGGGCGAAGCTACTACGGTTGCGCAGGTCGATGTCCAGTACGGCATTCAGGCCCGCGAGGCGCTGAAAGTCGGCATTTGGGCGCGGGTTATCAGGAAATTGCCGGCTTAAATCGCGGCCAAGCTGGCTATCGTCGGTGTAGCTCGATGTGTAGTACTCATACGACGGCCCCACCCGAAATATGCTGCGCTGCCAAAAAGCGCGCTCCACAAACGCGTTGAGGGTGATGCCTTTGTAGCGGGCGCGGTAGAAGTTGGCCTCGTAGAGCTCTTCGCTTTTCTGCGAGTTATTGCCAATGCCGAAAAAATTGTAGAATGGGAAGTAGCTGCCGTAATTCACCGCGCCGCCGAGGTCGAGCTGGCCAATGGCGCGGCGGTGGCGCGTGCTGGCTGAAACCTGAAACTGCCCGGCCGTCGAGGTTTGCAGCCCAAAATCGTAACGGCTGCTGTAGTCGGGCTTGCGGAAGCCCTGCTGGATAAAGCTGATGCCCAGCGATAGCCCAAAGCCGTCGTT
>Ga0265797_10006317_pt1 | contig 16820 bp, 11 predicted proteins | sample P2T30metagenome_FD_192433 | JGI IMG/M metagenome (GOLD analysis project Ga0265797, IMG submission 192433) | Plant litter microbial communities from East Loma Ridge, Irvine, California - P2 T30 | ecosystem: Environmental > Terrestrial > Plant litter > Unclassified | place: USA: California...
AGCACTTGATGGCTGACATGGTTCTGGGTCAGTAGACCCTTTCTAGCGTCGGGTAAAGTGGCACGGCATGACCGCGGCCCTGACTATCCCAGACCCTCAAGCGGGAGGAGCGTAACAAAATCGTGAAGCCCCGTGGGGATTCTACAGTCCAATGATTTGACATCTATTATTCACAGAACCAAAAACGTGCTGGCAGCAGACCAGGTTACAATTGAACTATCTAGTCCTTCGCATTCATCTCGCCCATCATCAGATCCCCACAAACTAACTAGTAACCTGGCCAACTCGATCCACCAGACATAAAAGGAACGATCAAAGGCAAGGCAAGGCGGTCTCCGGTCTGACTCTGCTGCAATGCGTCTTCACGTCTAGATGGTATAGTCACTTGGGTCCCTGACTGGCATAGATCACGTCCTCAAAAGACACCATTGTGAGTGATCAGATCAATTCTGTTGCACTGAGAGCCATTGGAACGAAGTCTTACGTCGTTCACTCTTGCATTCAACTATCTCATAGACTAGCCTCTACAACACAGAAACGCGGCTACGTTGGAATGATCAACAGAGGATGTTTTCAAAGTGTATTGGAATAAGTGGTTGAAACGCTAGGGTGACTTTACGTAGGCCCTCCAAGGTTCGACGTTCATGTACCGTGGTGCGAACAACTCGATTTGAAACATCTTGTCACACAAAAGCAAACCCTCTAATCGTGGAAGTCTGGTGCCAGTTTGTGTTTCATCAGAGCGTTGCGGTCATGTCCAAAGATAAGATGAGCACCGAGAGCCTTTTGCAAGAAATGCACCTCCTGATTCGACTTGGACCAGGAAGCATGATCCCTCGTCAGCCATCCCTGCGTTCCGAGGCCGTCGTAATTCTCCTGCACAATATACTGATCTGAGGTAAAAATCCAACTTCCAGAGTTCTTCAGGTTAACTTGGAGAATGCACAGCCCCGGCGTGTGTCCTGGGCACAGGTGGATCGCAATACCGCGGGCGAAAATAGTCGTCTCTCCATGCAGCGGCTGCCAATTGATATCAAAGTGGAGGTACGACGGTAGGTAGACGCCAAGGTCGGTCTTGGTAGCAACGCTGTAGAAGGCGTGCCTAAGCTCGCGTTCGTGCGTGTATACAGGAACGCCTGTCCCCGCAAAGTAGTGTAGTCCTCCCGCGTGATCGAGGTGCAGGTGGCCCATGATAACAGCCTTGACGTCTTTCAAGCTGTGGCCCGTTTTTGCAATGGCTGCATCAAGCTCCATGTCTTCCGTGTAGTCCACCCGAGCAAAAACGTCGGCCAACTGCGGTCCCCAGACTTCCGGGTAGTCTTTGCCAGCTCCCGTCTCGTAGAGCAGCAGTCCTTCCTCTGGGTGCTCGATGAGCGCAGTAATCATGACCATGCTGCGCCGCTTGTTCTCGGGGTTGGGATTACTGCCGGTCGACGCGTTTGCCTGCAGGCAAGTGAGCTACCGAATGTTGCCTGCTTCGAATCACGCACGTACCAGAGTAATAAAGATGCCCTCGTCAGCGACGAGATTCCCAACATGTAGAAGCCACAGTTTGGTGCCCTGTTCCGAGTCGTCAGCAAGCTTCCGTTGGTATATTCATCGTTGCATATACATCAGGTGTTACTTGGAAGTAGGGCTGCATGGCGCGTTTTGGTGTAACACAGAGCTCGGCGTGATCTGCGATAGGGTAGCGTTGTTCAAATGAATCCTTCAGTCAGACCGAGGACGTGCATACAGGCACATGCAGTCTCTATATGCACATGCAGGCTCCATGGTACAAATACCACTTTCGGCAACCTACTAGAGGCCTGCACGCGGGGAATATTCGCGGGGTGAGCTGGGGTTCGTGGTGTTCGCGGGAAAGGTGGTCATAATCGGGAACCATATTCTCCCACACGAGTGGTATTTGAAGATAACCGATGCCGGCTTTAGACTAGTTGGAATTCGTGCTACAGCCTCTTGAACGTGACCACCTCAGTCTACGATACATACAATCTTGCCAGCGTTTTCGGACCGCTCGATCCTGTCGTGGACTTCGCGGATCTTGGTCCACGACACGGTATCATGCAGAATGACAGAGAGGGAGCCAGAGTCGAATCCGGGCATGACGCTCTCCAGCCGACGCCTCAGCTCCTGCTGGTACACCTCATCCCGGCTGCGCAGCGTGCTCCCTTCAATGCGAATCCGCTTGCGGAGAATTGCCGAGATGTCGGCTTGAGCAATCTTCATTCCACCCATGCGGCCCAGCATGACAGTTCTGGCGTCCCGCGCCGCAACCGCCATGTTGCGCTCGAAATAGGGTCCACCAACGTAATCGACAATGTAGTCAACGCCCTTGTTGTTTGTTGCTCGCATAATCTCCTCAACAAAGTCCTGGGTCTTATAGTTGATGGCCAATGTGGCGCCAACCTGCTTGGAAGACACCAGCGCGCACTTTTCAGCGGTTCCTGCGGTCGCGAAGATGGCTGATGCGCCCGCAGCCCTGGACAGCTGAATGCCCGCAATCGACACGCCGGACGCTCCTGCATGCCATAAGATAGTCTTGCCATGTTCGAACCCCAGCACCAGGTGCAGCGCCTGGGTTGCCGTAATCCAGGCCTCGGGAATGGCTGCACACTGCGCGAACGACAGCCCTGCCGGCTTGCGCAGCAGCATTCCCGTGCTAACGGCAACGTACTCGGCGTAGGCGCCACCGTAAGCGAGTCCGAACACCTCGTCTCCTTCGCTGAGCCCCCGATGGTCGCCAGCCCCCAGCGCCTCGATCACACCGCTGAACTCGACACCAAGCGTTGCAGGAGCCTGCGGAGGCACGGGGTATCCGCCTCGTCGCTGCGATAAATCCATGCGATTGATGCCGAAGGCTACGACCTTCACTACGGCCTGACCTTGTTGCGCTGTCGGCTTTGGGGTATCTGCGTTGATGAACAAGGCCTCGCTCTCGCCGGACCCGCCTCGAATGTCTGGCCGGAGACACCACGCATTAGCTGTGGACTTCTACATCAGCTTTGGGCGATGGTTTTTAACATACCGACTGCTCTCATAGTGTTGCACGCCATGATTAGATAGTGTAACTTGGAAGAATTGAAGAACTTGCACGGGGAAGAGCGTCCCTACTAGTAGACAATTTTCAGGTGGTAGTTCAACAATGCTCCTGCAGCAGCGGGATTGATAAATTGTGGTATATACCAACAGATACGACCAAGGTCTGTACAGGCCGGGTAAAGTGGCAAGTTTAACTTAAGCGGCAAGTGAGTCGATTAGGCAAGTTAGTTGATTACTAAATGCAGCTCTTTACCTTAACACATAAATAACTCAACACTACAACAAGATATAATAGTGCACAATAGCTTACAATAATTGTCTACCTCTGTTGTATCTTTATTATGTATACGCTTGTTATAACCTATCTTGCTACAAATCCTGCAGTAGAGAATACCTCTGCTGCTAGCACCTGCCTATACTCTCTTCTTACGCCTCTCCTTCTTAGCTACTACTTTTACTTCTATTTAAGTAATTAAAACCTCTACTTCTACTTATAATAGAGTCTTTCCCTTCTAAATCTACTTCTTTTTACGCTTTTTACGCTTAGATATAGTAGTATTGTTAAGGGCGGAAAGAGGCCTGCTAACGAGTTTGCATTTGTCCTATATACAGAAGAAGAAAGATAAGAAAAGAAAGGTTCTTCTTACGCGTACGACTCGCCTTTTGTAGGCCTTATGCCTTACTGCTTTAGCCAGCGCTGAGCTGTACGTTACGTGACTAGAGCAGTCTGCTTAATACGGCGTAGCCCCTTACAAGAACATCGTGATATTTAGCTCTCTATTAAATACAACCTCTTGTATACCTCGCGATTGCTCTACAAAGCGCAGCCCCTTATAGTCAGATAGTTTCATATTATATTAGACATAACTTCCTTATTCTAACTCCTCGTTCTTTATCGCTTGCTTATCGCTCGCACTAAAGGTAGCTCAATCTTACTAGAATTGAGGTTATCCTGTCGAATAGGCTCATGCTGGCAAAGCGTCTCTCATCGAATGCACAAGGTCTTTTTGCTTGGGTCTGAAACCGAGCGCCTTTGCTTTCTTGCTTGGGGCCAAGAATGAGTTGCCGCCAAACATGTACAAGATCCCTTCGCCCTCGGCAATCTCTATGGCTGATGGCTTACTTGTCTCGCCACGGGCGAAGAGCAGATCGCCGAGCACTTTGGCGACGGGGCCCCAGGTGTGAGAATCCACACCAGAATAGATCAGATTCTCCCATCCCTTCGAGCTGGCAGATGCTGTAGTCTTGTCGGGATTCCTGAGAGCAAATTCCGCAACAGCCACAGTAAGCTGAGAGAGGTCTTCGACATGCACCTCCAACCAAGGTCAGTACGGAGCGATGGACGACAGCGAATGGATACCGAATAGGACACTTACATTCCCCCAGATATTCTCGCCTTTGCCGATGTACGCAGCTTGGCCGTGCTGCTTTGCGTACCGGGTGTACGCAGGCAACTGCAGGGAAAGCTCTGTTTGTCAAGACGTTAACGCTATTGATCATAGAGAGGAACAGATCGTGGGCCTCATACTGTTACCAGGACCTGTACCGCGACCGTATACAGTAGGGCTGAGGAGAATGTACGCCGAGATCGTTCCTCGAAGAGCGGCAGCAGCTACACTACCACAATGTAAGAGAAGTGCTAAGTTGATTGGCTGAAGCCGTGATTATCTTGAGCCTTACATTTTGTAGCCGCCGTAGAAAAAGGCGGTGTCCGGAAGAGAAGACCAGCGGTCGTATTGCTCGTCCTACAAGACATGAGTATCTGATGGTGCGTGCACGCATGAACCGATAGGATGAATTACCGTCCACACATCAGCTCCAGCTTCACCTCCTGAGCCATACATAACGGTACCTGACCCGCCTGTGTGTAGGAGGACTGGCTTGGACTGCGTCTCGCGCGCTCGCTCTTCTAGGCCATCGACCAAGGCCTGGATGCTAGTCTCGTCGCCTCCGAATGCGACAGCGAAGTTCAGCACCACGTCATGTTCTGACGCAAGCGACTTCAGCTTTGCAGCGTCCGCAACATCACCAAAGACCACGTTGACACCGAGTGTCGTGAAAAGCTGTTCCTGCTCAGGTTTGCGGACTAACACTGTGATGGAGGAAGCCGTATATTGCTTCAATAGGTCGGTAAGAACAGTACCTTTGAGGCGTTCTGTGATCAACAAGTATACTAGTTATCTGGGCAATCTGTACTCACCTCCGATATATCCCGCGGCACCCAGGACTAGGAACTTTGGTGGATTCATTTGCGCTTCTGATGCTTGATATGTCTATCCTTGCGCGTAAGGTCTTGTGTTAGAAATTCGGATCGGAATAGAACTCTGCTGGTCTTGCAAGGAGATTCGTACAAGTGAGAGTATAAGGTCTCAAGCCGCTCTCTGTGGTCTATATGTACACATCTGAGTCTGTTCAGCTAACAGAGGCACTAGCCGGAGTTGGTCACTCGTTGTTTTGTGACCCGCGTGAATTGGTAATCATTGTATGCAGCTGTTATTTCATCATTGGCCTCTTCGAAGTCAATCGATCATCCTGTAACGTAGCGCCAGTTCCTTGCTTGTTGCTTAGAAAACATTTTCCAGCATGCACGGAAATGCCGAAGTGATACGAGGTGATAGATAACGATGTTTAGCCCTGTAAGCTGCTATGATCCACAGCGGGAAGCCGCAGAAGCCCTACCTGAAACGGGCTGAGCTTTGCCCGAAGCGGAGTGTAGATGTTCCTGGCAACACATTTACCGGTGGCTAGCCTTGGGTACCTCTTAACTGCCGGGCCACCTAGTCAAAGAACCCTGCGTCAAACCTATGCATATTCCTTCTTGGGAAACGTAGATGGCGGGAAGCGAACGCATTGGTTTAGCGGCAGGGACTGTCAGCAAGTTTTGTCAGCAGATATCCATGTGGACATTGCATTAGCTCCATACACACACAGCTGATCTCATCAAGATGCATGCTTACAGAATTTCTGCTAGTGCCCTTTAAGCGACTGCTATTCTAAGCACAATGGGTAATCTAGATAGCGATGCAACGTGAGTCCCTGCTTGTGAGTGCCAAGTGGTGGTTGGAGCACTGGGCAAAAGCTTGGTGTCAACGACACTGTCTCTTCACAAGGCGCCCTACAGCTTTATCAAGCAGATCCAAGGTGCCGGGGCCTCCATGCAGAACATCTTGCTCTCGCGCGCTGGGCCTGAGGAGGGCAGTGAAAGAGTCGATTTAGCAAAGATCAACTTCCACGACGCCGACAATTCCAACCTCGTGACTGCAGACTTCGACCCTGAGCTCCAAGCGGACCAGGATGCATCAGTGCTTGTGAGCCATGTCATGGGCAGGGGCCACGATCAAGCCCTAGTCGTGAAGTCCACACCTGACGACAGGACCACCGAAGCCATCTACGGCCATCAGACTGGAAGCTCCGACATTGTATGCGTGAGACTGCACTAATGCGACACCTATCTGAGTACTTCCATCTCTTGCCTGGTCACCCAAGCCGGTGGGCCAGGACCTCCTCCAGATATCGCGCGCAAGAACGGAAAGCGGCATTTTATCGCTTTGCATATGCATGGAGCCAGTGGGGACCAAAGTGGCCCTCTCTGCAATCGCGCCGTATCGGTGGTCGAGGACGCATTGGTGTCGCGCAGCCCGGAGCACTTTCTCAGCGTCAAATAGATGCCCGTACTAGTGCTTTAGCAAGCGCGTGCAGTACTTGAGGTCTCCAGCTGATACTGCGTGCTAGGAGTGTTTGTTTTCGCTTGCTCCTACACCAAAGACGGAGATGTCGGCGAGTGGTTATCGCACGACCACTTTTCGCATCCAGGCAGACATTCATAGGCGCTAGGCTAGGGTGCTATGTCAATTGGGGCTATGGATTTGTGACCTGGGCGGTGGAGAAGGAGTGCACCAACGCCAACACGTTCAGTCCAGTGGGAAAAGACGACTCGAGCTCAGGATGGCGGGTCATGGTGCGGGCGATTGCGGTAGACAGGGTGTGCGCGGGTGGGATGTGGGGAGGCGGCCGTTGCGCTAGCTATGTAGAGAGGCCCACGACAGTTGATGGAGGCAACTTCAAACATGCAAAAGTGTTGATTAAAGCCAATTTTATGGCTATTGTAAGCGTCTGCATATACTCTGTAACGAGATGGTGTGTCTCTGCACTCGAGCACGCACATTGCAGCGAGTCTGATCGGGAGTTGCGAAGCTGCAGCTGCAGCTGCGGTATCGTTGCAATAGAGGATATTGTCGTGCGGATTGTGGAAACCGATCATGATAGGTAGTGCAAGCTGATTTGGCGGTGCCAAGGACGGAAAGTCGCAGGTCTCATGTACAGTGATAGGTACGATTCAGTGCGGGGTGTCTGCAGCAGATGCCTAAGTGCGATCATCGAGACCACAGACCGTGTCACAATGCACTGTTCGGCGACGTCCAACGAGGCGTCCAGCCTTCCCATCCAATGGCGTGTGCCAATCGATACTGCGCCACCACCGTTTTTGCGTCATTTGCGCAGCATGATAGCGCAAATCTAAGACCCTTGCATGTGCTTGAATGAAAAATAAAGTCATAGACAATTCATCCATTTTTTTGATAGCGATGTCGCTTCTGCTATACCACGAATGTGATTTCAATCTTGTCACAGAAGTTTAATTGTCCAGATGTCGCCACCGTCCTCAGCCAATCATTCGGTCGGCCAAACCATACGATACACCGCAGTCCACCAGAACGAGTCAAATCCTGCCAACATGCAGGAGTCAGCCAGTGTGCCTCTTCATCTGGCAGAAGACAGTACTGCTTTTGCTGAGGGGCAGAAGAATCAAGAGGCTGTGTCTGAGAACAAAATGTCGCTCGCAGCTTCATCCACGCGTTCGACTAATGGGCAGCGCATTATGTTGGCAGGCTGGGATTGGATCTTGGAGTGTATATACCTTGTTTTGGCAATTGGTGCACTTGCGGCCATGGTCAGTGTCGTCGCAACTGCGCGAGACGAACCCATCGGGCCCTGGCGAGACAGCCATCTTAACGTATCCATTAACACAGTCGTTGCCATTCTTTCTGCCATACTGACTGGCACATGCACGTTTATCGTAGGAGAAGGTTCGACCATGTGCTCGCGCGGGCCAAAGTCCCGAGATGTTACTAGCACTGATACATGGCAGTGACCGGTCAGACAAAGTGGCAGTGGTTCGAGAAACCTCGCAAACTTCGAGACTTCGCGTGGATCGATAGCGCTAGCAGAGGTCCATGGGGCTCTTTCCAGCTACTTTATCGAATTAGTATCCCGTAAGCATACCAATACTGACCTGTTGGTGCATCACTAAACCAACGTATGCTGACGTGCGACGCATTCAAAGACAATCAGCTCGATTAGCGGCACTTACCACACTGGTTGGTGTGGCTGTCAATCCCTTTGCTCAAAACCTCATCGCCACGCGTAGCTGTCAGCCCGAGCTCACCAATCAAACCGTCCTCATTCCAACAGCAGATTGGTACCATGTAAAACAGGGTGAGAAGCCAAGGAATACCATTCCTAGCCCTGGTGATTTCACGCTTTGGGGCATAGACAGATCCAATGCCGATCCAGCCCTAAAGGCCTCTGTCTACAGTGGTCTTTGGAGCAGCTCAACGACAGTCATCAATGCTTCCACAGCTGGTCTCAGCTGTCCAGGCGTCAACTGCACTTTCCCAAGGTACACGACCTTGGGTGTTTGCCATCAGTGTGCTGATGTATCCTCTTCCATCGTGAAGAGTTGCGATGCAACATTGTCTGAGCAGTATGAGGGCGGATACCACCCACAATGCAAGTGGTCCTTACCCACCGGCCAACATCTGAATAATTGGATTCGGATAAACACGTCTTACAATCGAACCAGGGACAAGATCTCTATCAACTTCGCCGTCATGAACTCGACGGCCTCGACTATCATTCTTCCGCATGTCCCTGGAACCTTCACCAATGTTACGTTTTTAGTGAACACTACGACCGATCCAAATTGTGGCGTTGACTCGGGCAACAATTGCGGCGATATCATGGGAGCTCCTACCATGGAGCTCAAGCCGATGGCGGTAGAATGCTCACTTTTTCCATGCGCTCGAACCTATACAGCAGCCATTTTCGATGATAGAGTGGTAGAGACCGAGGTCAAACGTACGCTTGGCACAGGCAATTGGCATCGAGATCGGGGCGACTGGGCTCAAGGGCTTCTTCCAACCGACATCGCGATCGATCCAGATGAACCTTGCTCGTCTTGGTGGCCCTCGGGGCAAGAACCGCCTCCATGCACATATGAAGCCAGCGCCCCTCTCATCATAGCTCTTGGCGACTTCTTCTGGGGCTTCTGGAATGGAACGGTCACTGGGCTGACATGGGGTGGCGCCGCGCCTGACAACGATGTCCTAGACGTATTTTTCAGTATCGGTGTCACCAATTTCACGTATGTCGACAACATCCTACGCGGTATATCGAATTCCATGACTTCAGCTATACGACTCAAAGGTGGAGTCCGTGACTCATCGAGCTCTGGACCTCGAAGAGCAGCGGGCCCAATCACTGGTCAGGTGCTCAGAGCTGATACCTGCATACACATTCGCTGGGCTTGGATCACTCTTCCTGCGGCTATGGTCTTTCTCACGTCGCTATTGCTGACTTGGACTATCGTATTGCACACATCGAGAAAGAGACGACCAGCTTGGAAATCATCGGCTCTTCCGGTCTTGTTTCACGGTCTCGAATGTGCAGATCGGATCGTCGAAAATAAGATTTTGACTGTCAGAGAGATGGAAAAGGAGGCAACTGGAATGTGGGTGACTTTATCAGATGGGCCGACGGGCAGTGTGCGACTAGAACCTTGCGGGCTTTAGTCAGAACCTACCTTAGATACGGTAGTAGGCATCGACGTAGATGTTACTCGGCCCTGGTGACTACGTTTAAGGCGGTTTTGAAAGTCAGCGCGTCAACAACGAGGGCTGCAGTATACCCTATATTCGCGTGTCGATAAAAGTCACTTGTGTAGCCGTTGTCAGCGTCTTGGCTCGTCCTCATTTGAGGTTCTGGGGCTCTCCAGCTCCTCGGCTAAGTGAAGAAGTACCATGGAAGCGTGTCGACTAGCAAGGAAGCATAGCAGGCAGGTACCAAGGAAGTGCAGCTGCTGAGACCACATAAGCACACACTCGTAACTTCTTGTAACCCTTCTTCACCCACACTGACACAGGAACACTCCAACGCTGTGAATCACTAAGCAACAAAAATGCCTTGGACGAAGGAAATCATCGCAGCACGAAATGCACTCCTCAAGACACACTACGGACGATTCAACAGCCTGGTCAAAGATGGGCCAGAGTGGACGAGACTTGCAGAGTCTGGAAGCGTCTGGGACTCAATCTACAATATCCGCAACAAGGAGCCGTGGATGGCGGCACAAGATAAATTGAAGAAAGAGTTACGCAAATTGGACGATCTGCGCGAGAAAGTCCACCTAGATGGTAAGAAGAGATCTTCCTTGAACATCGGGCTGCATCATACAAGGTTTTGCAGCGACGTTCTTGCTATTTTCTCTTGGAAAAGCTGCATGATCGAGAACAACTCTCTTTCGTTAGCAACCGCAAGAAGGATCGAGGCAGGTATACCAAAGGTGATGCCAAAGAGCAAGCACGTATTCGAAGAGGCGATGAAAATTCCCCTACCATCCGCAGAAGAGTTGGTGCGGCTAGATCAAGGCGATGCCGCAAAGTCAGATCAATACCTTGAGTTGCGCAACAACATCGTTGCGACAGAAGCTGCAATGTCCAGCAAACATCTACAGCGCGCAACAAAGTCCCAAGAGCTGCTCAAAGACATACGAACAATCTCACGCATCCTCTTTCCCGGCACGAAAGTTCACTTCAAGGCTGGCGAGCTACGCACCCTTCCAATCCAGGTTCATTCAGACCCCAAGGCCATCTTTCCCTATCCTCAGGAACTGCGCCAAAACCTTGAACGCTGGTCAGACTTTGTTGTTGTGGGCGAAAACGATTCCGAAATTCACCCTTTGCTCAAAGCAGCTTGGAACAGTTTCTACTACGTGAGCATCCATCCGTTTCAAGATGGCAACGGAAGAACTTCGCGCATCCTCTTCGCTACTCACCTCGCTAAGAACAAGATGCTTCCAGTTATATGCTCAGAGTGGCTTCCAAGGGAGCGATACCTGCGGTACATGTCCCTGACAAGATCTGGCAATCCATTCCCATGGTGCCAAGATCTCGTTCGCTCCCAGATTGCCGCATTGGAGGGTATCAATGGTAGATCGGGTGGACGTTGAACCCCTCCGAAAGACGAGCTGGCTCAGAGGCGTCGTGCCTGGGAAGCGATAGCTCATGCCGATGATGGCCATAGGCTCTGATGTCATGTTTGAGGCTAGTTCCAGTTGAAAGAGACTTATCGTACCTAGTATCAATATATCAGGTGTGCTACATGCGATTTCAAAGGTTGAGCAACGAATACATGCACGGTCCCACCATGCTTGCTCTGGATGGTAATTCGGTAGGCGTGAGTGACTCGTCAAATAATCGTCATCTCAGCTTCTGAACCTGCTCATATAGAAAGCTACATCATCAACGGTGAAGACCAGACAACCACGTAGCTACAGAAGAAATTTCAAACGAGCTTCGACACAGACTCTTAAAGTTTGACTGGGACCAATTTTGACCTAGCCGCTATCAAGCGAATGAGCTCTTCGATGCTTCTGGACTCTCGAATCAAAAGGAGGGAGACGTCAGCAGCGAGTATGACCACGATCCAGTTGCGCAATTCCACCGCTACTAGTGAGTCCACTCCGTATGACTCCAGAGTGCGATAAGGCAGGATACCCTCTACTGGAGTGACTGTCAGTTTGCTTAATTCGGCGAGCACTGCGTGTCCGATGGCGGTGACAGCTTCTTCTGCAGTATTGGCAGACCTGATCTGATCGACTTGCTCTGCGCTATCCCCACTGCCCCCGGATCGTCTTACACCTCCAGAATACTCAGAATCCTGGACGAGATGTGCAATGCGCCGTTGCTCTAGCCAGTCTGATATGCTTACACCGGCCTCCGGGACCAAGCCGATTGTGGCCTGGCATTCCGATCCGCTGTTAGTCAAGGCATAATCGAGAGCAGCAAGAAGCTCGACGACTGAGATGGGGGAAAAGCCTTGACGTTTCATGCTGGCGAGCACAGTAGGAGTCTCACTGACAAAGCCAGCATCACCAACGACACCAACATCGATCGCGAATCCCGACTGGCCTTGGTTTCGTCGATAATGCATGGAAGCATCTTGGAATGTGCATGCAGACGTGTAATTGACTTGCGCAGCATGCCCACTAATGCCAGCAACTGAAGATAAGGCAACGAAAAAGTCAATGTCCCTGGGCAGGACTTCATGGAGGTTCCAAGTTCCGGCGACCTTAGGGGCTAAGGACGCCTTCCATTGTTGGTGCGTCATCTGGTCATATAGTGCATCCTGATGAGTAGCGCGTCAGTCACGGGGCCAATCAGTCTTCTTGAGTGCATAGCAGGATTTACTTACCTCGAGCGCCATCGCGGCGTTAATAACACCTCGAATCGGGCCTGGCTTATCGACAACTTGTATATCTCTTATAACGGCTTCTAAGGCCGCTTTAGAGGAAATATCACAACTTCTAGCAATGACTTTGATGCCCATGCTGCGCATCTTTGCAACGCACGCGTTGGCAGCTGCAGACTTTTGTCCTGATCGTGATAGTACAACAATCGTCCTCGCGCCTCTCGCTCCGAGCCACCAGATAAGACGGATTCCCAGGCCACCAAAGCCACCAGCCAGGATATACGTGGCATCAGGCTGCAGCATGGGAAGGGTGCACGGTTCCGGAAGGGCCTACGGATGTCATCACGTTAGCATGTATACCTTTCCATCGTATGCTCGCAAAGTTCATGCAATGTGTACGCACCGGAACGGTTTCATCTTGATCCACCGTGAGGATCACTTTGCCCATATGTTTACCGGACGAGATCAAACGGAAAGCGGCTTCAATCTCGCCAAGCTTGTATGGCTGGATGGTCACCTGGGTTTTTAACCTTCCACTGGCGACTAGTTTGACTACGTCATTGAGCAAGCGGTATACGAGCTGTTTGTCTTCGGCCATCATCTGCACCAGATCGACGCATGCAAAGATGATGTTTCGGAGTAGGAACTTCGTTGGCATCAGCGAATTGTCCAGGAAGTCCCTTTTCCCGATCTCAACGAAGCGTCCGAAAGATGCGAGGCAGTCTAGAGATTCCCGAAACAGCTCACCAGCTAGAGAGTTGAGAATGACATCAACACCTTTGTTTGCGGTCGCTGCACGTAATGCAGGCCCAAATGCTGGGGACCGACTTGTGAAGATGTGAGTTTGAGGAACACCGATACTCTCAAGAAGATCGCGCTTCTCCTTTGATCCACATGTTGCATAAACAACAGCACCAAGATATTGGGCCAGAATGACAGCGGCTTGACCAACTGCTCCTGCAGCAGCATGGATCAAGATGGTTTCTCCTGCTTTGAGTTTAGCCACATTAACCAGTGAGTGGTAAGTGGTTGCCCAGACAATTGGAAGAGATGCTCCAAGTGAAAAAGAAACACTGTCTGGAATTCGAGCCGCATGGTCTCCGTCAACGATTGGGTAGTTGTTATACGATTGCGCATAGTAGCTGCAAACTCGATCACCAACCACGTAGCGCGAACTCATCCGGCTGCCGACTTCGACCACTGTGCCGGCACAATCGTTCATCATAGTGGCAGATCCACCAAGCTCACCAGTGGCAATGAGAACGTCTCGAAAATTGATACTAGCTGCTCGACACTCGATGCGAATTTGATGCGGTTCCAGGATATGACCGTACTCGCGATCGTCTACCCATTGGAAGGTTTCTAGTAGTCCAGCTATGCCTAACTCCACCTTGAGTGGCCGCGAGCGGTTCAGAAAAGATGTCTGCTCGGGCTTGGATCTTGACGTTGAGCGTGCAATGCTTTGTTCGAGCTTGTCGTTCTGAAATAGTCGATTGACGTACAAATGTCCGTTCCGGTCGGCAAACTCGTAATCGACATCAGGTAGGCTGCGACTGAAGTCGAATGTCTCAGATATCAGAAGCTGGGTTATCAGGGAACTCGTACGCTCGTCATCGGATCCGTGCGGAGTGCTTGGATCGAGATCAAGCGTGATGTAGCGAATACCGGGTTGTTCCAATCTCAGAGATCGAGCGAAGCCGAGAGCCAGCGCTCCATCAGGTGCGGTCGTATTCATAGCAGCGCCTCGCGTGATGAAGAGTAGGGCTTTACACGATAGGGCATAGCTCTGGAGCTTTTGCCACAATGAAGCATCCATCCCAGCGAGCGCTTCGCATATATCTGAGTCTACCACAAGTACAGTATCAGCAACGTTTTTGATGTTTTCAAGACCATTGGCGTTGATTTGGCGCAGATTGAGTTCAGGGCGTTGACGAAGATTTCTAGCGATATTGTCAAGGTTACCTGTATAATTTCCAGGCAAACCACTTGCAAGATGGAGTGAGATCTCGCTCAGATTCGGCTTGAATTCCACAGGAGTCTTTGCGAAGATAACACTCATCGTACCACCTTCAGACTTTGCATAATCGGACAAAACTATTGGATCAGATTCGAAACCCTGATCTTGTAGCCTTCGCGTCCACTCAGCGTCGGAGAGAATAGGTGATTTTACTCGTCCTTCGCCGGCACCAGACCACCAGCCGGGAAGAGAGCCGAAGACAAGTTGGTACGAGGGCTCTGGTGTTGTGATCTCCATGAGTATCAATGTACCCCCGGGACGAATGAGCCGGCGAATATTATTCAGAGAAGACGCAATATTCGGAGTAGCATGTACAACGTTGCAGGCAATGACGACATCGTAGCTGGCAGATTCGAGACCTTGCGTGTCGGAAGGTTGCGCAAGATCGAAAGCCTTATAGTTGACATTGTGGCCACAATGTGCTAAAAGCTCTCGAGCAGCAGGAAAGAAGGCTGTAGACAGATCGGTGAAGTCATACTGTCCGATCAATGGCTGGCCATTCTGAGACATTGCTTGCAGCAAGGGTAGTGTAGCTGAAGCTGTACCACCGCCCACCTCAAGCATCCGGAGCGACGGATTGTGTAAACCAAGGGCCCTGCAATACATGTTGATTTGATGGTAGCATCGAGCATTTCGTTCCTCGGAGTACATCCTGCCGAGCAAATCATCCGGAGTCAGAAAGGACAGGGGATCTGCAGTGCCACGTAGGAGATCAACAAGGTTCTCTCCGATGCGATTTACTCCTTCAAACGCAGCACTGGTGTCTGAAGTCGTTGCCTTCTTGGCTTCCAGCACCTCTTCACGAGAATAGGGATCTGTGGCCACGAAGTCCTGCATCCATTCGTACCACAACTGCCGATAACCGGACGCAACCTCGTCGTTTTTGATCTGGTCGAGGGCCTGCTGCACGTGAGTGCGTACATTCGTGCTGACTGCAATATTTCGCAGACGCGAGGACCGAGCAGGAAGTGAGTTTCTGCAATGAGCAATGATTTGCTGCCGCGTCATACTAGGATAATGGAGTACCCACTCAGGGCTGTGTGCCAACTGTCGTGACATCGCTGCCTTGACATCCCCAGGCAACTGGGCCATCTTCATCCCATGAACGCTCGATACTAATCTTCCGTCCATCTCTATCTGAGCGCTCCAGGAAGACGCTTCATCTCCAGCCGAAGCATACGTGCGTAACTCGGTTCCTTCTGAGACCTCGAAAGCGGTTGAGATGGTAAGTTGTTCGATAAAGACCGGCACCATAGGAGTTCTGATTTCTTGTTCCACAAGGAGGCTAGCGCAGATTCCGTGAAATAGGGTAGAGTCGAGCAGTCCGGGATGCACTAAGTATGTCTGCGGTCCAAAAGGGTGTGCCGAACCCTGCACGTTGGGCATCTTGTTGGTGGTCACACAACAATCAGTCCTACCCTGCAGGTCCACAACATTATCAAATGGAGCATACCACTCTATCCCAACCTGACGTGCGGTGGCATAGAATCTATTCGGCGATATGTGGTGTGAGAAAGACGCGAGAGCTTTCTTCTTAATCTTCAGGTTATCGTATAGACGATCTGCTAACATGGAGTTGTCTGTGATGACGCGGATGCGGCCGCGACAATGCTCGTTCCATCCTTTGCCAGAGTTTGTGGAAAATATCCGGAATTCTTTCCAATCAGGCCACGAACCCTTCGCGCTTTGTACCTCAGGTCGCAGCGACAGACAGATCTCCGTTTCTGTGTCACCCTCCTTGAGCACCAGTGCCTTGGAAAAGCTACAATCGCTTAAAGTGTAGCCAATGGCTGCTTTGGATCCATTCCTGGATACCATGAAGCGGCGCATCGCCTCCAGGGCCATGGCCAGATATCCAGCTGCTGGGAAAACAATTTGACCTTGCACGATGTGTTGCTGAAGCCAAGGCAATTCCTTGAGCCTCAGAAAACGACGCCATCTAGGCTCTGTATGATTCACGTCCGATGACAGGTTGCCCAACAGTTCATGCGGCAAGAATTGGCGGTGACTAAATTCGCGTGTGATACGGGTATCATGCCAATGACGCTGTTCGCGATTGAAGGCATATGGTGGCACGTCTATCAACCTATGTGGCAACTGTGCACGAAAACCGGCATTGGCGAGATGAAAGTCAACGGGGGTACCCAATGCGAAGAGGTCCGCGAGAGCGCGCAACATAGTCTCAATCGCTCCGGCCTTCCATTTGAGGCAAGGCAAATACCGGATGCGAGTCGAA
>Ga0265797_10006320_pt1 | contig 16810 bp, 12 predicted proteins | sample P2T30metagenome_FD_192433 | JGI IMG/M metagenome (GOLD analysis project Ga0265797, IMG submission 192433) | Plant litter microbial communities from East Loma Ridge, Irvine, California - P2 T30 | ecosystem: Environmental > Terrestrial > Plant litter > Unclassified | place: USA: California...
GAGAACCCCACTTGCGCAACAGAGAAGCCCAATTTGATGGCAGCATACCACCCGAAGCGTTTGTCGTGCATGTGATAGCCGACAGATTTATCCGGAACTATGGCCAAGTCGGTCGTAACAGGAGCTGACGGCTGTGTGAGATCTGTCGACCCGCAGTCCTGGACATGTCGGAGTCAGTTCATTGACCTTTGAATGGAATCTCATAGTAGTTACCATGATCGTATAAATCAATGGACATGATGCGACGAGAAGAGATGCCAGAAGTCCGATCGTACAAGACCGGATCCATCTGCTCTGTCTTTCCTCGACACGATTGAGACGCGCCTCAAGAATCGAATCGGAGATGGCAGCTGACTCCAAGTTGGGCATGGCCTGGTATTTTGAAGATTTTTCGAAAAACATGACTGCAGTATAGCTAGTCGACGTCTGGGTAGGGACAGTATTGGAGATTTCGACCTTTGGTAGCAGCAACAGCGACGGCGACTTCATAAATTTCGCTGGTGGTTTTTCCAATCGCGATCAGGATTGAGCGTACATACATTGTCGGATCGCATCGGTGCAAATTGCCGTCGTTGGGTCTTCATGTGGAATCACTATCACTAGCTACTTGAGACTAGAGATCTTGCAGTGAAACCCATTCTCTACCTGTTCTGGCTCGAAGAGTTCCCCGGCGTGTGACGCTGCTAGTCTGCTGTCCATAAGTGTGATCTACCCAGCGAGAAATGTGGGTTCTACTCATTACGTTGAAGCACACTCAAATATGTTCGACTGCTGGAAGGATGTCTTCCACCAGTCAGCAGCCCTGTCGTTCGTAGCTGGGTAATATTCAGGCTGCCTTGAGGAAGATTACAGAGTGTTAAAACTTCGGACTTCGAAGGATGCATTAGTCTAGCCGCTATCTGTGTTGCGGTTCGCGTTAGCTATCGTGCCAAATGCACGTCCGTCGTTACTCTTTAAAACGTACTAGGCGGCCGAGAGAGTGACGTTTCCATTACCGTTGATGCTAAGCAATGCTCAGAAATGCTGAGACTTTCGGTGGAAGTGTAGCAGAGGCTATCGCCGCGTGAAGTGGATGGTTTGACGTCCTCTGGTCAAATGACTATATGACCTGTTAGGATTTTGCAGACAAGGTCCGAAGACCTCGTGGATGAGTGAGCTCTGTGATCTGGAGCCCAGGACGGATTACCCTGGCATTCTTTCCATACCCATACAACCACCACGAGCATACTGCCAAACTCATGACATATCCGCGATCTGTGATGGAGCTTGTATTGTGTATGTAAAAATGATGTGAGCGTGGAAGTGAGAAGGATTCGGTTAACAGTTGAAAGCTTGTCGGATGATGTCGGCAGTCCGGCAGTCGGAATCATCTATAGCTTGGCATTCTGGCTTGGCGTAGACTAGTAATGCTTGACTCAATGCTTCTTGTTCGGTGTTCCCAGCGTATCACCTAAGGAATCCGTACTGCTGTTGTTAGGCATACAGACTGACGTGACCTTTGAACCAAGTGGAGCAGATGATCGGCTGATCGGAAAAGCAGACAAGACTCGCAAGTTCAAAGGAACCAGGTTCTGCCACGAAAAAGTAATCGAAAACCTCCATACCTCACACACGCAAGTCACATCTTTCCACATTCTCGACCATGGCATTTCCAAGCTACCGACCTCTAACACAGCATGACCGTAAAATTGGCGTATTCGCTATGGCCTCGGGTGCAGCCCATTTCATCGTAGCCGCCTCATCGATGGACGCAATCAAGACACCGGCCAACATCAGAGGCTCGTGGCTAGTTATAGGACTTGGCTCACTGATTTTTCTCGGCGGGCTCTCATGGCTTATACTAAACAGTCGCTACTTCAACAAACCTTGGTGGAAACTCGTGATCTGGGGAGGCACTTGTGGTGGAGGCGCCACTGGCTTGTCGCAGTTTGTTCCCCGGGTCGGGCCTTTGATTCCAGCAGGGATTGGTTTGTGCGTCTGGACATTTGTCACCGCTGTGATCCTGTTCAGAGACGGCCTCAAGGACTTCAGCGACTATTATCATCGGGAAGCTCACCGGCAAGATTCTATCCCTGAATATGCCATCGGCACTCCAATGGATCCGGCGTGGCATGGTCACGGGAGAGATATCCGACAGTCAGGAGGTTCTGACGCGATGACTTGGACTCGACCGGATGGTCAGACATCAGCACAGGGCGCTAAGATTTGACCTTGAAAGCCCGCTTTACCTTGAGAGGACCCCGGATGTATCTTCTTCCAAAAGATTGGGCTCCAGCATTGCGGCTGGTAGGGACGAGAATCTTCGACGGCACTGGGAGAGCAGATGGTAGGAATCGAGGATAATTCGCCCACCTTAGCGATCTGAACCGTGTACATTCTCGATTGCTTCGCCGGTAGCAGTACCATTCCTTTTCGAAACACGCTCGCAGAGGACTGAAGATTTTGCACCTTGCGCTGTAAGACTCGCCTACCACCAATGCCACCGCCAGGAATTCTGAGCCCTGAAGGTTGGCAGGTAACCTTTGCGGCTGCCTCCCGACCTGGAATTATGGGCTGGGCTGTCTAGAAGAACAAGCACGTTAGCCGTCTTTGCAGCATCGTTTCAAAGATGGTGTCGCATCAGCGCATGAAGATGCCACTGCATGGTTACCATTTTGGGGCATCTACCAGGATGGTCGGAGACAACCGTCAGAGGAGATGTGGTAGCTCCGTTGGTCTATAATGCAGTCAACAGGACGTGGCTCCGAAGTTGATGCATCATCCATACCAAGAACACTCTAACTTGCTATATTGTTATCTACGACTTGTGTGCGAGCCAAGTACGTGCGAGTGTACTCCCCTGAACCAGCACTGCCTCACGACTGCTAGCGTTGCCCCGGACCCGTCGTCTGTCTAGTCCATGCCGCTGGTCGGAACGAGGGCTTTCTATTTGCATTCTTCTTATTTTGCAAATTGGTGCAACTAAGCACATACGACCATAGGTCAGTGAGAACTGGGCATCCCGTCCGAAATCATGAAGTTTCAATTGTTGTCGTTATTCCAGGAACGAAGAACCTGGAAAAGACAGTGTTATATTTCCTGGAACCTGGGATGCACGTGACTTACAGCACGTGATCCATGTCACGTGATTAAATGAAGATTCCTGGATCCAGGAACTCAATTTCTATGAACCTGAATTTGAGTTAAAAGGTGACGGAAAACAGCTCCGTCCGAAATCACAGGTTGTCAATTCGTGTTTGTCGATTTAACGAAGATCCTGGAAAAGGTGTTGTGATGCCTGGAACCTAGAATGCACGTGATCTACGTCACGTGACAGAATGTCGATTCCTGGATTCTGGAACTTAGAAATTTGGATCCTAAACTGAACTTCAAAAGGTGATAAAAAGCGACTCCGTCCGAAATCACATCTAGATCCCAGGAATCACGGATCGTGAAACACGATACTGCCTGGCGTTCCCAAGCCTAATGAGATGCGGTAGTCTCTCCAAAACAGGTTCAACATCCAGAAAGCCGCGATCCTGGAAACCTAAAAGGCGGGTAAACGGATAAAGCGCCGCGCCACCTTCTCCGCCCCAATCCTGTACACTGCCCGTAAGATGTTGATGTGCTTTGAGCAAGTGGTATATGGTAGTAACGTGACTGTTCACTTTGAACCCTATTCAGAAGAGCGTATATCACACACACCAAAGAGAGACCTGATGAGAGAATCGCCTAACAACGTTGCGATGGTCTATGTTGGATGGATCCCGGTATCGTGATGAATGATTCGGTTGGAGATTTTCCTTGTCTTCATGCACACCGGTCTGCGGCTGCAAGACAGACCCCGCGCATGCGACACCAGTCACACATCTTTCTGTACTGATCTAGACTGCATGCCTAGCTTCCCAATCTATTCGGCTGTGCAGCTGCACGCTTGTCAGGTTGTGAGTGCTCCGCGCCGCATCCAATACTCTACTGCTACCAATATGCGCCAGGCACAGAGGAGCTGGGCAGGGCTCATCACATCACCTAAGCGAGACAGGTCTAGGGTAAGCGGTGGAAACGACGAGTAGCCCGGCGCTAAGATATTTTGAAAATGCGACACGCTATCGTCTAGACAGTTTCGTTTTTCTCGATCGACACACGCGACAAGGGAATACTTCCGTTGGGTTGACGTCAAGTGATGCAAGCTGCTTTCGAGTGCTCAGCGTCATCTCGATAAGCACTGTCTCAAGACATCATTCGCCTCTTTGTGCTGCTCGATCGAAAGGGCATGTCTGGCCCCCAGTGGATGAACAACAGGGCTTCTGGACACTCTACAGTCCACTATGGCAATATATATAACTTGGAGCATCATGACCACCATGATTATCTTGACCGGACCGATTCTGGTAGTCAACGATCACGAGTGCCAGCTACGCACCGCGAGGACATACTGAATTCCCTCGATTACGAGGTGATGAATGACCACTACTTGAGTATTGAACCGGCTTATGCGAACACCTGCCACTTGTTGTTCAAGAAGATCGAGTATACGGAGTGGCTGAACGAAGCCAGACCTTCGGAACACCGCGGTTTCTTATGGATAAAAGGAAACCCTGGAACAGGGAAAACTATCTTGATGAAATCTGCGTACCAGCGCGCCCAAGGCTCCCCAGGGAATGGCACTGTTATTTCATTCTTCTTCAACAAGAATCCAGAGACACCATCAGCAACGTCAACAGAAGGCATGTACCGCTCTCTGGTCTTTCAACTCATGGAAAAAATTGACTCCAACCCATACTCGATAAGCACAGGCGGATGGTCCACTGGCCCGTGAAAATACTCAGCAACCTGTTTCGTGAAGCAGTGCTAGCCCTGAGGAAGGACCGCTTGACTTGCTACATCGATGTACTAGGTCAATGTGCAGAACTCGAGATTCGAACCATGCTAGAAGTCTTTAAGGATCTTGCCAAGTCTGCGAGAGAAGATCGCATCGACTTCCACGTCTGCTTCTCAAGTAGACATCATCCCAAATTTTGCACGAATCACTCGCGGTTCCTTGCTCTCGAAGACCAAGTCGGTCACAAAAACGGTATCTCAGCCTACATACAGCACAAGCTACAAGCTTCAGTCCGCCGAAAACCTGAGATTGTCAACGAAATCAAACGAAAATCGTCAGGCGTCTTTCTTTGGGTTGATCTCGTCATTGGAATTCTCAACAAGGATAGCGACGATGGTACAGTCCACACGATCGAGACTCGACTACAGGTCATCCCAAATAAGCTCGACGACTTGTTCCATACGATCGTAAAGCAAGGGACACAAGAAGATGCATTGTTTGTTCCAACGCTACAATTTATTATGTTTGCGAGGCGCCCTCTCAGCTGTGAAGAACTTTATCACGCTGTCAATTACGCCTGTATCGCCGACTTCCAAAATCCTGGTCCAGACGTCGCAAGAAAATTCCTCTTAAATAAGTCTGAGGGGCTTGCAAGGACAACGAAAGGCAAACGAGCAACCGTCCAGTTCATCCATGGATCAGTGCGCGAGTACCTGCTCACGGCTGGGCTCAGTACATTGACGCAAGAGCCAAATAAACGCTTCGAAAGCTCCAGCCACGAATACCTCCGGTTGTCTTGCTTGCACTTCGCCTCAGAAAAGGTATCACAGCGTACACTCTCGCCTGGAACCCTTCCATCAGAAAGGACAGGCGAGCAAGCATCGAAGCTCTTTCCCTTTCTCCAGTACGCTGTAGAGAACGTGGTGTTTCATACTGAAAGGGCTTGTGAGAGTTTCGTCTCTGCAAAAGAGGTCACAAAGTCCTTCCCCGTTTCTACTTGGAAACTACTCAACATGCTTGAGAAACGTGAACGTCGCAAATACATCAAGGACGAGACGAGAGCATACATATTTGCTGACAAGGGCGCCCCGCGTATACTGGAAGCTGAGTTGCAGCTAGGTGCAGATCACTTCCTAAAGAAATGCCGACACCTGTCATTGTTGTTTGCTGCTGTTTTCGAGGAGAATCTTGAAGTTGTCGAAACAATCCTCAAGCATAACGGAATGGATCACCTTACACCGGAGGAGCGGCGAAGGTGTCTGACAGGGGCATTGGAAAAGCAAAACCCAGCAATAGCAGACTTGCTGCTCGAGAAAGGTCTCAAAATCGATGTTGTTGTTAAGCACGAAAGTAACACTAAGTTTCTCCGGTTGGCCTATGATAGACATCATGAGCACAGCCTACAGACGCTACTCGTCGCGGGTGAAATGCAAAACAGGCACGACAACAGTGCATCTCAGGCTGCTTGTGTCGCTGGCCATGAGCAAGTAGCACAATTATTGCTCGATCGCGGTGCAGAAGTCAATGCTCGAAGCGGCCATTATGGGAATGCCCTCCAAGCTGCCTGTGCTAATGGTCACGGGGAGCTAGCAAAGACGCTACTTTCTCGGGGTGCAGAGGTCAATGCTCGAGGTGGTTTTCATGCCAACGCACTCAGAGCGGCCCAAGTCAATAAACACCAGGAAGTGGCTCAGTTGCTACTTGACCACCTCGGTGAAGAGATACAACTCACGCCTGATGAGCTGCATCCGTACCACGTGGTGTGTGAACTCATGACACGCAGAGATACGTTTTGCGCTCTAGGGAAATATTGCTGGTGTGACGCCCATACAAATAAACACTATCACCTTCTTGCCCCCGAGCTCAAGGGCCTGACAAAACATAAAATGTCAGGCAACAAATTAGAGAGCCATGACGACATTCCAAACGATTTGCGCCAAGAGCTTTACGCGAGAGGATAGCAGCGTCTCTTGTGGAACAGAGAATGATACGACGCGTGTTCGCCGACCACTTGGTTTTGACAAGACGATTTCTGAACTTGCTTCAGAAGACGTGTACTAGGACGCTGAATGCAAAGACATGGTAGATGACTACGACGTTCTGTGTGTGCTCTTACGATGCCTTCTTCATCAATTATGCAGGAATTGTAGTCTTCTGAACATTGTAATAGAAATTTCCAGGTGTAGTCTTGAAGCCAAAGCTGTGGCGGCACGATGTGTACATTCTTTTCAAACACCATCCTAGGCACCCAGATCCGCACTCTTTTCATCCGCAAGTTTTGCCCTGTACTTCTGAAGAGCCCTGCAAACAGTAGCCTTTGTCACCTCGATTCCATACTTTTCTTTCAAGAAACACACAAGGTCTTTGTGGTACAATGTCGGCGTCTTAAGAAGTTGCTTATAGAGTGCCAGTTTGATGAGGGGTGTAATCTTTGCGTTTCCACCAGCGCCTTGACGAGCCTTGATCTTCGATTGTCGGACGGACTGGAGAGCATTGGCTACAACACCTCGTTTCGCCTCGATTCCATATCGTCCCTTTAAGAAAGGAATCAAATCTTTCTGGTGTAACGTTGGGTCGTTAAGGAGATGCTCGCGAAGTGCCAGTCTGACCGGCGGCGGTATCTTCAAGCGGCGTCCACCAACGTTGGGAGGCGCTTTCGTGATCCGCGATAGCGTAGGTTGGATCGAGCCAGGTTGACAGTGCGTGTGCTGCATTTGAAGACCTTTGCTATGTCGCCAGTAGAGAGTTTGGCCTCGAGAATCAGGTCGCGCAGGACGTCATGCTTTGCCGCGTTAAGGGTAGGGGCCATCAAATGATCTAGTTTCAGTGGTTTGTTGCTGACTCGTCTGAGCGTGGTTGAAGCAAGGCAAGGGAGCGCTGTGGGCGTATATGTCTTAGGTGAAGGAGAGATATGCCGTGATGGAAGCAAGAACGGCTTGTTGCCTGAACTATCCCTATCGTGACCGGATCAGATACGGCTGAGGTTAACCGAGGCTGCGGTGATGCGCATCACGTGGCTAACATGTTGTCAGACTTTCTATCGTAATAGACAATTATCTTCTTCGTATGTCGATCTAGACAAACCTCGGAAAGCAGTGCGTAGAAATACACAGTGGCAAAGCTATCCACAGTCTACTTTGAAGCTACGTTCCTAGTTCCCAGAGCTAAGATCGTATTCCGAGAGCTGATATCGTGTTCCGGGAGCAACCGCGAAGGCTTCTCCGGAAGCCGCAAACAGACGCCATACAGCGTCGATCCCTTGCAACCTCGTTCAAGACAAATATCGCATTAGCTTGCAAGTGCGAGAAGTTCTCTGACGATCACGGTAGGGTTCGCCGGTGGGTCACAAGAGGTTTTATTCGTTTTACAGACCCCATTCCTGATGCCATAATTTCTAATCCATCCTTACTTGTGCTTGATTCTCGAACATCGACCTGTCATTTCGGCTGCTACTGCTACTCTCAGAACTCTATGAAACAAGTTGACTACACATCTCTCAATCCCTTGTCCCTTAGTCTCTCATATCCTATTCGCTGTCTGATGCCCTGGCAAGGGGATCGGGCATGTTGACTCGATCTCCATATGAGGCGCGTGTACCGTGTCCTGTCGCAACATTGCCTTGGAAGAGACTGCCCGGGCCGTCAAGTCGGAGCTGGACGCCCCTCCCGTACGAATCGCCATACGCGACTCGAGCACCTTCAGCAGCACGATTTTGGAGGAATCGGTGTCTCTCGTCAACCCGCTTGATGTTCTCTGTAGCAACCTGCTGCATGATGAGGTCGACTTTCGCGGAGACGTTACTCACCTCGACCAACCTGACCCTTTCTTTAGGAGAGCTAGTCGGGACCAGCTCCTCGAGTTCGAGGGTGGCTATCATCTTCTGGGTTTCCATAGCAGCACCTGGGAACAAGCGGACTAAACGTTCGACATAGTCTTCAACCTGGGACCAGGGGTTAGCTACTATCTGACTCTCGCCACTTAAATCACTTACTCGTTCGGTCAAGGTAGCTAAGACTTGTTTGTCATGCACGACCCAGCGTAACTTCTTCAAAGCTTCCGTGCCTTTCTGACGCTGTTCTACTATGGCTTGGTACATAGAAACAAGGATGTCCCGATTTTCGCAGCGACGTTCTGTTGGCTTGAGTCTTTTGGAGACAGGTTGCTCAGTGCTCTCCTCGGCTTCCTCGAAAGCAGTGACTATTGCCGCCAACAAGTCTCTCGCCGCTTGCGCTTCTCTTGGGTCGGCTGTTGGCAGCCTTACATCGTTGATGTTTTCTCCATCTACAAGCTTGACGCTCTTGCGCCATCTTTCGTACGCGACAGCGGCCACGTTGAGTTTGAGACAATAGTGTTTGCGGTCCCTGCCATAGTCTTTCCAAGTAGCAACTTTTCGGAAGAACTCTTCTACCTAGGTGTCTGTGAGATGTGCGCTGTAGCTGCAGAAGTCCCATCGGACATACCGAACTCTCTAGCGCGGCTAGACCTACTGCACCGATCACGATGCCAGCAATTTCTGCCATCAAATCCACACGTGTATTTCGAGGACTTGCAGTGACTTTAAGGTGTGAGGTGTAAGGTGTGAGAAAAGCTTTCCAATGCGATTGAAAGAACGTAGGTGTAATAACCATGTGTAGCGAAGAAACAGGTAAGCCGCAAAAACCAAGACCAAAAGAACTAGGCAGCTGGGTTCTGTCCAGTCGTCCAAGCGCGACCGCAGATGCCAGCAGGCCATGCATGTATTGCTGTGACATGGCCTCGGACAGTGACATGCCGTAGCGTTGAATATGTTAGGCGAGGTCGGGTTGGCTTTGAGGCTTCAGAGCTTTCTGCATGCTGCGGTCTAGGCTGGCTCGCACATGCCGCATCAGGCGTGGGAATCACGACATTCCTTAGTGCGTGTGAATCGCTTGACTCTGCATCTCTCAGGCTGGAAGGCAGTGTTCTGTACCAAGAGACTACCAAGACCACCCAGGGTAAGCTGCCCCTGTATGCTGAGCGCGGTGATCGACTTCGTAGCGGTAGACCGGGCTTACGCGATTGTCAGTTTACAACGCCACTCTCACGCTAGCACTCCCATTGCCAACTCTGCGTCGCTCGGATAAATGTGCTGGCTACCGCTGATCTGACCATTAGGGGAGGGTAATGCTGAGATTATGACACGCCCGCTGGGCGGTTAGGTGAAGATATTGTTTTCCTCGTTAGATATTCTAGATACTAGTAAACTTGTTTAGCTATAGTCTCAGAATGATCCACTTTTTTCGGGTAGTTCGACGTGGGGAAGGACAAACTGGCTTTGGTGATCTATCTAATCAAGCGTTGCTCGTTAACATCGTTATCTATTCGACTCTTTACGTTCTATCTTTCTACCATCCGTCTTAGCGTTTGCGACTACTTCTTATAAACATAAAAGATCTCATAGCAGACCTGATAGAAGACAACAGAAGACCCTGCCAACTCGGTAAACAACTAGTAACAACAAAACATAATGTTGTACGCACCGGTTATCAGTATTGCACTCCTGTTTACTACCATTCAGACTAGATTAGATCCTGTGAGCACTAATCAAAGATCAGACGATAGTCGCACTAGAAAGTCTGGGTCACAGGGGCAATAACCCGCTTATGCATGTCAGCGTCGCGAATGTCAAGGCGAAGCGCCGAAAATAAAATGAGTGACTATGGCTCTGCTATCCTAAGTGGAGCGAATCTGCGCGCACACATCCACTCGCCGGCCTTCCTCTCACATTTCGTTAGCTTTACAGTAAAATCCTTTTTGTTCGCGAACATGGCCAGGTCCACTCTAACTTGAAATGAAGCTCGTATGCATATCGCTTAAGAAGGCCAAAGATCATTCTGAGCTACTACCCTTGTACCGGTGAGGTTCGGAAGGGCCTTCCGATACGTGCCAGCAAGCCAAGCACAGTTGAGGCGCGGCACGACCTCAGCCCTCTTTGTGATGACTATATTGCAGACGCCCATCCGACGCGCATTAACATTACCATTTGCGGACTCGCCCGTGACATCACAGCCTCCCGTGGAATGAGCCACGGAGAGAACTGCCTACGGTAACTGTCTGCATGGAGTAGCACACGGGCCGGTAAGCGAAGCCTTTCAACACGTATATGTACCGGTACCGTGCGCTTTCGGCGTGCACCGCCATATCGAGCTTTCAGCTTCTCCACTACATTCACGATCGGTATGCCATCTTCCTTCAGCCGCGACGACCGCCTACTCCACCGACGAGTCTACGAAGCTTTTGGGAAATATGAGGACCAAAGTAGCATCGCCTCCATTCGGGATGAAGCCGTCTCAAGACATGATAAAGCTTCGACTTTCGTCGTCGCATTCTCTACAATCCTCCAGAAACGGAACGTATCCCGGAGCGCTCCGCAGTGGCGTAAATTCAACGAATGTCTCAAGGAGCAAACTCTCGCGAAAGAGCAAAAGAAGTGGAACGCTGGCTTGGAACGTCTGGCCTTCATTTCGATGCAATGGTCGCCCGAGGTTGTCTCTGATTACGGCTGGACGGCAAAAAAAATGATCGATCACAGGGACCAGACGATCATGCTTTACAAATGCGCAGAAAAGTACCCTTGCTTCGAGAAAGATTTTCTTCCGCGACTCAACCTTGTGTGGTGGCTTCAATACACCGCTGATATACCCGACTCGATGACCATGAAGGACAATTCCTTCAGGAACAAAGATCTTCAGCATCTACTGGACCTAGAGAAATCTGGCACTATCACTATATGCGGAGTCAAGATTCAACATGATTCGACGGCCAGCAAATTTGGACAACAAATACGTACATGGACCGAAAGCAAGGATGGATGTGTAAACGTACAGGGGAGAACGATCGATTTGCACGCTGCTCGATCCAGGCACTGGACCATGTATGCACTCTGCACCGATAAATATGGGCTACTGAAGCGAAGGGAGCATTCGCAATGGACAGACACGCCGGTACCGGCTGCAGTGGCCCAAGAGCTGCATAGCTACCCTTTCGGCGGCCGAAGCATCGAGCCTGAAATCATCATGAACGATCACACAAACGTTGAGGAGATCGCCACCGAAGAAGTGAGAGGAGGCCTAGGTCCAGCTCCCAATCCAGGCGTTCGCACCTTGATCGCTGGAGCTGTTTCGCAGCCAGCAATTAGCAGTGAGCCGACCGGGATACCTTCCGACTCGGTAAATTGCTCTCCTTCGGATATGGATCTACGAGAGACTCCAAAAGTGTCAGGGAACCGCATGGCGAGGCTCAAAGGAGAAACCTCCTGCTACAGCCACTATAACCTTCGTCCCGAGGATTGCCTTTGTGGTATCTGTGAAGATCTCCGACCGTTCCTGGATAAGATGCGTTCAGACTACCTGCGGTCTGGCCCCTCTCATCTTGGTCGACTTCGCAAAGAATGGCTAAGTCATGCGAGATGGGCATCAACGAGCGACACCCGGAGTAGCTCAAGAAACTGCTCACCAGACTTCGATATCTGGTCTCTCGACGAAAGCTCATTAGAAGAGCTTGCAAATGACGGCAGTGTGCTTGACAAACCGGTTGTCGTCACGGAAGCGGCACAGCACTCTACAGCGCACAGTATGGATAGCATTCAAGCGGTGATACGCGACAACCATTGCGAAAGTGAAGCGGATCGCTTCCTGTCACTCCTTTCCAGCAACGAGCAGTCTATCGCCAACTCTTTTCTGCCCGGCGCATTCCAAGTGCATGATCCCAAGTTCATGAGATTTGGTCGCTTCACGGTCCTCCAGCGTGCTTCCATGAGAGCTTTTAACAGTCTTCTGGCAAGTAGCAGCAACGGCGATCATAGCTGTATGAATCCCTTACATAGCTCGTTGTTGACCAGTGGCTTATCTTCCGTTTGTGTCGAGACAACTGGTGCAGCTAGTGGACCTCACATGAGTGCACTAGGCGGCAGCTGGTTTCGAAGTTTGGTCGGGAAAAGGCTATGCGCTTTCGCTCGAACATCGGACCTAACTCCTCCGATGCAAGGTGATCGCAGTAGCACTTCTGGTCAAGATTGGATACCGAGTCCGACTGGCAAAGTTCGGCTGATTCTGCTCGAGCCCAATCAAGTGCTGATTATGCCGCCTGGAACCGCATTCCTACACTTCGCCGTGAATCCCTCTGCAACCCTTGAGGGTCACTTCTGGGACAGCAAAGACGTCGATCGCTATATGAAAGCCACTGAAATGGCTAGACAGCATCCTTCATACGCCGGCGACATCCCACCATGCGTGCCTCAGCGCGCCTTGAACGGGTATCAAAGCATAGCACGTGGGGCAAGATTCAAAGGCGTTTGTCGTCAGCGATCGATTCACCAAATTGACGAACAGCTTCCGAAAACATGGCTCTCGTGTTTGCCTCCCGAGGAGTCGAGGGTAGAGGATGCGGTCGGTGGAGTGTCGCTCGAGTTGCGCAGCTCTAACCCGAGTTTTGCAGTCCGGACCGAGTCAGACACCAACCAAGACACCGGTGAAAGCGGAGCGAATCGGGCTAAGCGCGTACGTATCCATTGATAAGCACGCGCCCTTCGTGACCATGTGGTGGTGGATGACACAGCTCGGGGAATATGGTATGCGCCAATCGAACCCAGAACTGACAGGCCACTCATCTTCCAAGCATTGAAGTGACGTGTGTTGGTGCAGTACGTGGCGAAGCTGTAACGGTGATAGAAGTATTCCCCACTACGTGCACAGTCACTTTGTGCAGCAGCTTCACCAGAAAGTGACTTATGAACCATCCACCATATCTCGCTCAAATTACGGTTTGTTCGGCTGACCAGTAATGCGTTTAAAAGCCTTTAAGCACATCTATCATCACAATGAGCATCAGTTCTGTCATCGAGTACGTTCTTGTGATGGCCATTTGGACCCCGCAATCCTACAACTATTGCCAGGTCTCGGCGCTATTTTTGGTGAGGAATTCGTCCCATCTCCTTAACCAACACTCTATTATCTCACCATACGATACTAGCCTCTCCTATATTCTGGTGATAACTCTAAGGTACGGTGATTCTTATACATTTACGACCATTTAGTTTAATCGTGTTACCGCCGAGCAATAAGTTGTTCAAAAACTCGACTTTTTAGTGTAAAAAATGCTGATTTACGTTGCGCGACTTTACTTAGCAGCTAGCATGAATATAGACTGGATATTTGCTGTGATGGTATAGTTACCCGAAGGCTGCTCGATGCGTATCAACCAATCGAAAAAGCCTTATTTTAAACAAAATATTGCCAATAATCTATAAGTCACTTTTTGGTGTAGCTGCTACAAAAAGTGACTGTGCACGTAGTGGGTTTGTGCACGGAGTGGGAAAGACTTCTAGCTGGCAAATTAGCTTGAACTATAACGCAAATCACTCGGCTTTGATCTTGGAGTGTCCTCGGACCTCACTCTTCAGAAGAACAACAAAGCAGGTGCGGCTGACACGTACAAGTTCGGATGATGCCATATGATTGGGTAATAATACGCGGACGTGATCGCCTCGCTCCGCTTCTCTACAACCGAGGGCTGGGCGCACCGTGGGACCGGTGTGCTGGAAAAGTCACATCTAAGCAACCGTGGACGCCTACCCGGATGATACAAACACATGTCCTTAGCCTCCAGAAAGACAGAACAATGGAAGGCGGTCCAAGTGATACACCACATGCGCAAGCGATCTACACAGGCAACACCGCTGGAGGCTGCTCAAGAAACCACTACGGCAACGTCATAAACAACTACGTACCATGTCATCGATCTACCAGTTCGGTGGATCTGGATGTTAGAGTCGACTCTGATACGCCGAATGAGCAGGGTCAAACATACTTGGGTGCTGCAATCGTGCGTTGTGACCATGGCGCGGTGACGCTGCTACTGGAGCAAGGTGCGGATGCGAACCGCAAAGGCATGCAGGAGAAGACTTGCCTCCGTCTGGCTATAGAGATAGGGCATACAAGAATAGTCCGGACTCTCATCAACGCCGGCGCTCTAGTCGAAACGACTTCAGGTGATGTACAGGCGGCAGTCAGCCTTGGTAACATTGAGATCGTCCGGGCCTTGCTGGAGCATTCGACGTATGCGGAGAAATGGCATCCAGATTGCGAAGGTGCTCTCCTAGACGCATGCAGGTGTGGGCGAATTGACATTGCCCTACTGTTTCTTGCGAAAGCAGATTGTTCCGAAGCTTCCTGGCACAACGACGACTCAGCGCGCTTGGGTACCGAGACCGACTTCGACGGTATTCGAGCGGAAGCGCTTCGGATAGCTTCTGGCGAGGGCCATGACCGACTCGCACAAGACATGCTCAGTCGAGGAACTAGGGTCGATGCGTGCAGAGAAAAGAAACGAACAGCGCTACAAGAAGCTTCTGCTAAAGGACACCTCAAAACCGTACAAGTCTTGTTGGATAACGGCGCCGACGTCCATGTGAGGACTGGCCAATATGGTGAGGACGCGCTCCAATTGGCGTCTTCCGAAGGTCGAGCAGAAGTTGTAGCTGAGCTCGTCAAACGTGGAGCGAACGTCAACGCTAAAGGAGGATCTTACGGAAATGCGCTTCAAGCAGCGTCTTCGAATGGTCATAACAGGATCGTACAAATCCTCATCGGAGGCCACGCCAATGTAAATGCTCGAGGCGGGTCCCAAGCAGACGCATTACAAGCGGCTTCAAGCAAAGGTCATCATGAGGTTGTGTCCACGCTCATAAGCCATCGCGCCAGAGTCAACGCCCAGGGTGGACACTATGGCAACGCACTCCAAATAGCCTCAGTTGATGGCCATACTGAAGTTGTGAATGAGCTCTTAGCTAGAGGAGCCAACGTCAATGCTAGAGGCGGACACTACGGCACCGCACTGCAGGCCGCGGCCGCACATGGACACCATCAGACCGTGAAAACTCTCATGGAATGGGGCGCCGATGTCAACATCCAGGGCGGAGATCATGGAGACGCGTTAACAGCTGCGTACGAATCAGGCTGCGAGGAAACTATACTTCTGCTCGAAGGCGAGGGACCTAAAGGTATAGACAAAGCCCTTGTTCTTTTTCTACCGCTGTTCACTGCTCTACCTTGTTTTCGCTAACACAAACAGATGAGATCCCTTTCTGATCCGATAGTCTTCTTGGTCTCTGCGATATGGCCAAGGTCGCGAAAAAACGATAATCACACTTGCTTCCGGAAATCGTATGTGGTAGAATGTCAGAGACATACATGTAATGCAGGTCACAACTATGACCCAGACCGTCCAGAACTTGGATCAACTTCCAAAATAGGAAGACAATAGAAATAATACATTTCCTTTGGGTTCGATAGAACAACGATTACCAGAAAGGGTAGTCCTCTTGCCTCAAACATATGTTATATGATTCACATGTTACGTAACGGAGGGAATCGATCCTCAGATTCCGATCTCACCATGTTGGAACTCAAATTTAGAGATAAGAAATTTAGTTAAGATGAATAATGGGCATCCCGTCCGCTCTGCCATATATAAGCACTGAACCGGGCGACTAGTACTAGAGTGGGTGACCATCTGGGAATCCCGCCTGTTGTATGTTTTTTGACTTTTTGGCGTGCATCGGCTCTCTTGTATCTTGGCACAATCCAGACGATACCCGAATTGAGAAGATGTTTCACCCATTCTCCGGAAGATTTTGCTACTTGCTGTTGAGAAGTAGCAGCATTGCAACCCAAACCCAAACCTCATCAGAACACGATGTCAGGCGGCCGCCGATAGAACATATGCCAATGAGTAGAATCACCAGCCCCGACGTAGATGTAAGCGCTGAACACCAGGTGGACACTCATCCTCATCCAGCCAACATTCTCCTCTGTGCACCCATCAATCGGCTCCAAAATATCGGGTTCATAACCGCCCTCGAAGTAACTGTCCCCATAAGGCTCCCACAGCGCGTCCACAAAATTGACATGCGCGAGCTCGCCGTACTCATTTTCGCGCTCGGGACCCCTCAGCACACTCTGCAGCGCCTCCTCATCAACGTGGACGAAACAA
>Ga0265797_10006321_pt1 | contig 16805 bp, 13 predicted proteins | sample P2T30metagenome_FD_192433 | JGI IMG/M metagenome (GOLD analysis project Ga0265797, IMG submission 192433) | Plant litter microbial communities from East Loma Ridge, Irvine, California - P2 T30 | ecosystem: Environmental > Terrestrial > Plant litter > Unclassified | place: USA: California...
CTTTGATTTTGTAGAATGTTGTGATCACAATTGCATTGAAATCCCATGATCGATCGCGGGACAGAAGCGTAACGCATCAGAAAACCTAGGATAGCTTAGACCTATCACTTTGATACGTTCTTCCACGCATCATCCAGATCATAGTTATCCCGTCCCTGCATCGTGCGCGTGTACGACATATGGAGTCTCCATTTCGACATCGAATAGAAGAAGCGAAACATAAAAAAAATTGCAAATTGAGAAGCTCTACCTATTTAACTACCCACAACTAAAACCGAAAAGCCCCAAGATGGAAAACTACCACCACCACCACCACCACCACCAAGAACTACAAAGTCTTCACCTTCCCCGCCGCCGCCCTCCCCGCCCTCCACCCCCTCACCTCCTTCAGCGCAGACATAACCAACGGCACCGCCATCGGGCCCAACAGCGGCACATAAACGGCCACTTTGTGCTCGTCCGGGAAATACACCTGCCCGACCATCGAGGGCTCAAAAAAGGCCTTTTCGGCCTCCGCCTCGGCCGCGCGCGCATGCTCGAGCGCGGCCTGGTAGGAGCCGGCGCGTAGATCGAAGCAGGCGTGGGCGAGGTGGTGCAGGGTCTCGTCGACGGAGGTTGCGACGCTGGCGGGGATGGCGATGGAGTCTAGTTTGCGGGTCAGGCGGACGAGGGCGCCGAGGGTGGAGGAGGCGGAGAGGAGGAGGGCTGTGGCGCGTTCGCGCTTGAGGCGGGAGATGCGGAGGGCGAGGGAGGGGGGCGCGGAGGGGACGCCGAGGAGGGCGAGGAGTTGGGAGGCGAAGGTTAGCATTGCTGGTTCTAGGTCGGAGGTTGTTAGGACATGGGAGGAGGAGGTGTTGTTGGGCGGGTTGAGGATTTGCACGCCGCCCCATTGCGGGATCGTCCAGCTGTTGCCGCCTGTTTCGAGGAGGAGGGGGCGCTGGTTGGGGGCGGGGACGTAGAGGACCATGTTTATTGTTGGGCCGGAGCCAATGCTGGGGCTTAGGGGCCATTCTGCGGCGTTGATGAAGCCGCTGAGGTCGGATTGCAGGAGTTTGTAGGTGTTGGTTGCTTCGTCTAGTCGCGGGGCGGCGATGGAGGGGGAGAAGGAGGCGAAGAGCTGGACTTGGGTGTCGACGTGGAAGTCGCTTACGGTGGAGAGGCGGTTCAGGAGTGGCTCGATGTATTGCTGGATGGCTTCTTCGATGCGCCAGACTGAGGGCGAGGCAGATGCTGCGAATAGAGAGAAGGTGATGTGGTATGTTGGGGCGTACTTGAAGGCTCTCGTGGTCCGCTTCTCGATTGCTTGAGTCGTCTCTGGCTCGAGGTAGAAGTCTTTGCTCGCCGTGTTCATGGAGCTGCCGCGGAGTAGGTAGGCGATAGAGGCCTGTTCGTCTTGGAAGATCTGGTTCACTTCTTGCGCCAGTGAAGCAGTGAGAGTATCAATGCCAACAGTGTTGATAGACCCGTGAATTACATCCAATGTCGGGGTCATAGAAAGGAGTTTTGCTGCGAAGTCGGACCTGTTGTCATCTTCCGTCAACGTAACGGTGAGAGCAGTCTCCCCTGTGGCGTTCTGATGACCGTCCTGGGCGAAGACCTCGAAAGAGTACAACGAGTTATCGGCATTTTGACGCAAAGAAGCCTCTACTCTCTCAGCTATGTTCTGTAGTTGTCCTTGTGGTATGCTTGTTGTTTCTAATGCCACGCGAATGGGATATTGGAGCTGACACGCCTGTTGTTGATGTCAGCACTCACAAAACTTTGCTATAAGAGGTCAATGATAAGATGACTTACATGGCCTTCAGACCATCTGGTCATTTGCTCGACAGGCAATTCCGAGCGATATATTGAAGTGGTCCATAGCCAGTGCGGCAATCCCAGACTGGCTACGACGGCCCAGAAACAGAAGATGATGATGCGGCGTGTCCAGACGGCCGCCGCTGTATCTGGCGGTGGTGAAGGCGTATCAGACGTACCGGACGAAAGCGATGCGTCCAGTGTGATTTTTGTTTCTTGCAACGCCTCAGCCATGTTGACAAGGAGACATGTGATGTTTTGTCGAATCTCGTGTTGCCGTCTTCACGAAGCCAAGCTCTCTTGCTGGCTTCAAGGGTCAACTTCGTGTTTACGCCACCTTCAACGGCTTGCCAGCAAGATTTACCTATCACGGCAACAGATATATCCATCAATCCGACAATACCTACACGTGTATAGCACAACTCGCAAGCGAGCCAATGCCTCGAGTAGCCGCTTTTTACTACCTTCCAGGCGAGTCCACATCACCAAAACTCAGCATCACATCACATCACTTGGACAACCAGTAGAAAGATGCAATGTGAACAGGTAAACGTCACCAGCTTTCATTCAACACCATGCACGCCTCTTAACAAGCCCACTCCTCTCCAGATCACAAGAGGAAATGTCTCGCCAGTTTCAAAAAAAAAAAATTCCCATCTCAATCATAACACGCTGCGTAAAAGTTTTACTTAAAAAGGGCACAAGGGTACCACCACAAAGCGCGAAGTCCATGTTCTTGTGTTGTCCCTTTTCTGTTTTATCGTTTCGAGACTCTATCTCCCCCTCCCCACCCCTCGTCTCCGATAGTTCTGCTGGCCTCGTCCATCGTCGATAGTTGCTGTTGTGTTTGTGTGTGTGTTTCTCCTTTTGTGTCTGGGATGCTACCATGTTCGCATAATCCCTTGATCCATCGCCTTCAAACGTGTCGCGTGTTCGCTTACACGTACTGCGAGAGCCAGCGGATACCCTCGCCGTAGCCCTGGCGCATGACGACGGAGCACATGAAGATCTCCACAGGGCGGATGCCCTCGAGAGCAACCTTGCCCTTGCCAGCTGTAGTAACACGTCACGTATCAGCACAACAGTCCCTTCTTCCTCGAACAATAGTGCAATCCAGCAATTCTATCAAGAAAACAAAATACTCACTAGTCTGGTAAAGGCCCAACTCATGCCTGAGCTGGTCCTCGCTCACGGCGTTAGGGTGGTCGATCTTGTTGCCCAGCACGAGGAAGGGGGTCTTGCTCAGGTCCTCCATGCTGAGCAGCGCGTCAAGCTCGGCCTTGCTCTCGGCGAAGCGCTCCGGGTCCTTTGCGTCGACGAGGAACACGATGCCGCTGACTTCGGGGAAGTAGTCCTTCCACAGGCGGCGGGCCTGCTGGTGGCCGCCCAGGTCGAAGGTGTTGAAGCGCACGCTGCCGATGGACAGCTCTTCGGAGGTCGGGTGCAGGGTGGGCTGCAGGATTGCGACGCGGTCATTCTTGAGCATGTGGAGGAGCTGGTGAGGGAGAAGGCAGGAGTCAGTGGGGATGTGTCTTGTGTGCGAGGGGCCATTGTTATCATGAGATGGGGATGGCGTACGGTGGTCTTGCCGGCGTTGTCGAGGCCCAGGAAGAGCAGCTTAGCGTGCTTGTTTGCCAGCCCGAGCTGGGCGAGCATGTCCCAAACTACACAATAGCATATCCGTCAGCATTCTGTTCCCCGTTTGTCGCTCGCTTCGATTTCATCCCGCCTTGGACATGCGCCAGCCCGCGGTGTAGGTGCAGCAGCGGAGGGGACCAAACGTACACCAGTCGACGATCCACATGTTGTCTTATTCTTCCGTCCTGGGGGGTTGTGTTGGAGCCTTTTATTTCGGTGGGTGTTGGTAGTAGGGTGTAAGGGTGATGCGGCGGCGGCGGCGATAACGGGTTATTATTCGATGTCCTGTATGTAATGGCAAACGGTTGGCCTGTCACATGGAAAGCCGGGATGAGATCCACGCCAAGCGACTTCACTGCCAGCTGGTCCCTGGCCCGGGCGACGACATAATCTGGGGGGGCATGATCGAGGGAGGGGAGAGTGAATTGGGAAACATCAATAACGATTGACTTGACTTGACCAAACAATCAAAACAAAACAACACCAAAATCCCGAATCTCTCCAACATGGGCGCCAGCAACCCAGTACGCCCCCCCACCCGTCGAACCAAAAACCACAAACTAACCCAATGCCCAACCCACAGCTCGACCGCTTCGTAGGCCTCGCAATGCTCATCCTCGCCAGCACCGTCTTCGCCTACTACACCGTCTGGACCTTGCTCATGGTACTTACTCCAACCACCCCACCCCTAACCTCAACCTATAAACCAACTCAATCCAATCCTAACCATATCTCTCTCCCCAACACAGCCCTTCGTCGACGACTCGCACGCCCTCCAAACCCTCTTCCCGCCCCGCGTCTGGGCCATCCGCATCCCCGTCATCCTGCTGCTGCTGGGCGGCGCCGTCGTGGGCAGTTTCCTGAGCGTGGTGATGGTGCGGAGCAACCGCAAGAAAGCGGCCAAAAAACAAGCGGCGAAAGCGCAGGGTCAGCAGCAGCAGAAGGCGCAGTAGTGTGCGCTTTGTAGGAGGGGTTGAGGAGAAGAAGAAGTGGTTTTTTTTTATAATATTCAAGAAAGAGAAGATGGATCGATGGGGGACTTGGGAATGCGTTCATACTGGGGCATTATCAGAGTAATGGGATTATACGTTTTTGCATCAAAGTTGCGGCTTGGTTGCTGGGTGGGTGGAGTTGTCACTTTCAGTGCACTGTCTACCACGCTTATTCTACATGACACTGCAGTCATCACCGAGCACGCGCCTCGCCGGCCCACCATCAGGCCCGGCGCCTCCATCAACTGGTCCTCCCAAACCATTGTCCCCAGCAGCACGAGAAGCCATCAATCGAGCAGAAAGTTGCGCGAGCATGGACCGCTATTGATTCCCATTGTCAGCAAGACTCGACGGAAGCAAAAGACTCGGGCAAAACGGAAGCTGGCAAGCGAACATTGGCGAAGATGTCTTTGTGTTGCCTGATGAGACGGAGCTTCCGCTATTCGTCCGTAGGGAACATGCCAGTATTTCCCAGACGTCCAAACAGCAGCTCGAGGAGATGGCGGTGGGGAAGCTGCGAAGATCAGTCGTGAGAACGGTGCCAAAGGGAATGGAATTGAGTGGCGTCCGCGAGCAAAAACCCCAGTGTCGAACAGATCCTTTGCCGCTTGGAAATAGGGAAACCAACTCACCGTGATGAAAGCGTCTTGATTCCCGCCCTGCCGCTCCACGTCGTTCTGCTGCGTGATCTGGTAGCTTTCGTGCAGTCTCCTCCTGCTCGCAAGTCCAGACGGCGCCACGTAATCGTCGGCGTCGTTTTCGTCGTCCTCGTCACGTCGATTCACTGCTGGTTCCGAGGTCGCGCCACCGCTTTCGCTGTGGGATGTACTACGACGAGAAGCACGGCGTCGACCGCCATACCGGGGCGGCCAGGCAATGGAAGAGAACTCGCTCGCATCGTGAGCCTCGACTCCACGGCCGAGTCTGGCCGCCTCGCGAGCGCGAGCGTCGGGCGAGAAGATCTTGATCGTGTGGTCAATGCCGCTGACGGCCAGCATGGTCTCGTACGGGTGGCCTGTCGCTACGTTCACTACCTCGCCATCGCCCTCCAGGATATTCACCAGCTGCGTTGTCTTGCGATCCCAGATGAAGAGGTTGCCGTCGTCGGAGCCGGAAACAATGTACTCGTCGTCGAGGCCGAAGAAGTTGACGTCTTTGACTGTTTTGACGTTGCAGTGGCCACGATAGACGCGTGTGTGTGAGCTGCAGGGGACGCGGCTGGCGACCTTTTCTCGGATGCGTCGGCGCTCGAATGCTGATCGGTACATGAATCGTGGGAGTCCGTTGTTGGGTACATCGTCATCATCATCATCGTCTGCTTCGGAAGATTCGCCATCGTCTTCGTCTCCATCTTCGTCGTCCTGGAACCCGTCTTCCGAGTCGAAGACTTCGTTGTATTCGTCGTTGTCATCAATACCGTCAGAGTCGTCGTCCCCTCCGTGCTCGCCAACAGTTTCATCGTCGCTTTCCTGCATCATCTCAGCCACCAAGTCCGCAGATACGGCTTCATGCATGGCCTCGCGCTCTGCAACTGTGTCAGACTCTTCGATGGTAGGCGTGATCGTGCCCGTAGCAGCATCATCGGTGTGCCTCTCCACGACCTGGGCGTCAACGATCGTTTCGTCTTCGCCCTCGCTAATCGACTCCATGCCTGCCTCCTCCTCTGCAGCCTCCCGGACCACCCGTCCAAGACCGCCAAACGCCCGGTCGACAAAAACGTAGTTCACACCCTCGGCTGCGTTGATGAGTACGCCACGAGCGGCTTTCAGTCCCCAGAATCTGAACGCCGTCTGCCGATGTTGTGCCTGCATGGGGTCCGCGATCTCCGCATGGGTCTCCCCAGAAGACAGGTCAGTGAAAGGGATCTTCACCGCAGCCGCGAATGCTAGAACAGCGCTTTGCTCAGACTCAAACAGGTGTCTCGTGCCCTCGTGCTCGAATCTGTTGGCCTCGACATTTGCGATCGGTTTGTCTCGCGCGAAGCTCAGGAGATAGGGAACAAGAATGTCGTCGATAGCTTCAGGTGTCGCATCTGATTCAGGGATCGGCAGTCTTCCGGCTGCCTTCGAGGAGGGTGACATGTCATCGGGCCGCGTGAAGCCTTCCAGAAGTCTTCCAACACCCGACTCCAACCACAGCAGGATGGCCTTCAAAAAATCGTACCCGAAGTGTTCGCTCTGCGACAATGGCAGATCATTGGCTCTTGTCTCGATAGTCGAGAACTGAGACATTAATGGACTCGTGGCGCCAGAAGGTGTCTGCATCTTTCCGCCAAGGACACGGGCAAGAGTGCCAGCCGCTTGTACGAACCTCCGTCCACTCTCGCGATTCCTGCGAAGTGTTTGTTGGTAGATGACATCGTTAGGTTGAGGATCTACCGGGTAGCCCCAGTCTCGCATAGCTTGATCCATGTCCGATAGAATACTCGCCGATAACCCCAACGCAGAAGTGAACGCTATGCTTGGTTCGTGGCTTTCGCGTTCCGCACTGAAGAGCGACGATCGTATTCTGACCGTCGCCCTTGCAATCCGTTGTGCATCCCTTTGTTTGGAGGTGAGCGGTGCGGGACGCGGTCGGTTTCGTCCTTGGCCTGGTATTGGTATGTCCTCTTGCTGACCATTCTGGTATCTGATTCGGAGAGCGGTGGCGTGGCCTTCGTCGTTGCTTTCACTCCCAGAATCCGATGTTCGTTGGCGTGAGACTACTCTCGTGGTACCCGCCGGAGCTGTAGAGCTTTCACTTTCGTTGGATCGCCGTTTCCGCTTTCCTGGAGTGCCGCCTTTAGCCCGGCCGTTGTTCCCTTTCCCTTGAGCCGCGGAAAGTCTGTCTTCTTCGGTGCTGGGATGGCGAATTAGGTCGAACGAGTAAATGTGGTCACCACTCCAGCTAACAATCATCTCATCGGGTCGAGCGTCGCTGATCTTGAGCGCCGTGATATGGCCATTCTCAGTCCTCCCCATCTTCTGTTGCCCGTTCGGAGCAAACTTGCGCACACATCTCGTAGCCTCAGCCATTGTCTCTTCTTCGTCCTCTGACATGCGGGCAGAAGATGACATGGGCGTTCCAGACTCGCTGAGCCTATCGCGACCTGCCATACGTCTGTCGTGCAAGAAAGCATGCAAATGAGCACCTCCAAGTGCAATGTAGTGCGGCTGTGAAGCGGAGCAAGATATGGAGTTGAGATCGAGATTGTAGCGTTTGTACGAAATGAGTGGAGGCGGAACGTTGCTTTCACCTCCGAATCTACCACTTCTTGGTGACGGATATGCAGACGAGGGCTGTCGTAAATCCCACTGTCTGACCTCGCCGTCCTCTGAACAGGTCAGAAACAGGTACGGTGAAGATTCTGTCACAATCCTCTTGACGCGATCGCCGTGGCTGCGATACACCCTGCAATTGGTGTCTCCATCGGTCATGTACTTCACACCATTAAACACATTATTTCTTCCTCTTCTTCTACCTTCAGCTGCCATGTGTGATGCCGTCGAAGCGGCTCTTGAGTTTCCCGCATGTTCCAGATCGAATATCCTGACTTCTCCGTCGCCCGCTGCAGTTATCACTGTCCTGTCATGACTGTGTGGCATGAACTTGACAGAGAAGATATTCTGTGTGTGACCCGTAGCAACCGTACAAGCCAGCTGGAACTGCTTACCCTCATTGGACGATTGGTATGTGTGGATGTTGAGGTGCTGGTCATCGGAACCAGAGGCAAGAAGACTGCCTGACTTTGACCAGCTCAGCGCATTCACGCAGCCGGAGTGGCCATCGAGTTCGTTTACGATATCGAGATTGGCGATGAGAGAGGGGTCACTGTAGAGCTTGCGGTATGATCGGTTCTTGATCGCGTAGTCGGACTGTTCCCGAAGGAAGATCTTGCTGCTGAGGTTGTCTTTCATCTTTGCGGCGAGACCTGCGGGGTGTGTGGCGGATGGTTTCTGCAGATGTTTGTGTGATGTGATGTGTTTCGTGGGTCGGCTGGAGTCAGTCCGGCGTGCGAGGCATGTCGGTGACGGGTTGTTGACAGGTGAAGTGTAATGTGGATGTAATAGCACAAGGCGAAGCCTGGAATAGAAGTCCAGCTCGGTGCATGTGAGCTAACAGCACGTCAGAGAGAGAGCTCGGCGGCGTCTGGTCGGCGTCTGCCTTTGCCCCGCCCTGGCATGTGAAGCATGTTACCTCACTTACAACGAGACAACGAAGTGCATGTATTTACGTGTATATCAGAGCTATTATTTACCACCGTCAGCTGTGGGAAAGGGCGATCCAACACGTATGCGAAGAGAGATGAGTTCACTGGATGAATGCGGCTATCCAACTATTCAACCCATGAGATATCTCAAGATCAACGTGTACGAGCGAACACGCTCGAGCTCTCACAGCGTAGGCCGCAGGGATGATTCAAAGAAAGGCATGCACAATGTTGAAGCTCAAGATACCGTCCAGGTCACAACACCACAACCCTTGACCAGCGATCACACATCAATTGTAACAGCAGTAACAACAACGAAATATTCCAAACAAGATAGTAGTACAAAGATCTGCCTTTTCGAAACTAGGTGTTTTCAAATGATCCGCATCCAAGCAACTCTAATTTTTTTTCTTGCGGATCCACACCCGGTTTTCTTTTCTCAATAAAGAAGCATGAAAAGGGAAGAACCAAAAAGACTCGCTAGACCTCGCTTCCCAAGCATGCCCATGTACCCTATTGGAAAAACGCCCCGCCCTCCGATCGTGTATTGCAAAAAAAAACAATCAACCAAGAACAACAACTCTCAATGCTTTTCTCTCTAATCATACCTGGGACCGTCGTCACCACCCGGGGTTTCGGCCGAATAGGCAGCAGGCGTCTCTGCGCTTCCCTTGTACGCGCCGCCCGGTGTGGGTTGGTCGCCGTAGGCGCCAGGGGTGGGGGCCGAGAAGCCTGGCGTGGGAGCATCGAGCCCGCCGCCGTAGCCGGGAGTTCGGCCTCCGCTGGGCTGGTGGGCTGGTGTGCGGCCGCCACTGGGGTTCCATGCCGATTGCTGTTGGGAAGATGTTAGTACATTTCATGTTTTGAGGCTTGAGGAGACGAGGGTCTAACTTACGCCTCCACCGTAGCTGGTGCCGCCTCCATAGCTAGTACCGCCTCCGTAACTGGTACCGCCGCCGTAGCTCGTCTGACCACCGTAGGCTGTTGCGCCGCCGAAGCCACCTGCACCGCCCCCACCACCATATGCGGGCGTGCGAGAACCGGCGTCCTGCTTCCACGCCGGGGTCCTGCTGCTGCCACCCATGGCATATGACGGGGTGCGAGCGCCGGCGGGAGGTCCGCCGAATCCACGACTCGGGGTCTGACCGCCTGGTCGCATCGCGCCAGGAGGCCCTCCAGGCGGACGCATTCCTCCACCTCCACTCGCACCGATCGCGGCCTCGCCGATCTTTTCGTGGGTGAACGGGTCGACGATGACCAGCTTCTCGCGAGGCATGAACATCTTCTTGTTCTTCGAGTGAATTTCGAGGGTGGCAACAGTGTCGGTAGTGTCCTTAACAATACCCACAAGGCCTTTTGTCGGACCGATCTTAATACGCACTGTCTTGCCAATCAGTCTGTCGCGACCCTTTTGCACAGGCGGAGGCATGGGTGGCGCGCCTGCTCCCGGGCCGTTCTTTCTCATCGCCGGGTTCATGCCACTGAGGTCTCCGCCGGGCCTGTTGGATCTTCCACCCTTGGCGGCGACTGTGATGATGTTGGCGCTCCTCGCAACCCAGACTCCGGCGTTCTCCTGACGCTCGCGGTTGCGGGCGAATGCAAAGTTGCGGTGCAAATGCACGACGTGGCCGACCTTTTGCTCGCCACCGAATTCTTTGATCTGGTCGTCGTGCTTGATCTCGTTGCCATCGCGGTCGGTAGCGATGACATTTTGACGGCGCTCAATCTTGGTGGAAATGGCACTCGGAAGCATCTGGCGTACCGATCCGTTTTGGTCGAGTACGCGGACGCTCTCGCGATCGACCTTGACAACGCAACCCACAGTGGAAGCATCAACTTGCACAAGATCGAACAGAGAGTAAGGTGTTGTGCCGATGGTACCACCAGAGTCGGATGCCTCGCGGAGATCCTTGCTGAAAACGATGATGTGGTTTTGGTTCGAGTCGGTCAGGACGGTCACTTTGTCATCCTTGATGCGGACGACCATTCCGACTTCGTCCTGGAACTTGCTGCCGCCGATGACCTTGACGTGGTCACCCTCCCTGAACTTCTTGCGCAGATCTTGGACAGCCGCTTCCATAGTGCCTCCACGGAGAGGGCCATCCGCCACACGGATAGTGACCATATCGCCATAAACTGTGATTGCACGTCCTCCCACACCCTTTTGTTCACCACGAAAACACTCGACATTGTCGCCAGGCTGGAAGGTCGCACCAGCGTTGGACTTGAGTGTTGCGGCCAACGCTGTGAGATCCAGGCCCTCGCCACCCTCGTCAGTGCTAGCCGTGAACTTGGTAACTTCTTCCAGTGTAGGGTTCACATTGTCCGTTTGCAAGTTGTTGATCTTGAAAGTATCCAATAAGAATCCGTTGGAATACTCCTTGCCTTGGTAGAGGAAGTTGTTGTTGCTCAATCCGCCCTGCTTTTGAAGGTACCTGCTGTGCCTTTTCCTAGCCTCCGCCTCGCTGAAGAGCTTCGGTGGTGGACGTGCTACTACAGCAGGACGCTTGCGCTTTCCATCCGCACCAGCTGCCGCATTGGCATCCTCTGAGAGACCGTAGTCCAAACGCGGTACGAGTTTAACGGTCATGTTGACGTTGTTGGCCTCGACCTCGTCAATCTGACCTAGATCGCCGGCGTACACACCACGCTTGATCCGCACGTACATGCCGGGCTCCAGCTGTCGAGTTTTCTGGATGCGAAGCAGGTCGGGCATCTCTGCCATGTCAAGCATCATGGGCTTGGTACCGAAGAAAATGTTCGAGATGTTTTCGAGTGCTGGTGTAATGTCTTCAGCGCGTCTGGCCTCGACGTATAGATTGCCGCTCATGGCGCCCTCCCTGAAGAAGGCAGAGATGATGCGAGTGGGATCGCGCGTGCCGGCGCGGTCGAAGATGCGTTGCGTGATGTTGACCACGATCTCGCGCTCCTTTCCTGGCCTACACTTCAAACGCCAGATACGAGGGTCCTCGATTGTAGGCATTAGTAGCCTCTGGTCAACAATCGCATTACCTCCACCACCAGCGCGACCTTGACGGCCATATCTTTCCTTTAGTCTTGCAGCCTCCTCTTCTGCGTCCATGTGCATTTGCATATCGCGTTGGCGATCGAGCTCGCGGTGTTTGCGGTCATCGCGGTCGGCGCCCGCGGGAAGTTCCTGCAAGTCGTCTGGGTGCATCTCCTCGCCAGGGAGATCATCGTCCTCTTCTGGCTCCTCTTCGTCTTCTTCGTCGACTTCGGCTTCCACATCGATGAACTGGTTGCGCCTTTGCTTTCGTCGACGTTTACGCGAGGGCTGGCCCTGTAAACTGTTAGCATTTCAATCGCATCCGCAGAGATATAGACCTCATACCTCTACGTCGTCATCCTCGTCCTCCTCGTCTTCATCCTCTTCTTCTTCGTCCTCCTCCTCTTCTTCTTCTTGCTCTTCGCCGCCCTCGTCGTCTTCAACGTCCTCCTTCACGTCGGTGCTGGGTTGTCTTGAAACTTTCGGGCGTTGTGCAGGTTCATCGTCATCCTCGTCGACATCGGCTTGTGGCTTCGTATCGCCTTCATCGTCAGAATCTCTCTCGGGCTCCGGGTTGAAGTCCTCCTCAGACTCCTCGCCGAAGTCCTGATTCAGGAAGTCTGCGGTAGACATGTTTGTGTGGGTGCTTTAAAGGTGTGACAGTGCGCGCGTGATTGTTATCTGTAGTTGGCGCAGTCGCGAGGTTGAATTGATTTGTTGGGTAGATCAAGTAGAGGAAGGGATGATGTCGTGGTAGATTGAGATTGAGATTGGACCGAGAGCTTTGGAATGCAAGTACGTGAACGCTGGCCGTGTCCGCACGAGGCTAGCTCGAGCGGGAACTGCCGCGGCTCGCCTCCAGGACTCGTCACATGCATTATTTGAGGACATAAACTGACCTATTCCTTTCACGCGACAGGCTTCACTTTGGCTCAACAAATATCAACATACTCAGATACATACAAACCCTCCATCAGCATAACCCTCAACCCAACGCTGCATAGACAGCACCTTCACAAGCAAACCACTGACCCATGACATGCGGGTCGCCGAAAGGCATGACCTGTGATGCGATGAAGCCACAGACGCCCTTCTCGCGATCACACCACCAGAACAAGTTGGCAATACCTGCCCACCAGCCCGTGTTCCTACCGCGGCCAGTGACACCGGCTTCTTGTGTGATGAACATACTCAAGCCCCAGCCCTGCGGCGGGTTACCTGGTAGAAGATCACATGTCAGCTATTTGGCCCGTCATGGTGAATGATAGAAGCGATTGTACTTACCCTCTTGCGGATACAACTCAGGAGCCGGGTTCGTCTGCTCTGTCTTGGCCGCCGCCATGCCTTCTCTGGCGAAGTCGGGGTGCTCTGGGATCTGGTTCTCCCACATGAGATTGACCGTCTCGGGCTTCAGGATCTGGGCGCCGTTCTTGGGGCTTTTGCCTTCGTTGAGCAACGCAGCAAGAACTTGCACGTACTGCGACGGCTGGGCGAAACAACCTGCTCCGCCACTGTGGAAAATCTTTTCCTTCTCCTCGGCCGTCTCGGCGATGAGTGGCTCGCGGTAAATGTGGTCGCGCTCTTCCGCCTTGCTGGCATCGCCTGGCCAGCGCTGGTGCATGCTGGCGAGGTTTTTCTTCATCTCATCCGTGGGTGCCATTGTGACGTTCTTCAGACCCAGAGGTTCAATGATGCCCTTTTGGATCAGATCGTTCAACCGTGAGCCAGTGGCGCGCTCGAGAACAATGCCTGCCCAGTCGATGTTGATACCGTACTCCCACTTCGACCCTGGCTGGTTCACCAGAGGCATCTTGTAAATGTCGCGGACGTCGGCGTGGAAGACATCGAATCCGATAGGACGGCCGAAGTCCCTCAACTTCGGGTTGAAGCTGTCGCAAGTAGGTCAGTCAGCGCGGTCTTTCTTTATCGACTTATGGACAACCCACAATTCATAACCAAAGCCCGCTGTGTGAGAAAGCAACATCCTCAGCGTGATGTCCTTCTTCTTGTCCACCAGCGACCCATCATCTTGCAACACCTTGACCTTCTCAAGCTCGGGACAAAGCTTGTAGACTTGCTTGTGATCATCCAGGCTCAACTTGCCTTGCTCAACAGCTTGCAGACAAGCGATGGTGGCGAGGATCTTAGTGCAAGACGCGATCCAAAAGATCGAATCCAAGCTCATGTCCTCTTTGGAGTTGATGCCTCTCTTTCCGGAAGCGCTGGCGACGATCTCATCGCCATTCTTGTCGACGGCGACAAACACCAGGCCTGCGACTCCGGTAGACTTGTCGCCGGTCACGCTGTCCAGCGACTTCTGGACTGCTTCCTGCGCTTTGGAGTTGACCATGTTGTTGGGTGAGTGAAGCTTTGAGATCGAAGCTTTGATAGTCCACTTTCTGGTTGGAATCACGGTTGTATCGAATTGATCAAAAAGCTGCCAAAGCTGCCAGATACCCTTTGCATCAATGCTGCTATAGTCTATCCTAATATATACACCAAGGCTGGACGACTAGTCGCAAAGCCCCCCACCTTTGGTTCGGCATTGTCAAGCTCTCCTCTCCCCAACCCCGCACCCAAGATTCCTTCCATCCATATCGTTGTCCCCATTGGGAAACACATCGGTATTTGAGTTGATGGCTGCTGACAATCCCCGGGCGTCCCGTTGATGATGAGGAGATCTGGAACCTGTGTCACGGGTTCGAGACTGTGAGAGGCGTTCCGTCTTGGCTGCTCTACGGCTGCAGAGCTACCTTCGTAGCTAGACGCCAGCTCATCTGATCTTCGACACTGGGAATATGCTGAAAATGATTGGAGAGATGACCAGACTGTTGTCCATCTCCAGGCAGGCAAGACTATGCTGACTACATCAGACATGAAGCCGCTGAACGGATGGATCAAAGCATTCGTGCGTTCAGGCAGGCCTGAACTGGCAAGTAATGACTTCGATTACCTCGGCCAAGACTCGATATCGTCAACGCTCCAACACGAGAGCAAAGCCGGAGAGTTCTTGGAGCCAATATGCTAGTAGCTGTCAGTCACTCATTCGCTGGGTTCATCAAATACCACGTGCGATAAATACCCTTGATGAGGCTGACTCGGCAGATCTGCAGGATATCTCGCTTTTCTGGTTGTGAAGCAGCTTTCCACAGCTATCATATTCTGCACGTGCGCTCTTTGAGATCGCTGAGATTGTAGTATCAGCGGATTTGATATCACAAGAAGTACGTTGAACCAACTAAACTATCGTTCTCACAAACTTCAGCATGTGAAGCACGCTGCCAGGAGGTTCGAGTACAGAAAACTACTTACGCTTCTTAACCGCTTGCAACAACCTTGCAACGACTATGTCAAAGACCTGGACGGCAGGTTGGAGACATGGTCAGGCGAGCGGCTTGCCATAGTGCGCTCGCAAGCAACTCAGATAGCCAAGGAAGTTGCCCATAACGCCGCATCCCACTCAACGACAGTCTTTTGTCGGCTCTCGACTGCAGGAAGTATCATCCTCCCTAGGCGCATGCATGTCATCTTCGCTATCGAGAAACTCGACGATAGATGGAATGGTCTGGCGCAGGCGTAAATTGATCTTGCCACGGGGCGGCTTCCACGACATCCACGACCATTCTGGGTGGTAGAAACTCCTCCAGAGTTTCGACTCGACTAAAGGGCGCGGTGTTGTTGGCTTAACCATCGCGAATCATCTGTCGCAGTCTGACATTGATCATGCCTTGAAGAGCGGGATCTTTGATATTCGGGATATCTTTGTAATCCTCGGCAAGCGACACTTGCACGGTGGACCCGCGGGATCTTTCATGTCTGGAAGTTGCTCACAATTTTCTGAAAGCACTATCAACTGTTCCACTCGATGCCGGTCCCTCACTGATCTCTTGAGTGGAGCAAGTATTATCGTCTTTGGATGCATGCGTGGCAGATCTATCATTGAAACAGACAATGCTAGGTGGAATCATCTGGCGTAGGCTTCAACTGATCCTGCTACGAGGCGGCGCGCTTGATGTCGAGAAGACGATCCTCCGTCAAGCGAAACGTTGTACCGGAACCACATCCACTGTGAGTCAGTTGCAGTAGGCGGTTGATCGTAGCCCGGGACGCCGACTGCGCTCTTCAGACCATGAAAGAAACGGTGTTAGAGACGATGTATCAGCATAGTGTACTCCTGAAGACTTACAAGCAGTGGATGGAGATTGTTTGTCTATAGGAATGCTCTATCGGGTGCATCTGACTTCGCAGCAGATTGGCATGTCGAGATACAATCAGCAACAGCTAGATAAATAGTGAGCCCTTACTGTTCAGAAGATTGCAAGCGTGCTGGATAACTTGAGTGGTAAACACCCTCGTTCGAGCTTTAACCATCAGCTGTAGGTCACTTATCACCTATCCGTGCTATTGAGATACTGAAATCTGGAACATACTCTTTCGTGGCCTGATGTTCCTCTACGGCATCACTGTGATCGGCTGTGCGGTCTAGGTTCTATCTATGTAGCTCGGAAACAACGTACTAGAAGCCTGCCTGTGCAGCCGAATTCGCCGCAACCGCACTTGCGATTTCTATTGGCAGCACTAAAGGGCTGTCGACGAACGAAGTCTTTTCTGTAGTGACTAGCGTTGTCTACGGTGATATCAGCAGCTTTGATAGATCAGTATTGTTGTTTTACCTACGAGACACTTCGATGTCCAGCCGTGTATCTCAACGAATCAGCCCATACAGTGCAATGGTACCAGCAACCCGAGTGTATCAGAACTGTCTTGGCACCAGCGAGATGCTGAGATTCCGTTTGAGGATCTTGCTGGGCAGAGTGATTTCCGTGTGGTCATATCAGTGATTTTCGCATATCAAGATCATCCTCATACTGCTGAGAGATACGCCCAGAACTGTGATCTTTTGGTAAGCTCGTTCAGAACATAATACCTTCGACTTCGATAACAGGCAGACCGTTAACTACGTGCGAAGATATCAGCAGATTCAAACGAGAGTATTGCGGAAAGTAAAGGAGACTCTATGCTCATACCGGTAGCTCTGGAATGACCAGGATCATAGTATGCCGGTGAGATGCAGTAGTCCTTACTATCGGTTCTTAGTGGACTTTGCCCCTTCGGAGGTATTGTCTTCAGACACAGCTCGAAGGAACAAAGTATGCATCACTGAGATAGTGTGAGAAGTGCA
>Ga0265797_10006323_pt1 | contig 16799 bp, 11 predicted proteins | sample P2T30metagenome_FD_192433 | JGI IMG/M metagenome (GOLD analysis project Ga0265797, IMG submission 192433) | Plant litter microbial communities from East Loma Ridge, Irvine, California - P2 T30 | ecosystem: Environmental > Terrestrial > Plant litter > Unclassified | place: USA: California...
CCACCTAGTACGAACCACCCGGTAATGTTCTAGCATATTGTTAAGTTGTAGTTGGAGCAGAACGTGTCGCTACAGCTTACATGTATGAGAAATCCTTCTGCGACAGTCTGGGCAGCAGCCCATGCGGCTTGCGCAAACACGTGGCCGCCGTACGTCCCATTCTCACCGCCAGTCGGGGAGTAGGCTTTGACGATGGAGCGGAATGTCCAGTTGTCAATGCGTTCGAGTGCGATCACCTTTTCGAACGGCAGCACCTGCTTATCAGAGGTAAAATAGGGACGTACGACCATGGCAGCGACTACAACGTCTGAACTGACGTAGGAGTACGCTGATGCTTGATAGAGGCCATCATCGTATTGGGTGGGTGTTGCGATGTGCAGCCGGTACAGATGTGGCTGGCGCTAACGAGTTACCTCGGAACGGGCGGGGTTCGGATGAATGACGGCGCAAGTTGTTAACCTCCGTCGCTAGGGGTGGCTACAGTTCATGTCACATGTTACAAAAAACGTGTGAGCAGAAGTATGCATTGTCTTACATGCTGCCTACTTGCTAAAATACAATAGTGTGTATGCAGCAATTTGAAAACGTCACAAAATCTGACCACCCCTGGTGCCGTTGGTGCAACAAGATATATGCGGTTTGCGAGAGACGCGATGCAATTTGAACGTCATGAAATGTCATGATGAGCATGCATGCGTGCGTATTTACATGTCGAACAGATTGCTTCCGCCTCATCTTCCATCCCTCTTCTTCAGAACCCATAGCCGGATGAAGTAAAATACAAGACCGCAGAGCCATATTCCTACAAGGATCGCTGCTTGAACGGGCGCGAATACTGCGCCTCTGATTACGACGAAACCGCTGATTATAGCGAACAGTATAGGGATGAGAATGAACGGTTTCACAGGCCGGGGTAGATCAGGCTCGCGGAATCGTAATATAATTGCGCCGAGAACCGTGAGGAAGAAGAAAGCATACTCGGCAAGGCCATTGAGAGTCAGTAAGATGCGCATGTTGCCGAGTAGAATGTATACTGCCGAGAGGACAGTGTTGAGTATGAGGGCGTTGCTAGCAATTGTTAGCAGAGGATGACCGGACATGACGGCCTACATACATTGGTGACTCTCCATCATCCATAGCCGTGTCAGCTGCCTCGCTCGAATCGGCGCGTTTAGTCACCTTCAGAGTACCGACGCGACCGACTGTGCCGAGAATTTGCGGGAACCAATTGTTGTTAGATGCTGCGACGGTCATCCTACCAGCCACGAAGGAGTTTCCAAGGGCGGAGCCTGCAATGACGAGACATATGAGCGCGGTAGCGAAGTAAGCTACTCCCTTGCCAAGGAAGTGGGTAACAGCTGTCTAAGACATATCAGTATAAAGGCGTTATACATGACTCTGAAGGACTTACCACAGCAGCAGCATCTGTTGTCGACACTACCTTCCAAGGGAGAAGAACGTAGTAGACAGCGTTGGCGGCGACATAGCATAGTATGATTGTGGGTATAGCGGTATTAATGGAAAGTGGTAGTTGGCGACTGGGTTGACGCAATTCTGCCGCGACGTAATTCGCCTTGTCCCAGCCGGAATACGCCCACAAAGCTCCGTACAACGCTGTACTGTAAAAGCCGAGTGACTCCCACGTAGTCACTTTCGTCCAATCGAATTTCGACCCATCGGGAAGTATCGTGTCTCTTGGAGAGAACCAATTGTTTTGATGCCAATCGCGACCTCCAAGGTCCTTGCTCTTTCCGACAAAGACAAAGACGACCACTAAACCAGATACGATAAGGAGAAAAATGGTAAGCAGCTTTATGGCGACGAAGAAACTAGACAGCCGAGTACTTGTCTTGGTGCTAATGGAGTTCAATGTCGTTACAAATACTAAGACAAGTAGAGACAATAGCTTGTGGGTGAGAGGCGGATCTGGTTCGTTTACGCCCAAACTGGAGTAAATGGACTCCACAAATACTATGCTGAGAATAGCAAGGGTAGCAGGCATGGTGGCCACTACCCAAGACCAAGCAGCCATGTATCCAAAGACGTCGCCATAGATGTAGCTGAGATAAGGCTGGATTCCGCCTTCTCCGGGGAATGCGGTACCCAGTTCAGCCATTGTCAAAGCACCTGTCCATGCTAAAACTCCACCAACTAGCCATACGAGGAGTCCAGCACCAGGTGACGGAACGTTCGCATCGATAGGCCCAGGCGATGAAAACACTCCCGAGCCGATGACGATGCTTATCAGCAGCGCGAACCCATCCAGCGCACCAAGATTGCGAGCAAAGGTGTTTCGCGTCGCCGTAACGTCATCGTGTTCTTCGTCCGGGGCATACGATGTCGTGGATTCTTGGCGGAGTAGAGGCGCAGTCTCTGAGGGTGTCATTGTCGCGTTCTCGAGTTTCAGAGGTTTGATGAGCCAATCGTCGCTTTTGCCGAGGTTGTCACGCGTCACACGCGTCAACGTGATGTGTGTAGGACGCTTCCGGTCCTTCTTGGGCCGCAGGAGTCGCAATTCTTTGTTGTCTGGTGCTGTCTGAGCTAGAGCAACTAATACCCAATGCTGTGGTTGTGTGAAAGCAAAAGGTGGCTGGCTAAGCCGCGCGACACTATCGCGTCAGGATGAACCGAACTTACGTCATCCCCTTTCCCCACCAACCGCCGCGGCATCGAAATCTGTGACTTCACATTGCGGTCTTTGCAGGATCAGAATCCCACAGTTTTTCAGAGGCTCCACTTCATCCGTTCTTCTCTGTATCGTTATGCATAACGTCATACGGCATATTCACGGCCTGGCAGCTTTCGTTTTCCCGATTCTGGAGCTCGAGACTCTGCAGCCAAGGTTCTCGCCCAGGCCCGTATTACGCGTGTTGAGTGCATCTGAAAACCAATTATTGCGTGGATTGAGAAGCTAAGCAAATATGTACACTTTGCAAGCATATTTGTAGGTGTAGCTCGATGTGAGCCCTTCTCGATATGTATAGCGCCGGCGGCATCAGCGAAGGAGCTCAGAGTCTTGACAAGACTAACGACCTGGTCTGTTTTCACTACAAGCCATGGTTCACCGTTAATGTGTATTGCCTTCTCTTTCGCAGAACATAATTCATAACAGACAACATTGACGGCAGAACCAGATGAAGGAGTCCGATGTGTGTCTGTGCACGCCAACCTAGGGAAAAACTGAACAGCCTGGAGCCTACGTTGACGTTGGGTCACCTACTTTGCAAGGTTATAGGTCAATGTAGTCTACAGACATGTTCAGCTTTTTGTATAAGGTGTGCGACCATGTCTGAGGGGTAGAAGCCCAGCTCATGAGCGACGATGAATGTCCCATGCATCGCGACGATACCGGCCTGCTTCCGTAGTGGCACAGGCAGCGACGAGACGACAGTCATGGTTAGCACATGGCGCACTTGTGACATTTACAGAAACCTGTTCCCGCTCACGCTCACATGGGAAATCGTGGGGAGGTTGAGCTTAAATTCATAGTGCGATGACAGACCAATGACGCTGGGTGGGTTCGTCGGCTTTGTCGGCCCTTGCAGGCTTAGCGGGCTGTATAGGGCTTAGCGCTGCGCATCATCATGGCGACGTCATTCTTGGTGAGCATGCAGTTTGCTTGCAGCTGCTTAAAGCTCTGGATCCCTTGTCGAACTTTCCTCTATCACACACTGCTTTCTTGCAAGATACCCCAGGCCTTATCAATTGCATTCAGGTCTCTTTCTCAAATTCATTGACTACACAATCACCTTCATACCTAACCATGTTCTCGAGACAAGCAACCCAGAATGCGCGCTTTGCAGCACGGTGTGCTCGCCGCCCAGCTGCGCGGGTAGCCAACCCTCAGTTCCGCGCCCAGAAGCCCCGCTTCCAGTCCACCGAGTCAGCAACCTCCGGCAACGCGGGCGCCGGCTCACATGCCGCCATCGGTGCCGCTTCTGGTGCCCTTGCTGCAGTCACCGTCGGCTACATCTTCTACAGGCAATCAGGCGCCCGTGACGTTGTGGTGGCTTCCAAGACTGCCAAAGGCTACGTCAGCTCAGCTACACAGAAGATCAAGGAGCAGACACCTGAACCCAACGAGGCGCTGCAATGGCTACGCAACGCCGCGCAGAGCTACGCAGCCTTCATCCCCGGCGCCAAGGGCTACGTTGATTCTGCATTCGATGACCTCGATGCCATTCGCGCAAAGCACGGCAAGGAGGTCGACCAAATCGTCACCGAAGCATACGATGAAATGCGCCAGGTCCTCGGCAATGGCGACATGAGCCTTGTTACCGCACACAAGACTTGGGACGTCATTACCAAGCACATGAGCCGCATCGCAGATCTCGCTGGCGACGCGTCGCAGCAGATCATGGACAACCACCCTCAACTCAAGGAGAAGGTCGGCGGTAACATCGACAAGCTCAAGGAGTACGGCGACAAGTATGGTCCTGAGGCCAAGAAGGAGGTCGATAGAACATGGAAGCAGATCAGCGACGTCGTCAAGACCGGCGTGAGCGCATCCAACATCGAAAAGATCCGCAGCATCGTACAAGAAAAGGTTGACAAGCTTAAGAAGATGGGTGACGAGGCCTGGGACAAGGGTATGGAGCAGGCTAAGCCCTACCTTGACAAGAACCCTCAGGTCAAGAAGATTGTGGAGGAGAACGCTGATGCGCTCAAGGGCGGAAACGTACAAGAGCTGTACGAGCGCGTTAAGTCTGCTGTCGAGAAAGGCGACACAGGTGACCTCGAGTCATACGTCAAGAGCGCTGCCAACAAGGCTAAGGATGCTGGTTTCGGTGACTACGAACAATACCTCAAGCAGATCCCTGGAGGCGACCAGATCATGCCCAAGTTGAGCCAGCTCCAGGATGTTGCCCAGAAGCACGGCGATGAGGCTCAGAAGCTCTTCCGAGACACCGTCTCAGAGATCTCCAGCATCCTCCAGAAGAAGGGCGATGAAGCGTCAAAGTTGGCCGAGAAGGCGAAGGAGGACTCGAAGAAATAAGGTTGTCAGAAGTATTCTCACCTGGAACCCTGAAGAGTGTTACGATTAGTCTACTTGTATAATAAGGCATCACTGGCGTTGAGCATGTTGAGCGAAAAGTATAACGAATTCTACATAATTACGTTTGATCCTGTACTGTTCGTCTCATTCCATGTCGTGGTGATCTCACCTTGGGCTAACTACTCGAACCATATTAGATCATCCGCACATGTGCCATAAAGCAGCGAGTGATGTTAACACGATCTTCTGGTCCTGATGAGTAACAATATGGTCAAGGGTCTTGTGTAGAAGTTCGGCGAGCAGGTTTCATTAGAGAAAAGTGCATATCGTATTTCATCATCGTAGTATGACGCGGTCGACAGATGATCTCACAAGTGAGTTCCTCTGACGACACGAGTTGTCTTGCGCAGCTCTATAGACACCACGTGAGACGTGGCATGCGAACCAGGAACCCGGTGCGTACAATCGCCAGGCCCGCGCAAGAACTCACACCAGAACTTGCATCAAGCCCTGGAGTGATAGCATCTTGTTCAGATCGTCATCACATGCGCCACTCGATCACACCCAAGTGGTGAGGCTGCAGTGAGACATGGGCGGGGATGCAAGCCCATCACTGCCTATATGCAGGAACTACTTACTATGCACACCGCATACCGTCTTGGGTTCTGGAATCCTCTATGCGGGGTGAGGTGGTCAGCGCGATGGTAGGTTGGACAAGACGTGGGCTTGCGGCAACATGTCATTCAATGCAGTAGCTCGCAACCTAAAGTAAATCGTAGGCGGTGAGACGAGCGCGAAGAAAGTACGATATTCATGGTAAAAGACATGACAGAACACAAGGCAAGATGCACATTGTTGGGTTGCTGACAAGGTTGTTGCCAAACGACCCCGCGATCCGCTAAGGAAGTAAAGTGGGTCCGAGGTGAAAGAAAGTGGTGAGAGAAGCTGCGACCGCGACGTTCGTCCGCCCAATAGACCGGGCACGCTCCACTCGGTCAGCCAATGACGTAAACGCGCCTCCGCTGCTGCACCGCCCTCCCTTGACACCTGGCAGGCGCTACTACTCTATTTACTCCTCTCTCTCTCTCAACAAAACCCCCAGCTTCTACAACTTCTCACTCCAATTCTCCACTTCTCTCTACCAAACCCCTTTCTTGCACGTCGATCGACACCACTACTACTCCTATCCACCCAACTACTACACACTACACAACCGCAACCATGGGCAAGGTACGCGTTCCTGTGCTAACATGTACCCCGCCAGTACCCCGCTAACACGTGCATAGGCGAAGTACATCATGCTCGACTGCGACAACACGCTCGTCCAGTCTGAGCGTTTCGCGTTCGAGGCCTGCGCCGACCTCACCAACCAGGTCCTCGAGAAGCACAACATCTCCGACCGCTACACAGCCGAGTCATTGCTCGAGGACTTTGTCGGCCACAACTTCCGCGGCATGCTCAATGGCCTGCAGAAGAAGCACAACTTCAAGATGGACGACGCCGAGATGGACGACTTTGTCGCGCAAGAACTCGGAGCCGTGACCCTCAAGCTCAGCCAGAAGGCCGTCGAGTGCCCCGGTGTGACTGAGCAGCTCAACAAGCTCAAGGAGCAGGGCTACCCCATGTCCGTCGTCTCTACTTCCGCCAAGAGCCGTGTCGTCGCCTCCATCGAGAAGGCCGGCATCGCCCACTTCTTCCCTCCCGAGCACGTCTACTCCGCCGCCACCTCACTCGACCCCCCTTCATCCAAGCCCGACCCCAAGATCTACCTATACGCTGCTGAGCAGCTCGGTGTCAAGCCCTCCGAGGCCGTCACCGTCGAGGACAGCAAGAGCGGTGCCACTGCTGCCATGCGCGCGGGCATCCCTTGCATCGGCTACGTTGGCATCTACGGCATCGAGGAGGGCAAAGAGAAGATGGAACAGATGGCCAAGCTCCTCACCGAGGAGACCAAGTGCGCGGCCATCATGTACGACTGGAAGGAGTTCCCAGAGTGCCTGAAGAAGGTCGAGGCCAAGTTGTAAGTGCTTGGTCCGACACTGGGGAGCCGAGGAAGAGGAACATTTCACCCTGTCTCCCCGCCATTGCGGGTGAGCTTACGATCAGATTCACGACATCAATGACTACATAGATTCAGTAATGAAGATTTAGTGGACACAGTCCCATTCACAACAGCTACCTGCTACCTGCCGCTTCCTCTGCTGTGTTGATTGTTTTGTTTGGTGACGCAATGGTGGGCCCCGCGCCGTTCAGTGGGCAGGCGTTCCAGGCTCGGGTGACGGCCCAACGCTGCCCCGCTCCTCCCCACTTGAGACCCATCGTGAACTGCAAACTCCATCGCGAAATATCCCGAACATCGAACATTTGCCTTTGCCATCCCAGATCTCTAGCGCTGCATTCGCGCGAGGTCAATCTCTGCTGCTCACGTGCATGCAAGTAAGCAAATCTGAACGGCCACCGTGGCACTGGCCAGAGCCCCAACACCAGCCGCAACACCCTACGGCCCGGCGCGCTCATCCATCAGCCCTATTATTAATGCTTGTCTGCTTATTGCTGACATTAACGAGCTTGTTGTATCGACACAAGTGAACAGCCTGCAGCTCTCACGCGAATTTTCCAGCCGAATCACGCGATGGAGCCGCCCCCGCCCGTAGCCGCTTGAGCCTCACATGCACCCCGTTCAGTACAAACCACGAAAACTAAACACCCATCTCCGTGAAGAAAAATGATTCTATACCAAAAGAGCTTAGAAGGTTACATTGCCTTGAAGATATACAAAATTAAGGTTTGGAGGCAGCGTAGACTTCAAAGCACCTGTTTAACTTTGGCCTTTGATGGGGTGCATGCTCACATGCCTCGGTAAAACAGGCCGCCGGTCGACTCTCCCTGCGCCTGCGCTCTATGCGCAGCGCAACACCCAACAAGGCTCGTTGGCCGGCACATCCACGAAACAATATGGTCACAACCCACTGAATAGCTGCATACGATAATCCCATTGCCTGGCCAAACGTTCAACAACAGCAGCTGTTATCTTTGTTCCAGGAACAGCAGTTATCTGTATCCTAGGATCTGCACCTTGGCATCTGGGCGCTGCCTTCTTCCGCTGTAGCCAAGACATGCTTAGTGAAGCCTCCTTCCTATCTCGTCGACAGCTCCTTACACGAAGCTTTTGCTTCATCTAAAGCCACCAATGTCATACCCTGCCCGGCATTCGTCCTCATCTACACGTTGCTTATGATCTCTACCGGCTGCCAATCGCGGATCTGTACCACCAGGTGTAATGGATGGTTACATGGTTACACGGATAGTAGCATCCAAAAGGGCAGGTATGGTGGCTACCTGCCGGGTTTGCCATAGGTGCTGCAGTATGGGTGCTGGCATGTCGAGCACCTCCATGTCATAGGGACGCATTTAAGAGTGTGCGAAGAGCCCATGATGGTTCTCCATCGGCATTTTGCGCATCGTTCAAGTCGCAGTCAACATGTATCTACGCACCGCCCTTCTTTCCTTGTCCGCTCTTGCGGCGGCAAAGGAAATGCCCAAGGATGAGTTCAAAGCCGCACAGCTTTACGACTCTGGTATCAGGCACGAGAACAATGTTGCCCTCAAGAAGGTCGCAACCGCATTCCAGCATCTTCGAATTCTGTATTAACCCTTGTCAGGAATCATGGGCACGTCAGGAAGCTGCGGGCATGTACAACTCTGCCCAATACGCCGAAATCAAAGACAAGGTGGAGTGCATGAACGGCACCGCAATCGCCGGACAGGACGTCTTCCGATGCCAAAATGTCAGTCCATGCACCATCCATCACGAGTTTCAGTCATTAATGAATCGGTATAGATTGACTTGCTTCACTTCTTGTCGCACGCCGAGCTCGGCAGCACTCGCGGTGTCGGATCTTCTTCATGGGGTAAGAGTTCACAGATCAAGTTGCTGAGATCTTCGCTAAACAACATTAGGCTGGACATCTGAAGATGGTCGCGAATTCGTTGCCATCGGACAACAAGATGGCGCAGCGTTCGCTGAAATCACTGCAGAGGGCAAGCTTTCGTACTTGGGTCGTCTACCCGCCTACTCTACGCCCAGCACGTGGCGCGAGATCCGTGGCCAGAACAACCTGATGATCATCGGTAGCGAGGCGGTCGGCCATGGTATCCAGATCTTCGACATGAAGAAGCTGATCGACATCGACCCTGCGTCTCCTGTCACCTTTAGCAATGCCAATGACCTCGTTGGCCATTTCAAAGGCCTTCCCAACGGTCGAACACATAACGTTGTCACAAACCCAGAGACAAACTTCATCTATGCCGTTGGTGCCCAGCCAAGGACTGACAAGTGCAAGTCGGGCATTATCTTCATTGATATCACCGACCCTTCAAAGCCAACAAGCCCGGGCTGGTGAGTGAGACATGTTGTTGGGGATGTGAGCATCACTGACTCAGATTAGTGCATCAGAGGACGGCTACGTACACGATGCGCAATGCCTCATCTACCGCGGACCAGATGCGGAATTTGAGGGCCATGAGATTTGCTACGGCTACAACGAGGACTCTCTTACGATCTACGATGTGACTGACAAGAAGGCCCCGGTCATCTTATCTAACACTTCTTACGAAGGCGCGGCATACACCCACCAGGGCAACGTTTTGGACCCCATGAACCAGCAGTTTCTTTTGCTCGATGACGAATATGACGAATACGACAAAGTGGGTCCCGCGATCCCTGGTCACCCCATCACGTATATCTGGGACATCTCATCCCTCCGTGCGCCCAAACAGACTGGACTGTACAAGAGCGGAGCAAAGGGTATCGACCACAACCAGTACGTCGCGAACGGGTTTGCTTACCAATCGAACTACGGCACCGGATTTCGCGTTCTGGATGTTCGCAGCATCCCTGACGACCCGACTGGTGCTGGCGTGAAGGAAGTCGGATTCTTCGGTATGCAAATGTACGATCATCCTATCGATTCATCTATACTGACCTTTGCGCAGACGTTTACCCGGAGGATGACGACATGCCTGGCGGCGGTACCGTCGACTTTGTTGGCACGTGGTCGAGCTATGCATTGTTCAAGAGTGGTCACATCCTGATCAACACCATGGAACGTGGTGTTTTCATTGTCAAGATGCAGGAGGGCTTTGAGAGATAGATGGACAGGACCTCGTTAATCTGAGATTGCTCGCGGCAGGGTGAAGTTTAGAATTCATTGCAACTGTCGATCCCGGCTGCATCGTCGGTATCAGTGCCGCCTCGCGTGCACGACGATTGGTTCAATGAAGAGTTCCGGCACAACGCACTCCCCCTCTTGATCACGAATTACATTTATCAACAATCATGTCCAGACCGCTCAGAGCCCTGTATCAACCCTGCTTCGCACACTCTAACGGTCGCGGTATCACTGTTGCTCGCTCTTTGGGCTCTATTCGTTTCCCTCCGAACCGTAACTAACCGCCAAGCTACACGCCTCCGCGCAGGATCTAGTCGCAGATCCGTGATATCGCCTCTTCTCGTTTCTTTCGTTCTGATTGTGGCGATGGCGCGCCAAGGGCTTGGCTTTATCTGCACAGTCCGTTCCTTCCCAATCAAGTTGCGTCCGGCGTGGAACTAGAGGGCTCCGCCGAGCGACGCGGTTATTCTACCTTCCTCATGCAACACAGCATTGCGCAGCCAAGCTGACTTTCATCAATCGCGTCGCCTTCGCCCCCCAGCTCTACACCCGGCTACCCGTTTCCACGGACCCACCGCATGCCCTTACCTGCTCAATTGCGGTTCCTGAGCGACCATAAAGCACCGATGGATACAGCAGCTGCCTGTATTGGTTAGTTCTACAAGCACATGGTGGCCCATGAAGACTTTCTGGACCAGCCATATGGATACGAGGTTAAGTATATAGAGCCAGTCTGTACCTGTGACATATCCCAAGGCAACCTCCTCTTCTCCTGCTCATCTGCCACTACTATTCATCAAGATGAGGTTCGTTCCCTTCGTTGCGCTTGCTGCGCCTGTCTTCGCACAGTACGATGCGAAGCCAAAGCCTTCTGCAAAGCCCGAGAAGCCTCAGAAGCCCCAGTTGCCCGGAAAGCCACACCCTCATGGGCCACCCAAGAAGCTTGTCTCTCGCAAGGACCTGATCAAGGATATCAAGCTCGAGGACCTTCTCGCAGGCTCCCAACAGCTTCAGACTTTCGCCGACGAGGCTGGTGGCAACCGTGCTTTCGGTAGCACTGGTCACAACGCTACCACTGAATGGCTGTACCAAACGCTCAAGGCGACTGGATATTACGATGTGTACAAGCAGCCATTCGTCGAGCTCTTCACCGCCGCGACCACCAAGCTCACTGTTGCTGGAGAAGAAATTGAGGCCGCTTACATGACCTTTGGTCCCTCTGGAGATGTTACCGCCAACGTTGTCAAGGTTAACAACCTCGGATGCGCTGTTGACGACTTCCCAGCCGGGGTTTCTGGCCAGATCGCGCTGATCTCTCGAGGCACATGTCCATTCGCTGACAAGGCCGCCAACGCCCAAACCGCCGGTGCAGTCGGTGCTATAATCTACAACACCGAGCCCAACACACCTCTTTCTGGTACCCTCGGTGGTGATGGCGACTACGCTCCCGTTGTTGGCATTACCAAGGAAGCCGGTGAGGGTATTGTAGCCAAGCTCGGCAACGGCACAGTTGAGGGAACCCTCTTCATTGATGCCATTCGCGAGAACCGCACCAACTACAACGTCATCGCCGAGACCAAGCAAGGTGACCACGACAACGTGCTCATGCTCGGTGGTCACACCGACTCCGTCTTTGCCGGCCCCGGTATTAACGACGACGGATCTGGTACCATTGGTACGCTCATGACCGGTCTTGCTCTTACCAAGTACAAGATCAAGAACGCCGTCCGTCTCGGATTCTGGGGTGCAGAGGAGTTCGGCAAGCTGGGCTCCTTCTACTACATGAAGACCATCAACGGTACCTTCGGTGGTAACGCAACTGAGGCCAACAAGATCCGCGCCTACCTCAACTTCGATATGATCGCATCGCCCAACTACGTCCTCGGTATCTACGACGGTGACGGCAGTGCGTTCAACTTCTCCGGCGCCGCTGGATCTGACACTATTGAGAAGGACTTTGAGGAGTTCTACGAGGAGCGTGGCCTTGCCCACGTACCTTCTCTCTTCACTCTCCGCTCTGATTACGCTGCTTTCCTCGAGAACGGTATTCCTTCAGGTGGTCTGTTTACCGGTGCTGAGGTGCTGAAGACTGAGGAGGAGGCACAACTTTTCGGTGGTGAGGCTGGTGCTCCGCTCGACGCCTGCTACCACCAGGCTTGCGATGACATCGACAACCTGGCCCTCGACGCTTACCTACTCAACACCCAGAGCATTGCCAACTCGGTTGCCAAGTACGCCCTAAGCTTCGAAGGTATTCCAAGGGCCAACATGACGCTCCGCAAGCGTGGCGCCGAGAGGAGCAGACTCATGTCGAGATTCGATGATGGTGGACATGCTCATCATGGCCAGACATGCGGTGCTGGAAAGCACACTATCTAAATGTTGTATTAGTATAGATTTGGGTGGATGGTTGATGTTGTTGATGATACCAATGATGCGATGATGCTGTAGAAGTAGAAAAGCCAATGTAACAAAACATTTCAAACATTACCGTGTGCTGTTGCTTTCCGATGTAAATGCTTGCACTGCACAGTCTCACGACCGATCGACACCGTTAAGCGCTCTTAGTACCTCAAGTGTCGGCTTCGATAGTCAGGAGCTCTTTATTCGGCCTTCAGCTCGAGATCGAAGGTGTCACACCGTTTGACTCAGCATACCACGTACCCTTCTCCTGTACTTAGTTGGAAGCAGAAATCATCATCCAATCTCCACCTCTTCCTCTCCATAAACCTAGCACTGTCCTCAAACGCATATTCCGTCTGAACCAGTCCTCCACCCTGACACTTACGAAAACAACACATCCGCAGTTTGAACAAGCATACCAAGCATCTCGCGTATGCATCAAAGTCTCGCCAGAACAGAAGCAGAATAGAACGTAGGGCTTCGCGGGGCGGAGACATGAGGTAGAGCGGAAAGCGCACACCTTGATGGCGACGGAGTGGACGCTATGCCATTTTGCTGTTCCCAAGGCGCGGAATATCTTGAGTACCGGAGACTGGATGTACAGTACGCCATCTTGAGATGATTTGGAATGAACAGGGCGGTGTGGGCTCAGGATCGTGATGTAGATGTTGGGCTGCGCGGTGGGAGGAGTAGTTCACGTGCGTGTTATCTACTGTGTGCCTACTTGGGCAGCTGTTCGGGCAGTGAAGAACCCGCAGCTTGGCTTCTGGGCGTCGCTAAATATGTTGATCATGAACTCGGCGATGCAGTCGAACTCTCGTTGGCGTGTCATGCAGACTAGACTACCGTGGCTTGCGCTCATGATTACTCTTTGGTTCGGGCATCACAGGAATACGACAGGGCGTGTACGTCACCAACACCGATGTTAGGTACCTGCATTTGGCTGACCAGATTTTGTGGCTTTCGAAACAGAGTTAGTGGCGTATATAGTGTTGAGCCAGTGGTGGGCGCACAGTAAGGCTATTGTCTAGATAGAGTCGTGGCGGGGCGCGTTCTGTCTGGAAGAGGAACCATCATCGGAGCGTTCGCTGCTGCGTCAAATCGCAAGCTGGTCTCGCCACGATTCGAATTGTTCCCAAATCCGTAGCCTATGACGATGCGACATCAATCAGTAATTGTTTGAGTTGTCACAGTGGGTGCAAACCGGTCGGGGCTGTTGATCTCGAAACGCTGGGTCGTAATGATCGCCTGGACCCGCATACTAACGCATGTCGCAAATCCCCCCGACTTCTTCGACGATCAGCGACAAGGCCTTTGACATGTACCATCCTGTTCCCGTCTCATTAAAAACAGGATATCGACTCCGCACATCGTGTTGCTCGTGACGGTGCACATCTGAATTTTCGCTCGGAGGCACTTCCCCGGCCTTGCTCAAGTGGCAATCTCGTCTAGCCCACTCGGTGCACGTTTCATCCGCAGCCATGTTCCTTGCGACCGCAGCCTGCCAATCCTCCGACGTTCATCCAAAGTCGGCGACCCTGCTAGGGGGCGCCCAGGCGCCGTTGCTAAAGCTGACCGCGTCGAGGTCGAATGGGCCTGAATTAATATCCAAGTAGCCCAGGACAAGGCACGACACACGTGTGCACGGCACGCAAGACCATGGCAGGCGGCGCGTCCGCACCGACACTAGTTTGGCGAACCGCCGTGTGTTAAACCGAACTTATGGAAAATGAGGAGACGATGAAGTCCGGATCGTTGGGTCTGCATTAACCATGACAGGTGCAGCTTCACGGATGCAACGGAGGCCCACAACTGTATAGGAAGGCAGTACTCGAGGCTTCAATCGCATCACCTAGTGAAGCAAAAGGTGCGCTGGCCGTAGCAGCTGGCAGTATAAGGGTTAAACACCACGTACCCCTAGCAATAGTTCTCATGCGATGCAGTCTATTGCAAGTTTGCCTGAGTCCATCAAAAGCGTCGCCGGAGAGCAAATCACATCACGCGGAAGAGTCGCCATACCTACCGGTAAGCCAGCAGCTGCTAGCACCTCAACACCTGGGCATCGTCGTGAGCGCGGTAAATCCCTTCGACGCCACTAGGAAACTTGACAGGCATCAGACCTGGACAGCTTGGAAACAGCACCAACTTTGCCGCCGCGCGTGTCAGAACAGCTCTCTGGATCTTGCACTCTTCACCGCCATACTTCACGTTGCCAGATATGGACTACCAGTCCATGAATAACATATCACAGTTAAGGTACTGCTCCCCGTGGTTCTCCAGTTGTTCAAATGCATGTGTGCATCGCCTGGAGGATGCGCAATAATCGTGCATCACCCCGCAAAAGGGATGCCCTTCCCTGTCAAGCGAGCATTAGCGTTCCAGCAGGATAGATCCCGTTCCGTATGCAGGTCGGACCATTACGATCCAGCAGCACTGCTGTTACAGGATTAGTGGCACGATTCACGAAAGGATCGCTCGTTTGCCTTCCGGATATCCACCCAAGCTTGACGCCCAACGAATGGGATCTGTCCTTCTCGAACACAGGGCTAATACGCCACTTTCTGTCGAACTCTATTTTGACTCGAGGGTCTGTCAAGTGTTCGCTTCATCTCCTGAAAACCCCCCTAGCTGCCGTTATGGATCAGTCGGTCTGGACAAAGAATGTGAAGGGTCTTCGCTTGTGTCATAACGGCTCACTCTCGACCGGTCGCACATAGTATACAACACCACGGTCGCTAAGTTTACGACGTTTGTTATCAGGCCACCATCGTTCCACACATCTTTTCCACGCTGGCTCAGCATGAGTAACGAATACCATGATGATCCTTCGTTCCAACCATGGGGCCCATTCATCTCAGATAATTACAAGAATGAGCCCATCACGAAAGCAGACATCATCATAGCCTCCGTTGTGTGGGGACTGACATTACTCAATGTCATACTTGCCCTGTGGCTCATTGTCAAGCAAACAAGAGGATCGCGGTCACCGCTCAGGAGCGTCTACGTCTGGATGATATGGCTGGAACTTATTGTCTCGTTTACCATGGGCCTTGAGAGCTTTTTACACTTGCTCAAGTACATCAAACCAAGTAGGTAGTGACGACGTAGAGCTTTTGAGATCATGCTAACCACCACAGGCTTCGCTTTTTACTTCACCATCTTGTTCTGGTGGTGTATCCAGGTTCAGCTGCTTTTGCAGATCATCATTAACCGTATCCGTGTCATCGTGCCTGATCGACGGCGTTCGAGATGGATCATGATCAGTACTGCGGTGTTCGTCACTGTTATCAACATCAGTGTCTTCAATGTCTGGATACCAGCGCGGTTACAGATTAACTCGAAGTAAGTTACTTTCCTGGTAGCATACACCGGTCGTTGTCGCAATGGGCTGGGTTCGCCTGGCTGGTTCGTGGTGGAACGACATTTGCGAGACGCTATGCCCACTCGTACCAAGTATTAGACTGACGATCTGACAGATACCACCTCATCAACGAGTACTGGGACCGGATTGAAAAGGGTCTCTACCTCCTCGCCGACGCGGCGTTGAACTGGTATTTCCTAAAGACTGTGAAGGAGAACTTGATCAACAACGGTCTCACAAAGTACAACAAGCTCGTTCGTTTCAACCAGCAAATCGTCATGGTATCACTTCTTATGGACGTCATGATCATCGCCGCTATGTCGATACCGAATTCCTTTGTGTAAGTGTTACTCGTCAACAGAAGCCAACCCTTGACCTTTACTAACCCACCCTCTTCCAGATACATACAATTCCATCCTCTCGCCTACCTAGTAAAACTCAACATCGAAATGACAATGGCCAACCTCATCAAACGCATCGCAATCTCGACATCACGCAAGACAGGCATGGCATCCATTGCACACGAGTTCAAGTCCTCGTCCAACCAATCCACCACCGGCCACCGCACCGTCGGCACAAACCCGCACAAATCACGGGGTTCGATCCACGAGCTCGCCAGCTTTGCTTCCTACACTGTCGATACAAAAGCAAATGCCGAGCAAGACGGGCAGCGTGTCATTAGCTTCGCCCCGACAGGGAACCAAATCAAGGAGACGAGGGAGGTCATCGTGCATACCGAGCCGAACCCATTTTACGAGCGGAGAGGTTCGGAAGTGGAGATTACAGCAGGACATGGAAGGAGACAGTCTCACGGTGTTGTCATTGAAGAGAGGGGACTAGGCAGGCAAAAGAGTCTAGAGAGTATAAC
>Ga0265797_10006324_pt1 | contig 16799 bp, 9 predicted proteins | sample P2T30metagenome_FD_192433 | JGI IMG/M metagenome (GOLD analysis project Ga0265797, IMG submission 192433) | Plant litter microbial communities from East Loma Ridge, Irvine, California - P2 T30 | ecosystem: Environmental > Terrestrial > Plant litter > Unclassified | place: USA: California...
ACCAGTCGTGCACACCCGTCGCTGTAAAGGCAACGGCCGGTCTCCGCAAGCTCGGTGAGCAGAAGAGCAATGCCATCCTCGCCGCCGTGCGCCACCACCTCGACAACGACTACCCGTTCCCGCTCGTTTCAGAAGAGAAGAATGGCGTTGAAGTTATGCCTGGCGAGATGGAGGGAGTGTACGCGTGGATCACAGTCAACTACCTTCTAGGCAAGATCGGCGGCCCGGATAAGAACCCTACCGCCGCTGTCCTCGATCTCGGTGGTGGCTCTACCCAGATCATCTTCGAGCCCACCTTCCCAGACACTCCCCGCGGCGGACTCCCCACAGAGCTAGCAAAGGGCGACCACAGATACGAGCTCGACTTCGCCAACCAGAACTTCAATCTCTACCAGCACTCTTACCTAGGCTACGGTCTCATGGAAGCCCGCAACAACATCCACAGCACCCTCCTCGCTGGCCTCCACGAGAACAACAAGGACAACAATGAGTACCTCCAGAAGCCCATCGTGAACCCCTGCATCGCACCCGGTATGACACGCGAAGTCGAAGTGCAAATGCCCAAGGGCCACGCACTCGGCGACTCCGTCACCGTCAACATGACCGGCCCCGCCACCGCCTCGCCCACCCAATGCCGCGGTCTAGCCGAGAAGACCCTCCATAAAGACGACGAGTGCGCCATCGCGCCCTGTGCCTTCCGCGGTGTCCACCAGCCACCTTTCGAGCAAACCTTTGCCACGGAAGCCGTATACCTCCTCTCCTACTTCTACGACCGCACCCAAGACCTCGGCATGCCCGAGTCTTTCACCCTCCGCGAGCTACAAGATCTAGCCAACAAGGTGTGCACCGGCGAGAAGGGCTGGGATTCTTTCAACGCTGTGCCCAAGGCTATTGAGGAGCTCAAGGGCAGGCCTGAGTGGTGTTTGGATCTCAACTTCCAGTATGAGCTGTTAAGGAGTGGGTATGGTATGCCGATTGACCGTGAGGTCAAGATTGCGAAGAAGATCAAGGGTAATGAGCTGGGATGGTGTTTGGGTGCTAGGTAAGTTCCTCTTTATTTTTCTTGAGACAGTGACAGTGCTAACGTAATAATAGTCTCCCGCTTCTTGAGGCGAACTCAGGGTGGCAGTGCAAGATCAAGCAGGTTCAATAAGTGCGTTCTTTTATACGACGCTTTTGCCATGCTAAAAGACGATGCCTGATGCCTTGTTCTCTTGGACATCTCTGTCGCGATATGCATTGATTGGCGTTCTTTCTGGGTACGGTTGTGAGACGAGCATGTCAAGTCTCCGACGAGGCTGATGACTAATCACTAGCCTAGGTGTTGATATAGACCGTAATGAATACCATCATTTTTTCGCATCGAACTCCAAAACACGTGCTTCTCTCTAGTGCTTCGGCTGACATGTAACGATCCAGTGAGCATGCGACGGAACATTCTCCGTAGACCTTTCCAGTGATGCCATCCTAGTTCGTAAATCCATGTAGCGGTCAGCTTTTAGAGCGGGCTCCCAGGGAAATTAAACCTTGTTGCTTACTCGCCCAGCCGGGCAGATGTCCCAGGGGTGTGGATCCGAGATCTTGTGCAGTAATACTTCCACGCGTACTGTCCGTAACTTGGAGTTTAAAGAAGGCGGTGGGATGATTAGTCGGACCCGTGGACGTGTACAACCTACTTTGATCAGCCATCGTTGCTGCGCTTCATTCAAGCGTGTCGCGCGCGACCAGAGAGAGGGCTAATGTTTAGTATCAGTTAAAGGCACTGTCAATGCACATGTCATGACCTTTAAGGCGGGAAAGGTCAGAGTCTAGCTTACCAGCAAGTTCGCTATTCTGTTACTCATCCTCTTCTTGACTGTCTTCTTCTTCCTCCAAACCCCGAACTGGAAACGCGGATCTCCGGGCTTCTTTACCACTCGGCGCACAGTATGCCAGCTTCGAAAATGGGCCGGAGACTTGGTAGTTTAACCAGCGCGTTCGCTGCGCTTACGACGTTATTCCCTTCTACTTCCGCGATTCCCTTTGGTGTAAAAATCTATTCGTGTACCACACCAGGAGTCCTCGCACCGGCTTTCGACGATGGACCGTCATTTTACTCAGAAGATATCCTTGACCGGTACGAATAGCTCTCACAATTTGGGAACGAGGGAATTCTTTGTTCTTGTTGTGCTGATATGCGGATTCTTAGAATGGGAGCAGCAGACTTTAAAGCAACGTGGTTTATCAACGGAGATAACATGGGTAATCTATTCGACTACAACGCGACGCTACGGAGAATGGTCGAAATGGGCCATCAGATCGGATCGCATACGTACGTCTCACCCTCCACAAGACCTCACCCATACAAGAACATGACCTAATCGCAATACTAGATGGAGTCACGCGAACCTCTCCTCCCTCACCCCCACCGCCATACGCGCCGAAATGACACTCCTCGAAGACGCCATGACAAACATGCTCGGCTTCTTCCCCTACTACATGCGCCCACCCTTCCTGGCCGCAAACAGCCAAGCACTCGCCGTGCTCAAAGAACTCGAGTACCACGTCATCATCGGCGACCTCAATACCAAAGACTGGAAGTATCAATCCGCGGATACAATTGGAGAGGCGAAGGACCTGTTTGATTTGGGCTTGGAGAGGGGGTATAGTATTGTTGAGGCGCATGATCAGGAAGAGTGGACGCAGGGCGAGTTGATTGATTATATGATTGAGGTTGTGAGGGAGAGGGGTATAAAGAGTGAGCCCGCCCGCCCATATCCTGACCACTCTTTTCCGGCCAACATGAGCTAACAACCCCACCACAGCCGTAACAGTAGCAGAATGCCTCGGCGAACCCTCACCTTCGCAATGGTACCGCACCGCCCGCCTCCCATATCCTCTCACCAGATCCAGACTCAGCTGTCAAACTCCCTTCGCAAAGTGCGATACCGCGGACGGCAGCATTCCATGGGAGAGGATTACCCCCGATTTGACGTGTGGGAATGAGAAAAAGGGGAAGGGGAAGGGGTATATATGCCGGACAGGGCAGTGTTGTAGTAGGCATGGGAATTGCGGGATTGAGGAGGCGTATTGTGCGGTGGATAAGGGCTGTCAAAAAGAGTTTGGTGTATGCAAGGGTTGAAGAAGATCTCGTTGGATTGTTGTCTTTGCACAATCCGCGATATCGTCATTGTCACTATCGAAATCTTCACCTCCCGCATTTCATACGATTCATACGCGAGGAGATACTCTACGAAAGAGAGAAGTATCGCATCTCCAAGAACCCTATCGAAATCTTCGTCGCGCTAACCAGCCGCGCCAGACGTCGCATATATACGCTGAAGGTGACACTGCAAAGCGAGCAGGCCTAAATGATGAGATTACGAAGTTAGTGTATGTTTCACACGCGTTTTATACAGGCAAGCTTACCTGGGTCCGGCAAAGGTTTTTGCAGCGGGTCGTCGGTGGACATGATGAATCTATGTCCGTTCTTCAGGAGCTGGCTGCCGTTGGTGTCCCTTCGTGCAAATGGGCCGTAGCCGTCGCCAGACTCTGTCCGGTCTTTGGAGGACTCCGGCATGTCCATGAGCTTGGCCTTGGTACCTCTCTCGCGCTCCTCTATCACCAACCAATGGAACTCTAGTTCCAAGTGCTTCTTGTCGTCGGAGATTTGTACAGGGCGCAGCGCGAACGCACCTTGAGTGTGGAAGGTGTGGAGGGTGGAGGTTAGCGATTTCATGTTTGCGACAGTCTCTGTGCCTCTGAAATTCGCATTGTCGTCGACAAAGATCTGGCCAGACTATGCGTCTATGTCTTCAGCCTTCCAGAACGTGCCAAGGGTGCCAACGTAGATCTGTCTGGTCGGCGTAGAAATGGGTTGGACGAGGTTGGTGACATTGGAGAGGGAAGAAAAGAGTCTTGACGGCGCTTGACGCGCTTGTGAGGAGGTGAGACTAGGTACAACTGTTAAAAATCTGAAATGTACAGTCATGTATGAGGCTTATAGATAGCGTTCATCTGAACGCACGATCTTCGGATGTATCCTCGAGCCCGCTGGCTGGAGGGCTTTGATAGCCGGAGGGTGATTCAGGGAGTTGTCGGATCCAGCCGTCAACATCCCGAGCGGGCGCGCCACCCGCATCATCGTCGCCGTCGTCGTCATCGAAAGCTTCGTCGCGCCAACCAGCCGCCGCGCCAGATATCGCGAGGATACGTTGGAGGTGCCACTGCAAAGCGAGCAGGCCTAAAAATGAGGCACGAAGTCAGTGTACAGGCACCTTATACAAGGAAAACATCGAACAGGTCTGGAGCCTACATCAATGTAGAAACCTGCAAAGTAGGTGGTCTAACGTCGATGTAGACTCTCGGCCTGTTCAGGTTTCTCCTGGGTTGACGTGCAAGTACAGCTTACCTGGGTGACCTTGTCGAAGACTGCTTGCCGTTCTTGTGACCGCATACCGAATCGCTCTTCGTCGCTCTCCGGTCGTACGCTCGTCCATCCAATGTTCGGGGCGTCCATAGTAATGTGTATAGTGATCTTCAAAAGAAAAACAAGCGGACTCGACTGTGCTGTGCAGAAAAGCTTGCATCCTAAAAGGTTGACAGAGTCAGGTAGTAGCTACAAAGCTAGTTTGGAATGTTGACATCAAAGGTAGTTCCTACCATGGCACCTTCAGTTAGCTTCCCCCGATTGACGAAATTCAGCCCAACGCGCTTGCCGTCGCTGCGCAGCATGGAACGATCACGGAGTTGATCATAGGAAAGCGTGTGGCCGAACATAGGAACCGCAACAGCAGAACAGGCTACTAGCGCCCGTATTAACTGTCTATCGCATTTTTTCTGTCTGTAGAGTGTTGTTGTGGTTGTGGACAGGTGAGGTGCTGGCGAGACTGCGGTTGGTGGGCTCCTAAATCAAACTAGCTAGTAGCTGTATTTGGTTGTCTCCGAACAAACTGGAAGATTCCTATACATGCAGCCGACGAGCAACAGGTCTTCTGCATGCAAATGTACGGCAAAGTCTTTCCATCGGAGTAGAGGAAGAACTTTCTCTTTGTAATCGCGGTTCTTAGACGCCTGACCGATCATCGCGCAGTTGAGACGCCAATCACCTTCCTTCCTCACTACCACCATCATGGGGCTTCCATCCATCGAGACATCATTTTTGCTAGAAAGCAGCTATTCATATGGTATGGTTTCAGTCGGTGCATATTCGAACACACGCTGCTTATCGTGCATGATCTCAACATGTGGGCGCTTGGAGTTTGATCCCCGTATGGTTCTAGGCGATGAACAATACAGGTAATTGAGTTGCAAAATTACCCAGTACTGGCGTCTCTTTTTCGATAAACGCAGTGTCACGTAATTGGATTGACCCAGCCGTCAACGTCTTTTCTCGGGCATGCTATCCGCATTTGTGGTCGTCGTCGTTATCGAAGTCTTCGTCGCGCCAACCAGCCGCGAGCCTACATCGCCGTTATATGCTGCAAGTGCCATTGCAAAGCACATCCTGGAGTCTACATCAGCGTTATGCCATCTGATGTGCATGTTCCTATCTTAACGTAGTCTGTATATCTGTTCTAGCTTTTCTTGTGTGAGGTGTGTATTCGTGTAGCGCTCAAGTATCTAATGTTTTTGCCCTCCCGCATCTTCAGTCGAGAACTTCTATGCGGCCTTCGTGCTCTAATCCATAGAAGGGTGTTCCTTTAGTTCCTATTCTATTGGGCCGCAGAAGTATGATAACACTGTACTAGAATAGAATGACCTTCGAATCCATTCCGTTCTATACCCCCATGGGTCCCATTGGAAGCTTAGTGCTGAACGACTGATGCGCATCCAGTCAAAGAAAAATAAGTCTTCTGCGTCCCAACATGACTCAAAATATTGCCAACCGAACAAAGGCAACGTAACTTCTTCGGGGCCGCAGTCCCTGTACACCGGGCCAATGATTCGGTATCTGCCTTGGATAGCATCCTCAATTCTGACAACTAACATGGCACTCACAAAAGCTGCTTTACTGATCAGAAGCCAGTCGCCGGGTCTCGCATTTGATGGAGCATGCGCGAAGAACCTTTCATTTTGGTCGATGATCTTCCCTTGTTCATCGTAACAGTCTCTTTGACAATTTCCGTCTGAGCAAAAGTAGTGGAGCGGACGGTGCGAGCTAGGGCTTCTTCTTTCCGTTCCCACTGTGTCTTCTAGTTGTAGTCCGTACCAAACGTCTCTTTGATGGTCTGAGGATCTTCGGGGCTTTTCCAAATATGGCTGGTTCATCTTCTCCATGTGAGGCTTCTTGTACCAGGACTCAAAATAATGCACACTTGGATCATAAGCGCTTCCCAGTATTCTGGCTACCGATGTACTCATTGCTTCGCCGATAGTCTTGACATTGAATGTTTCCCAGAGTTGGCATGGCCATTCAGGAGCCGTACCCGATGGTGCACTTTCGGGATGTTCAAGATATAAGCGTAATACCTCGATAGCGACTTGATAGTTGTCTTTCCCATAGTCTGGTACAAGGGGCCTGCTACTTCCCCATTCGATTAAAGCCAGAACACCGAACAGCTTGTCCCTGATGTCAGTACATTGGAATTTCTGCATGGCTCCCAACACACTTGCCAACCGACGACGTCCCCCATGACCAGATGCGAGAGTGAGACAGCCTCGTTGAGGTTTTATGTCGCGGAAGCCTTCTTGCAACGTTTGGCAGTCCTTCTGTCGGCGCAAGATCCATGGCTGCCGGTAGCAAAAATGCGCAACAGCCGGGGTACTGTTGCATAGGGGGTATTCGCACATGGATGTATTGGTCCAGTGATCTATCAAAACACTGACAGCCAGGAGATGCTCGAATGAACGGACTGCCATGCCACAGCAAAGCGATAGACTTGAAGCCAGATGAAGTTCCTGCAGAACCCAGACTCTTGAGAAATACGGGCGGTTCATGAAGGCAATGAAGGTCCTGGCTAAAGATTCCCTTTTCTGAGGATCGGTCGGGAACAGAGGTCGAAGCGCACTCCAAGTAGACGTAGAGATGAGATCGGGCACTACCCAGTCCAGCATATCTCCACTGGAGGCTCTAAGAGTTGAGGCATAAATCTTTGTCAGAAGTTCAGAGTTATCATCAATGAGTTGGAATAAAGACGAGCTGTTGTCCGTTGCAGGTCCAACACACGCCAAAACATGCACTGCTCTTTCATATATTTGCGTCATCATTCCAACCTGTTGACTCTTTTCCAGTGTAGTGCTTTGATCAATGCACAGGGCATCCATCCAGAAGTACCAGGTCGCCTTGGACGCATGCGCCTTGAACCCGTGCGCCTGTTTGAGTGCTTCAACGCAGTTCTGGCCTACTGCGAAGACGCGCCTGTTGATAAATATCTGACAACTTGGGGTTGGTGAGCCCCAAGTATAGCTGAGATGATAATCGATCAGTATGAAGCACGTAACCTTGGAACTGGTGTGCTTGCGGATGACGTACGATAGAGCATAGTAAGCAGGAGCCTCCGCAACAGGCCAGGCGGTCAGGAGACATAGTACACGACCACCTGAGTCGACACCCTGGATCTCTAACAAGCGTATGTATGTAACTGGATCTGGAAGAGATCCGTGAATGAATTTTGTAGCTGACGGTTTTCCTTCCATGGTGTCCAAATTGTATAGGGGTCAGTCGATGTACTGGTGAGCGAATGAACTGTATTTTTGCTCGATTTCGGATTGTGATTGTCAGTGTCGGGAGAGGTATCCAGGCGAGCGCGTTCTTTTCGTGGGTGTTTAAGAATCAGCATGCGTCCCCAAAGCGGTCAAGGAGTTCAGCCTGATGGCCTTGGCGTTGCTGCGCAGCACTGCGCAGCATGCAGATGAGACATCATTCGCGATGATGCAACCAATGGAACAAAGATGTGGCTCTGACTGCGGTGACTGACGATAGGCTGGAAAGGCGTGTCCACAGGTGGTGGTGGCGCACGCGAACCGCAACAGCAGATCAGGCCACCAGCGGAGGTGTCGACAGCCCGTCGCATTCTTTCTGTCCGTCCGTAGAGTGTTGTTGTGGTCGTAGACAGGTGAGGTGGATGACTGAATGGCTGGGGAAGGCATGTCAAGACGCGATGACGCCATCGCCCGGAAGGTAGTTGCCCCTGGTATCTAGGTGGTAGCGACGACGCGCAGACACGCTGGAAGTCAACCGCGAGCGTAACACAGGGTATCTTCTATACAGTCTATCAAGATGATTCGCAAAATGCCAATATGCCAGTTTTATACAAAAGCCCGCCGGTACTCGCCCATTCCATATCCTCCCAACACCAAAAGTTACACCATGCCAACAACCTAAAAAGACCCAATATTCCCCTTACTATACATAGTCTGCCTCCTCTTATGATGCATGCCCTGCTGTCCCCTAACCCCATTACTCAACCCAATCCCATCACCCAAAATGCCATTCCCCCCAACCTTCCCCTTCCTAACCGCCCGTCGCTTAGCCTCCCTCCTCTTCAACTTCCCACTCCAATGCCTAATCTTGCGCAAGATACGATCAGCCATGAGCACCAATAAGGTAACAACCATAACAGGCACGGCAATAACCCAGAAAAAGGCGTCGGAGTGGTGTTGCACGCCGTTGAAGCGCTCGAAGTTCTGTCCGAAATATCCGACGAGGAAAGTGAGCGGGAGGAAGAAGATGGTTACGGCGGTGAGGATTTTCATGGATTCGTTCTGGAAGGCACCCATCATGTTGAAGATTAGGTCGATGAGGTTGTCGGCTGCGCGACGCATTTGATCAAGTGAGGCCGTAATCATGATGCAGTGGTCCTCCACATCACCAAGATATGTGTGTGCGAGGGGGCTGATGTTGATTTGTGTCATGGTTTTGCGGGTAGCGAGGTTAGCGGTACTCTGGCTCATCATGGTGGCTTGGGCCATGGGATCAGCCTTGTGATCACGCAGGGAGTTGATCAAGGACACGATGGGCTGGATGGTGTTGCGGAGGATGGAGAGTTCGGAGGTGAGTAGGTAGAGGAGCTGGGAGTGGTGGAGTTCAGGGTCTTCAAGGACGTCGAGTTCGAGCTCGCCCATGGCGTCTTCGTAGGCGGCTACGACGGGGATGGCGAGATCGACTATGGCGTCGATGATAGCTTGGACGATCATGCTGCTGTCTTGGCTGCGGCGCAGGATGGTGTCTTCGGTGCGGAGACGCTTGAGGATCATGTCTTCGACGTCGTCGGCGGAGTGCTCGAAGAAGGAGATTACGGAGTTGTCGGCGAGGAGGAAGATGCTGACTTGCTCGACGCTTACGGTCAGGTGCTTCTCGGTGAGGGCGGAGTGCTGCTCTAGGTATACGATTCGATCGAGATTGTAACCGCCACGGTAGCGTTGAAGAGTGCGCACGGCGGTGGTGGCTGGTGGTGTGGATATCTTGACTTTCTCGAAGGGCGTGTCGTCGAGTTGCTTCTCTAGATTGTCCAATGCGCTCATCATCTCATCCTTGCGTACCTGCTTCTTGGCTTCGCTCTTGGGGAAGAGCAGGTTCTTCGCCTTCTTGTACAGCGACTTCTTCTTCTCTTTCTTCTTCCGAGGGTGCCGCGAGCGGGAGCGGGAGCGAGCCTTGTGCCGTCGTCGTTCGCTGTCGTCGGAATCTGAGTCGGAGTCGCTCTCGGAGTCCTCGTCCATGGGCGTCCGCACGAGTTTGGACAGCGTCAGGAGCAAGAAGGCCTGATCGGAGTACCAGTCCACCTTTGTCCTACTCTGGGTGCTCATCAAATCCTCAATGGCCAGCCTGTGCAGGTTCTTGTGGTTTCCCAGGGAACGAATCACGTCCCAGGACAGGCCATTGACATTGATCCACCGACAGGCCACCCAGTCTTCCTTTGGGTAGTTGAGGAAGTCTTCTAATGTATCGTTGTCCAGCTCATGGCACTCGACCTTTTCGTCGGAGAAGTCTACGACGGTGATCTGGCATCGCGCGTAGAGGTGGTGGTAGTTGGCGCCGTCGGTCTCGTTCTTGGTGTCGACACCGGGCTCAGCACCGGGTTCCTGGTGCTGGTACGGGCGCGTCGGGGACTGGTAGTGCTTGACGGTATGCGATCGCGTTATGCGTCGGCGCAGGGTCGAGTCGACTGAGAAGCGGTCAGGGGAGAGGATGTCTTCCCGGTTCGTCGATGCTGCAGTCGCCGTAGTTGCAGTTGCCGAGCGGCCGCGACTTCTCTGCTCGTTGAACTGGGTATCGATAGTCAGATGTGGAGGGGCGGCCGAATCTGAAGCAGAGCGCTCTGGCTGGTCGGGCGCGGGTGGAGCGGATGCGAAGTCTTGGACTTTTGTCTCATGGGGAGAGGCGGCCATCGCGTCCGAAATCCGAAACTGTGGAGCAATGGGGTTGGATTAATTATTCAGGTTAACGAGAGTGAAGAATAGAATGCTGCAGCCATTGATATGGCAGGGCGCGGATTGGCTGGTGGTTGGCGGTTCTCCTGTGTAGCCCACGTTGTGAGGTCGCAACCTCTGAGCTTCGCGCGAGTTTCATGTGCCCAATGGCCCTCACCATGACGGGACAATGTGTAAATACGGGACTGCAAAGACCCTGTGCACCCCGCAGAACTATCCGGTACCACTTCACTCCCGTCACAGTGTATTTGGGCCGAAATGCGTGAATTGCTCGTACGTTGAGTCAGATGCGTCGAGTCCGTAGTGGTGACACCGCATGGGAAGCCCAAGGAGAGGGCCGCCTTTGTCAGCAGCCTTGGTGGCATCGTGCAGCTGGCCGGCGCCCCACGCAGCCCTCGAGTGCCGCCGAAAGATGCAGGCGCCAACAGACGCAGCTTGAGTAGTCACAGTTCGCTGGCAATGCAGTGGGGGGACAAGTTTCAAGGGTTCACGGCATTGGCAGAGGCAGAGGCAAGGGCGCCACCTGTGGCGGAGACGGGGTGAGGGAATTTGGGCGGTAGAGGGACTCGTGGACGGCGGGGACAGGCGCCCGTGACATGTCGCTACACGTGCTGACGGTCCTCGAGGAGGGTGCATTTGCAAGCAGCCATATTGTTATTGAAGGTGAGGGCAGTCATTTCGGTGCTCTCTTTTGCCCGTAGCGCATGAAATTAGCGGTTCGAGGCTACCCTTCTGGGCGGTCGGTGCCAATCCTTAACAGTGGGACTAGCTGCTCCACTGCCCATGACCTCTCACCCGAACCGCCTCTCTACATCCCATTCATCGCCGACAGCCTCATCCAGCATACCATAGCCCAGCCTTAGCACCACTACCCGTAGAGCGACACACCAGACGACACCAGTGTTGCGCGGCCCCACTGCGACGCCAGAGAGCGCTCTTGCCTGCCAGCCAGCGGCAGCGAAGCCATCCTGGTCCCCCTAACAACAGCAAACACGCCTCATCTCCGCCATCACCATCCCTTTCCACCGGCCTCTGCTTTGGTTATTCCCCCCAGCAGCCGCGACAGCCCCGTCTCGTCCGAGTCTGGCTGTGGTCCGTCGTCACCGCGTCGTCGGGTTCCTTCCGCCCTCGAGCACACGTTTGCTGTGAAGCGCCGTCTGAGCACCACCCGAGCACCTCTGAGCACACCACCACACGGGCCCCTCTATTGCGTCCGAGCCTGAAGCATCAACAAACAACTGGCTGCTTCTCCTCTCACCCCGGGCTCCGCTGTTTGCTCGCTCCCAGCCTGCAGCCAAACCCTCCTGCTTGCTGCCCACCACATGCGACACTAGTCCTGCACCTCTCCACCACCCAGCTCCCGCCCATCCACCCAGCCACGGCACCACACAGCTCCAAACATGCGCGAAGTCAACTTTAGCATCCCCAACGCCAACAAGGCGTCGGTCGGCATCACCACCGCCCTCTACGACCGCCGCGCTCTCGACTGCACATCGACGCTCCCGCTCATCAACTCGCTCAACCACCTCGCCTACCTCACAACCTCCTCGGCCCGCATACGGGACATTCTCACCGTCGATGGCGGCATCGAACGCCTGATATGCATCCTCAAGGAGGGCCGGAGCAAGGACATGATGGACATGTGGAAGTGGAACCTCGCCTTCCAATGCATCTTCAACATTGGCGTACGCGGCTCAGAGAACGTCAGGACGCGTGTGGTTGAGGCCGACATGGTGCCCGTCATTGCCTCCATCCTCGACAACTACATCAAGGTCATCGACAAGATGCGGGCACGCGCTGAGGTTGAGTTTCACAAATCTGCACGTCTCGGTGCATCGAGCCGACACCATTCCTCGCGGACCGGCGAGGTTGCGTCGAGCTCCTCACACCGAGCCGATCGATCACGGCGCATCATTCCTCCTCCCATTGAGATACCCCAGCCGACAGACGCACCCTTGGCCGACGCGACGCCCATTCCCGCCTTCTCCCTGAGCTCCCCTCCTGAGCGGACAACATTTGCACGCGGCCGACCTCCTCACCACCATCATCATCGCAGCCACGAAAGCCGGGCACAGCTATTTGGCGCTCCCGGCAACAACACCCGCAACCTCGGCCAGCCATTGGTCACGGCGCTACCCTCCATGGAAGCAACACCTGATGCGTTTGCGCTACGGCCGGTGCGAGATGCGGATCGCCTTCCTTCCATGCTCCCCGCCCTGCAAGGGGAGATCACTTCCCAACCAGAGTCACCGACAACACCGAGCGCCCCACAGGCACGCCAGACGAGCCCAAGAGCGGGGCTAGCCCGGACGCGCCGCCGACCCTCCATCCGACACCAGCTGTCTGTATCTGGCGAGTCGGACCTCGAAGCACAACAAGATGACATGTCAGCAGAGGCTGCAACAGCGGCGGGTCCGTCTGTGAATGAGCCTATCGTCGGCATCCAGAACAATGAGATCAACATGGCCGACATTGTCGACAACGCAGAGATGCTGGATGCTGGCAACACACCAGTCCCCATCGCTGCTCCGTCGGAAGGCACAGACGAGAACAACGAGACGTTCAACATTACTCACCGTCCAGCGCTCGATGGCAGTCTAATCAACCCCACCAATACCCCGCCGAACAACCCCATCACCGGGTTCTCCCCGATGCCGCCCACCATCAACGTCGTCAACACAAACCCACCGCCTCCCTGGCTACCAAGATACCAGCAAGAACGCAATGCGTCAGCTAGCGTGCTTGCAGCCATGCCTCGGGACGAAGACGTGCTCATGTCTCTACAACTACTCGCTTACGTGTCGAAATACTGCAACCTCCGGTCCTACTTCCAGAACTCGCATCTGGTGCCCAAGCTGAAGATTGGCACCGAGCTACTTGATGGAGAAGCCTCGACACCCAAGGCAGAGGAAGAAGAGGAGGAGTTGGAGGAATACGAGCTTCCAGACGATTTTAACATCTTCCCCCTGGTTGAGCAGTTCACAGTACGGCACCACTCATCCGACATGCAGTACTGGGCCAGCGTTGTTATGCGCAACCTATGCCGGAAAGACGACTCTCGAGGCGGCATCCGACAGTGCGCATACTACAAGTGCGGCAAGTGGGAAGAATACACCCGCCAGTTTGCCAAGTGCCGCCGTTGCCGGCGGACCAAGTACTGCAGCAAAGAATGCCAGAAGAGCGCGTGGGTTTTCCATCGCCACTGGTGCGTTGCTGCGTCGTAGGACACGCGGACAGTCCTTCTTCTCTAATCCTCTTTTACCAATCATCATCGCCAGTTTGGTTCTTACATCATCTGGCTGCATATTGCATGGCGCTGGGCACACTGCTTTTTTCTATGTCTTTTCTTATAATCTTTCAAAGGTGCAATACTTAATGAGCGACACGACTACCGGATACCACAAAGCAAGTTCCTATTACTGCTACTCAGAATGGCTTCTTCTTTGGCTGCGGAGGAGGAGGAGGAAATCTAAGGGGGTTGGAGACTTGTGTGTGAGAGTGAGAATGAGAGAGGGAGAGTTGGGCCTGCAAAGGCGAAAGCGGGAGAGAGACAGAGACAGGGAACGAAACTATACCATATCATTCGGAGCGAAGCATTATTAGCATATTGGTCGTAAAAAGCCAGGGTTCTGGAGTAGTGAGTAGAGTGCGTTTTTTGGTGCAATTGAATGGCAAAATGCATCTTGGATAGCTTGTATATCTGTTCTTGAAGCGAGTTCTTTTGTGAGCGGAGCTACCTGCATCCATAATCGAGATAGAACTAATACATCATGAACTTCATCCACGGATTTTGATGTTGTTAGCGATGATTGATGTCGTTGCGTGAGCTAAAGCCGATTGGCGGAACGTCAGCTGCGATGTGTTGCATTGGCGCCAGCCGCAAATGCGACCCAGGGCTGCGGGGTTAGGTCTTCCTTTTTTTGCTGATCGATGAACGGCAAACTGCAGAAGAAGCAGACATGGCTCTGGGGAAGCGCGCATATGCAAGCTTGGGTGGGTGGGGGACGCGGCGGGGAGGTGGAGGGGTGGAGGTGGACGGCTTCTCTCCTGGTAGATTTACTCCTAGAATAGCATGATCTCTGAACTGCAGAAGAAGCAGACATATGGTAACCCCTCATGGTCGGCTTGGGGCTTGCATATGCGCGCTTCCCCAGTGCACTACTGGGGGCGGAGCTGGAGTTGGTGGAGTTGGCCCCAGCTACGTCAGTCCTAAAATAGCCTGGGGCATCATGTGGTGGGCTGAAGGAACAGGGCTGCCCAGGTGGACCGGGACCTTGGTACTGCCCGCGTTGCTCGCGCGTTTTCGAATGAACGACAGGGAAGGGTACTGTTTGCGCCTTGTTTGCACCTATGTTTGCGCACCGCAATATGAAAGTTGTAATTCGCATTTGTATTGATTGTAATATCGCCGGCGCCGCGTAAAGTCCAAGACGCAAAGGCCCCCAGCGCGGGCATCGACGTCGTAATACCCGCGTGGACAAGCCGCTAGACCGGACTCTGCGGGAAAGGCTGGGGATTTCCTTCGATTTGCAGCACCCTTCTGTAGGACAACAGCGTACACGACAATAGGGAATGACTGGAAATCATGTCGCAGCCTGGAGATGCTCCCGATGCATCGAGTGCTGGGATTGGAGGTAGCGGAGCAGTAAGAAGGCGTCATTCCGCATCCCACGACGAGGATGGCCTGCCACCCACGACACAGAGCGCAAACCCTCCGTATGCGATAGAGACTTCCACAGACGGCGAAGATGCGCCACGATCGAGGACTTCGGCGGTGGAGAATACGGCACGCCCGTCGATTGCGCGCCTGACAACTGAAGAGTCGCCGCGCGTTCGCTTCTCGACGGATATTGAGCGCAATGGCAGGGACGAGATTGCACACATTGGGAAGAGTTCTGGCGGGAAGCAAAGGCCTGGAACGCCCGACTTGTCTATCAACATGCGCGAGGTCTCTCCAGAAGATCACGCTGAGGCTTCATCCTCACGGTCACAACTACCACCACGGAATGGCGCCTCTCGATCGCCGCTCTCGCCCACTTCGCGCAACCGCGGATACTCGCTACGCAGCGCGCTGTTTCGAAGGAATGTCCACGATACGGCGCAATCACCGGATACACAGATTGAACTGGAGGAGGGCGTTGGAAGGTCACACCCTATGATGGGACAGGCGGAAGGCTCCAGTGGACATGCGCCGTCGCGCAAGTCTGGGGATGCCGTCATCACTGTCACGCCAGAGCATTTGGACTACGCCTCGTCAGCCTCGGATATCTCAAAGTTGAAGCTGGGAGAAGGGCCAATCGCGCTTCCCTGGTTGGAGAGCAAGGGTCCAAGCCGGCGATCACAAATAGTCAAGCAGACGAAGGATCTCGCAGAGCAAGCCCGCAAATTCGTCTTCCGCATCAAAGATGTCCCACCCAGCAAAGACGGCCGACACATCCACCTCGATCCCACGCGCAAAGACCCCCTCACGGACGAACGTACCGAGCAACCCTACACCAGCAACTGGATCCGCTCCACGCGCTACTCAGCATGGAACTTTATCCCGCGTCAACTCGTCGCGCAGTTCTCCAAACTTGCTAACTTTTACTTCCTTGTTATTTCCATTTTGCAAATGATACCCGGGCTTAGTACGACGGGCCAGTTCACGACGATAGTACCGCTGCTGTTTTTTGTTACTCTTTCCATTGCGAAGGAAGGATACGATGATTTGAGGAGATGGAGATTGGACAAGGCGGAGAATATGAGAGAGGCGAAGGTGTTGCGTTCCAGTCCCGGTTCTGAGTCGCTACAGTGGGAGACGATTAAGTGGCAGGATATCAACGTTGGTGATATCATCAAACTTGAGAGGAACGACGCTGCGCCTGCGGATATGGCGCTTCTTCATACGAATGGGGAGAATAATGTGGCGTTTGTTGAGACAATGGCGCTGGATGGGGAGACGAATCTCAAAAGCAAACAAACGCCTGCTTCGATCTCCAAGACCATCATCAATCAGGAGGATGTCTTGAAGACGAAAGCCGAATTTGTTGTCGAAGATCCGAACCGGGACTTGTACAGCTTTGAAGGTCGTGTGATGGTCGACGAGAAGCAAGCGCCACTGACTCTCAGCGAGATCATCTTCCGAGGCAGTATCCTGCGGAACACACCCGATGCGATCGGCATGGTCATCTACTCCGGAGAGGAATGTCGCATCCGGATGAACTCGAACAAGAACCCTCGCATCAAAGCACCAGCCCTACAAGGCCTTGTCAACCGCATCGTCATTCTCATCGTGGTCTTTGTCATTCTTTTGTCGGTCTTCAACGCCGTAGCCTACAAGATTTGGCAGAAGAACGAAGATGACATGTGGTATCTCCGCGGTTCTTCAGTCGCCTTCTTCCCCAGTTTCACATCCTTCATCATCATGTTCAACACCATGATTCCGCTGTCCCTCTACGTCAGTTTGGAGA
>Ga0265797_10006325_pt1 | contig 16799 bp, 12 predicted proteins | sample P2T30metagenome_FD_192433 | JGI IMG/M metagenome (GOLD analysis project Ga0265797, IMG submission 192433) | Plant litter microbial communities from East Loma Ridge, Irvine, California - P2 T30 | ecosystem: Environmental > Terrestrial > Plant litter > Unclassified | place: USA: California...
GATCATCTGCATAACCACGACAAGAAACAAATGGCAGATGGTAGTCGGACGTATCGTATCATACGTATACATCGGTATGGAACTGGCTCTTGTGCCTGTAACGCAGTCCGAGTTAGTCCCAGCACCAGTACGAGGCGCCACCGTCGGTACATATCAGTCTGCACTACTTATCGGTCAGCTCATTGCGTCACTGATATGCCGAGGTACCGGCAATATCGACGACGATAGATCCTGGCGCATACCTCTTGGCATACTATTCATCATCCCGACCATCATGTTGTGCGCCGTGTGGTACATACCTGAAAGTCCGCGCTGGCTGCTCCAAAAGGATCGGCCTGAAGAAGCTATAGCAAACTTGCGCCTATTGCGCCAGGGCAAGTTCACCGAGGAAGAAATTCAACAGGAATATCGCGAATTCCAGGGCACATTAAATGCGACGGCCAAGAGGGGAAGATTCATTGAGCTGTTCCAGGGAAGTATGTACCGCCAAGAACGATTACGATGTCTACTCAGCGTCGCTTTTCGCGGGTATCTCGTGTTTTGAACCAGACTGACAGGACTTGCAGCTAATCTAAAGCGCACACTCATCGTCTTAGGGGTGAACATATTCCTGCAGCTGACTGGGCAGAACTTCGTTTCAGTCTACGGCGCCATCTTTATCAAGAGCTTAGGTGTCATCAATCCTTTCACCATGACCTCCATCAATACTGCTGTGAGCATCGTATTCGTCTTTATATGTCAGCTCGCAACAGACAAGACTGGTCGAGTGTAAGTTGTGGTCCATCTCCTCCGCTACCTTTATCTACTAATACGATACCGTTAGACCACTGATGTTTGTTGGTGCAATCATCCAATGTGGTGGCCTCATGACGATGGGCGGTCTCGGAACGGTCGCCAGTCCTTCCTACTCAATCAAAGCTACTATCGTAAGCATGGTGACCGTCTTTGGGGTTGGCTTCCAACTCGGCTGGGCTCCTCTTTCGCATGTCGTGGCCGCGGAGATTCCAACTCAGCGTCTCCGCGATACAACTTATGCACTTGGCTCCGTCTTCAACATTGCAATTCAATTCGCTGTTTCTTTTTCCATACCTTACCTACTCAACGAGCCGTATGCAGCGCTAGGAAGCAAGGTTGGATTCATATTTGGCGCGACCGCAGCGGGTGCTGTGCTGTTCACGTGGTTCTGCATTCCTGAATGCAGTGGGAAAACGCTTGAGGAGATCGATGAGTTGTTTCTTGAGGGCGTATCAGTCAGGAAGTTCCGGAAAACCAGAGCGACTGTACCGACAGCCCAGTATAAGGGTGATGGAAAGAAGGGTGACATGAAGATCGAATCAGTTGAGGTGTAGAGCCTAAAGGCACGAGTCGCAAAGCTTGATGTAACCTCGTCTTATTTATCGAACAAGAGCCCTGGATGTTTCGCTGTCTGTTGAGCCGTCGCCTAGGCATATCCCTGTGTGCGCGATACTTCTCTTGAATTATATTTTTGAGTCAACGCCAACCATCTAGTCACAGTTTATCGATGCCAGAACTCTCCCGCCTCTCAAATCACTGAAACCCCAGCTGACTTCAGATTCTGGGCTGCTTCAGTCATACTACAGGGTACAAAAACATACCGGTGACGTACCACAGATGCCGCCCTTGCATCTCTGATCTGTAACCCAACGGAGATCTCTAGAAAGCTCAAGTCTTGACACAAAACCTGCGGCGGAAGGTTACCGGTCAAACAACGATCAAACTAAAACAGCTTGAAACAGAAGCAGTGACCTAAACAGATAATGAGAGAACTAGCGATTTACGACTACAGTTAGATTCCTTCGTGACTACTGGAATTGACCATCGGAGCTTGGTAGAATAGCTCCAGCATGACGCGATCACTAATGCCGTTAATCTGAGCTTCTATGAAGATTAATGAAAGCGTTCGTGCGGTTGGTTTAAAGTTGGTGGGTATTTTGAAAATAATTGACAAGGGGTTTGCTGCTAGGACGATGGCTGTGAAATATGTAACGCGAATCAAGTTGGGCGAAAGAGATATGGAGCCGCTTGGCTGTCTAGATATGGGCAAGAAATTGGTGCATAAACAAGAGTTGTTCCTCATTATGAGTGTGTCTATGTCTATAACGTATCCAAATCGTAAGATTTGGTATCCATGGCGCTTACTAACCCATTTCTTGCGCTTGCGCGGTCTAGTCTATATTATAACTTGATCTATGCCCATCCGATTCTGTAAAGATTATATCCGCTCTCGTCACCTCGTCCAATACCCCTCCTCTTTTCTACGAACTCTGTCTCTAGTATCTTGAACGTTAAGCCATCATCTTTCTTTGGACACAACTCAGGGATGAATGCAGCTTCAACAGTATCGGGAATGCCTTCAAACTTCCCAGTCTTACGTACGGTGACCATTAGCCAGAAAGCCCCATTTTCGGCAAGTAGGTGGGCTGCACAGTCACGGAGCCAGGTGGCGTGCTCGGGAGCGTAGACAACATCCGATGCGATGAGGAGGTTGGATACCGATTCCATGTGTACAGGAGGTTGTGCCCAGTCTAATATGGCAGTGTCCACAGGGGGTGTGTCATATGAATTCGAAGGAAAGTTGGTCTCGATGTTAGCGTTGCAGTTCTCCAGAACAGCGGGGTGATAGTCAGTCGCCGTGATGCTCACAGGGGCAGCACCAATAGCAGGGAGTAATTTTGCGACCGCTAAGCTTACGAGCCCTGTGCCAGCACCAAGCTCAACAATCCTTTGTCCGTCTGTAGCACTCCCTTGGGTCAATCCGAAGCGATCTGGGTCTGCACACATCATGCTACTGAGTACGATGCTGGCACCCCAGGATTGAAGCCCGACGGCTGTGTGGTCCGTACTAGATAGTGGCGCATCGTTCAGTGTAACCTGGACGGACTCTCCCGTGGATGTAAGGAAAGAAAAGTCTCGTGTTAGCGCCTCTTCCTTCTCCTCAGTGGATTCAAACAGGCTTGAAAGAACGAAGCCTGCATCATCTACGAGTCTTTCCCGCACCTCATCGTGGATGTCCATCTCTTCCGAGCGCGCCAGGAGGGAGTTCAGCCATTGGATGACAAAAGTACGTTCGAACGGGTCAGCGCGGAGGGCTGCTGTCACCTCTTCGGGCGTGGCGTCGTTATCGTCATCTTCGCCTTCGTCTTGAGACGCATAACCAGAATCAACAGGTTCTGGGGGTGACGCAATGGAAGTGCGCTCTCGTTTCGACGCTGGATGCGTGATGGCAATTGGAAGGCGTACGGGACAGTACAAAGCCTGCAAATTCCTGAGTGCGGCGAAAACCTGACCTTCGGATGCCGACAGTAGCGAACGAATAGGTGGTAAACTGCTTGATGGAGGCAGACAATTGCCTGCAAAGCTGACACTCATTTGGGGTTTCGCTAACGAACGAACAGACCAAGGAACGCACACAGGGGAAAGGAACGTGGAGAGAAGAAAGGAAAGAATTGGAGAAGACGTGGAGACAGGGTTCTCCCATAAAGAAGCGAACGCGAGGGACAATTTGACGATACTTAGTTTAGCCTCACGCTCGGGCAAAGTCGTGACATCTAGAACTTTTCACCGCCTATCGTTTGGCAGCGTGGGCACATTTGTGGGAGTGAATGCAGGTGTAAATGCTGAGCTTACATTCTGCTCTTTCTTGAGGCTTCGATCAGAACGTCAGCTACATGCAAGATATATAGGTCATGAATCCAGTACGAAGAACTGCGCCTGTGTACATATGCCCTGGGTTCGTGAATTTTGCGTGGGATGGCGATTGCCACGTGGGTCGCTAAGCCGAGCCTCATCGGCGCTACTCGAGAAAGGGCTTAGTGTCAATTTCTGCAGGTTCCATCTTCCACGATCCCATCTTCGGTCAACCCCGGCAAGCTGGAGTCGCGCCAGCAAAAATAACCTTGAAACATCTTGGTATACCCTATCTGGAATTTCCTCAGCGACACGTTGATTGTAGCACTAGTGGCTTGGGATCGCTTTGCGCGATATGGTGCCGAAGCTGCTCAGCCCACTATGCCTAGCACGATCGCTCGCGACCATGTTTTTTACTTGTTTGGTAAAGCATGGAAGCTGCTCGTGCAATCGTCGCCGACTACTTCCATCTACCACGCCTTAGTCGTCGCGCTAGCTAAATCCCGATAGGCACTTGTTCTCTCAAGTCGCGATCTCAGGTAGCCGTATGCTCAAAACATATGACTAGGTAATTGTGACTATACTCAGCATACGTTCTAGCAGAAAGATCTCTAGGATTGCCAGATCATCGTTGCGATTGGTCTCTCGCTACAGTCGTCTCGCCCCGAGACACAAAGACATACTCTTCATAGTGGAAATGAAATCATGATTCATATACACGATTACTGCACCAGTTCATTGGAATGATAAATTCTTGAAGCTCCTAACCCCGGAAAGGTTCATCGTGCATTCCGTTGTCTACTATGTCAAGACATGAGTGAATGACGCTTCCAGTGAACATAGGCTACCTAGGTACACTTTCCTCGTACTCAAATCGCAAAGCAGAATTCACTTCGGGGCTACGGAACCCAGTTCATAGAACGTCGCTCCTGTTCTGCGCCCATACGTATCTGTACCGACTCGAGCATGTTGTTTGGAATCAGATCGTAATTACTCCTTGCTTCTACTTGTTCGTGCTTCATGTTACTGTCGCTTGTATGTATCATCTAGTCCATGATTGGCAACATGGCTTACAAGGCTATGCTGATGGATGGTCGAACATACGAGCCGATTTTACAAAGGTCAGGAGGAACTGGTGTAGTTGGGGAAGACAACGATAAGTCGTTTCGTCTTAGCGCTCATTACCTTAGAAAGAGGGGTACGGCTCACTTCTAACCTGTCTGGTCCTCGAAGGGCAGTAATCGGCTTTGGTGAGAACTACTCGGAGACAAACACTTCTTTATTAACGATGGGCAAACTACTGATGATAAGACGACGCGTAACAGGAACTGACTCCAGAAGTGGGGTGTGGGCTAGGGATGGGCAAAGCAGGAAGGAGCTTTCGGGTACCCGATGTCCGGACCTAATCCGCCCCACCAACGAAATCTTATCAGATCCATCTAATAATCAACATATAGCGGCCAGCAAATACACAATTTGATCAGAGGCCCGCGACCTTCTTGTTTAATGTGTTTGCCGTCACCATGGCTACAGTAAAGAATCTGCGCATAGGCGTTGACGTTGGCGGGCAAGTACTACGAAAATGAGCTACAGGTGTCAAAAGACTAACACTACGCACAGGACGAACACTGATGGAGTCATCATCGATCCTACAAAGTCCAGTGAAGATGGAAGAGGGATTGTTGCTTGGTACGAACGCGATTCTTGCACGTTCATCGACACGTGTCCTTGTTTATCCCCTTCATCACGAACTTCAACGAACACATACCGCAAGATTCATCCAAACGGAATACAATTTTGTTGAAGATGAGAGCTCATATCAGGATTTAGGCACAAGGCTCCTACCACTACCAACCCAAGCCATGGCATTGCCGACGCCATCACCACCATGTTCAGATCTGCATCTGTAGACCCATCCTCAGTTGCGAGCGTGACGATAGGAACCACCCATTTCGTCAACGCTGTAGTGACTCGTGATCGGACACGCCTCTCACAAGTCGCTGTACTCCGTCTTTCCGGACCTTTCAGCAAACACGCACCACCATGCGTCGACTGGCCAGCTTCTCTGCGGAACATTATCCTCGGGCATTACGCTCTCATCAAAGGAGGCTTAGAAGTGGATGGCAGTTTGATCTCCGACATCAGAGAACAGGAGATTGTGGAGCAATGCAACATTGTCAAAGAGAAAGGAATCAAAAGCATAGTAGTGAATGGTGTCTTCAGTCCGATCGATACAGTCGAGAAGCAAGAAGAGCGTGCCGCCGAAATTATCAGGCGCGAACTAGGAGAAAATGTCGATATCGTCCTTAGCAAGACAGTCGCTAACCTTGGATTTTTGGAGCGCGAAAATGCCGCGATATTGAACGCCTCGATTTTGTCCTTTGCTAGAAAGACGATAGCGTCATTTCAGACACCAATCAAGGAACTCGGACTGAGCTGCCCCGTCTTCATCACTCAGAACGATGGTACGATACTAAGTGGCGAAGCAGCAAGCCGGCTGCCTATCCGAACTTTCTCATCTGGTCCAACGAACAGCATGCGTGGCGCTGCTTTCCTTGTTGGGAGGCAGGAGAACGGCGGAGCAGTGATGGTCGTCGACGTCGGTGGAACGACCACTGATGTGGGCTTATTGCTTGCGAACGGCTTTCCCAGGCAGCAAGCCGCATACTCGGAACTGTCTGGAGTCAGAATGAATTTCTCGTACCCCGATGTGAAAAGCATAGGACTGGGAGGTGGTAGCTTGGTGAGAAAAGTTGGAGAGAGATTGCAAGTAGGACCAGAGTCAGTGGGGTACCAGCTACCAGAAAAGGCGCTCGTCTTCGGTGGAAATGTTCCTACAGCAACTGACTACGTTGTAGCGTCTTCACCTGATGTCACAATAGGCCAACCGGAAAACGTGCAAGGAAAGCTGCAGGCAGACAACGTACAAGCATTTCAAGCTGAGACAAAGATCATGCTTGAAAACATCATTGACAAGATGAAGACATCGCCTGATGATCTCCCGGTTCTGCTCGTCGGTGGTGGTGCGGTGATAGCTCCAGATGAACTGAAGGGAGCGAGTAAAGTGATAAAACCTCAATGGTCGGGTGTAGCCAACGCTATCGGTGCTGCTATGGCGCGTGTCAGTACTGTCATCGATACTGTCAAGTCAACAGAGAAGCAGACTCAGAAAGAGCTACTAGCTGAGATATGTGAGGAAGCTAAACAGAAGACTATCGAAGCAGGCGCCTCGGCGGCAACGGTCGCCATTGTTGAGGTGGAAGATCTTCCGTTGCAATATGTCGCCAACAAAACACGTTTTATGGTCAGAGCTGCAGGAGACTTCGACTTCTCAAGGGCAGGGGATTTCGCAGACCTGAATATCACTAAGGAAGAAGATGGCATAGAGACCAGGTCGAGCGCAAGCGATGCCATCGCGGCGCCTTCGAGCGAAGATGCAGCTGACCAGGTCGACGTAACACCGGAAGTTGACATCATGGGGTATAAGCCAAAAGTGGCTAACCGAGAGTGGTGGATATCAGAGACTGATCTCGACTGGATCACCATCGGTTGCTACATCCTAGGTACCGGCGGTGGAGGTTCTCCATATTCCACTATGCTCCGAGTACGTGGTATCCTTCGATCTGGTGGAAGCGTTCGCGTCGTAAGTCCAGATGACCTCAAAGACGATGCGCGAGTAGGAAGCGGCGGCGGCGCTGGCAGCCCAACAGTCGGAATCGAGAAGCTGTCTGCCGACGAGTAAGTTTCGTATCGATATGATACTCTGCATTTATTGATGCTTGTGCAGAATGATGGACGCTCAAACCCACCTCTACGATCTCATCAAGGGTGGTTACGCGACACATATCATACCTTTAGAGATTGGCGGCTCGAACGGGTTACAGGGTCTCGTCTTGGGTGCATCGACTAACATGAACATACCATGTGTAGATGGCGATTGGATGGGCCGAGCATATCCTACAAAATGGCAGACAACGCCAGTTGTGTTCGGTGAGCGAGAAATCGTGTTTGCACCAGTCGCAGTGGCTGATGGAAACGGCAACACGCTATATATGCCCACTGCAACGAGCGATCTGAAGGTCGAACAAGTCATTAGAGCAGCATTGAGCCAGATGGGAAGCTCTGTCGGAACAGCCGATGCCCCCGTTACAGGCTCTGAAACACGAAGATGGGCTGTCGAACACACTATCTCGCTGTCGTGGAGGATAGGAAGAGAGGTAGCCCGTGCGCGCAAGGAGAACAGAATTGACAGTGTGGCGCAATCAATCATCGACGCGGTTGGAGGCGCCGAAACAGGCCGCGCGCTTTTCAAAGGCAAGATTGTCGGTGTAGAGCGTAAGCTGTACATGGGCCACGTGTACGGCGAGGTGATCATAGAAGGCACTGGAAGCGAGTATCAAGGCAAGATCAAAATACCCTTCAAGAACGAGAACATTGCCGCGATAAGGATACCGGATAGTAAAGAGAGTAAGACTGGTGAGGAGAAGAACGAAGATGTACTCGCTATCGTTCCTGACCTCATTGCGGTCATTGATGCGCAAAATGGCGAAGCCATTGGGACGCCAGAGTATCGATACGGACTGCTAGTCTCAGTGATCGGTATCACTGCGAGTGATCGCTGGACTAGTCCAAAGGGTATCGAAATTGGTGGGCCGAAGGCTTTTGGGTTGGACCATCTAGAGTACAAACCCCTGGGCAAGTTTGTAAAGCCTGTAAGCGTTATTGATGAGTATGACGGAAAGCAATAAGTGTTAGGTACGGAGGTTGGCAGAATGGTCTTTAATGAAGAGGCCAGTGTCTTAGGTCGTTCTTTGCATCTATGATACTTCGGCTTGCTTCGTGCCGGGATACAATGGTAAAATGAGCTTGACAGCAGCCTCGTAGCTCGTAAATAGTATACCGCCACTAAACACCGTGCGCCCTAGTCTCATCGTTGTGCCTTTCCAGAATCCTTTGATACCATAATCCAACAACACACTCTTCACAGCCTCAGCAGTGCTTGTACCTCTTGCGCTCTGCGATCGTGTCTTAATGACATCGAAAGGCTGTGTGGAGAGCGTTGTCACAACGCCTGCTACTGATCCGTTTGCGAAATTGACTGCGGTGTTCTGTTCGATGTTCTTGGTCTTTTCAAAGTCTTTGAGAATATTGTACGTTCCCATCCGGAATGCTGTTGCTGATGCCTGTTTGAGGGTAGTCCCTGCAAAGCCACGGTATAGACCGAGTATACCGTGCTCTTTCCAGATTGTTGCTGTCGCATGAAAACCGGAGCGAAAACGCTTTTCATTTCTGGCGTCATCAATAAGTGCCGTTTTGATGCGTTCTGTAGGTGTGACCGCAGTGATCGATGCGACTACCCCAGCAGTCATGCCAGCCAACAGATTGCGAAGTGGCGAAAGTGTGCCAGTCTCTGGATCTGCGAAGGATAACTTGATCTGATCGAAGAAGAGAAAGCGAACAGCATCTTTGCCTACTGAACCGAAGACCAGCGCTCCGCAGCCTTTGTAAAGCGCTTTGATTCCCTCATTTTGATAAACTTGGGTCACGACGAGGAAAGGGTTTCGTGGTGTCGGTACGCCTTTCTCAGCTCTCAACTGTACACGCGTTTTCGCAAACTCGAGAGGATACTGCAAGTGGAATAAGCTACTAGACCGAGACCGGAATGCCTCTTTGGGCGTACCGAAAGAAAGCCTTCCACACCGCCAGCAATGCCGCCAGCTGCCAAAGAGACTATTGCGGGTGTGCTTTTGTCCTTGTAGTCGTCAATGATGCGCTTGGAGAGTTGTGGGCGAGCTTACATTGGCGCCTGAAACCATTTGTGTCTAGGGAAATCAGGATAAAGATGATGTTGTGATGGAAAGTGATGCGGTCGACGGGAAATATCATAGATGCCTAGGTTAGTAGCCAGCCGATAGCCGAACCAGCGGCTCCGTTCCCGACAGCCTCAGCAACACCGATGCGAAAGCGACACGTCAAAACGGGGGATTACGGCCACGAAACCATGATCGCGAGGTTGAATCCGGGTCCATACACACCCATTGAGTGTCTCAAGACCTCGGAGACGGGGCTGAACAATTCATTTATTGTACCATGTATGATGACATCAGATCGTCGGGCAATCCATGAATGGCTTAAGTAAAGATAACTGGATTACGCCTTGAAAGATAAGGACAAATTTGCGAAACTATTTGGAGTTGATCGTCGCATTAGGTCAATCATGTCCCGCGCAACTTGACCTGACTATCTTTGTTCGCTCGTTATTCATGCTACCAAGACTGAGCGCCGTTCGCCCGCAAATATATCGAGGACTTCGTCAACATAACGCGCGGCTTTGAACTCGCACTCGATTGATCGTAAGACTGAATAGCCTGCTGTGACTAGGCGGTAGCATCGTCTAACTCGAACAAACTATCGAATCGATTGTCCCTTGCCGCAGCATAGGCAACCATCTTCTCATCGCTACTATTGTCATCGCTCTCGTCTTGCGCATTGTTACTTAGCTTGCCCAGTTTCTTGAGAGCTTCGTCCACGTTCCAAGCAATTCTCTCAGCGCCTACTCTTGCTCCGACTAGGTTCGGTGCTCCGGGCCCCAGTTTCAATCCGGCGAGTCGTCCTGTCACAAACAGAGGAACATTGTCGTCCCACATCAAGTCTTCGTTCAGACATGGTAAACCGCCAATGTACTTGATTGGATATTGTTGCTGGATGCTCTGAAGGTAAGGAATAGTACGGATGTCAGACTGGATACCGGTTGCAAAGACCATATAGTCTACAGGCGGGAGCTTGAGGATTGATTCTGCCGAAGACACCTCACAGGCCCATGTTTTGGATGATTGCTCCCATTCCGCGGAATGGAGTTTGGTATAGTTATGTAGCTCGATCTTTCGACACGCGACATGCGAATCGAGAATTTTCCGGTAGCGTGGTGTCATACTACCTCCGTTGCGGGCTTGTACAATCATATCAAAGCGCTCTACAAGCCATCGTTAGTCAAGATTAACCAAGCACGAACGTTGACTGACCTTCATCTGTGTCTGCCGTCCAGAACTCAGCTTGCTTGAAGTTCCGAAACTTGCCGACCCACTCTAAATCTACGTCGAAATGTTTGACCTTAAGTGGTCCACGCATGAGCATCCACACTTTGTTGACGCCCCGCTTAATCGCCAAATCTGCGAGTTGGATGCTCGTCAAGCCGCCACCAACGATGAGCATACTCGTCAGCTGGCGAGCCTGAATTTTAGCCATCACATGAGATGGTGGAAATTGCTTAATCTGCATCGCGTGAGCAAAGCCTTCGTGTGGACGTTGAGTAGGTAGACCAGGAACGAGGGGTATCGATGGCGCATTCCCAGGACCAACAGCCAGCACAACTAGATGTGCAAAGCGTACGCCTTGGTCTGTTTCGACCCGAAATATTTTTCTCTCATCCGCCACTGCACCATCCGAGATGAAACTTCTGAGCTCTGTCTCGTCAAACTTCGAAACCTTGTCATATTGGATGTCCATGACGCTCTCTTTCCTCAATAGATCCTTGCCAAGTCGATATCTCTTGATAACCTCTTCACAATGCGCATCAAATAGATCGGTACGTGGCACATAGTAATCTTTTCGATCCCTTTCATCCACATCGGGTGTGCGACCCAAAAATCGCCCTTGCGTCTTCAAGTTCTTCTTCTTTTTATGCTTGCTGACTTCCTTTCCGGCAACGCCAGGCAAAGCTTGAATGTCCTTCTCCCTCTCCTTTTCATAGGTGTACCCGAGCAGTGCATCACGATCAGCGGGATCAACGTGGAAGAACATCGGACTTCGAAGGTAATCAATGTGAAAGGTTTTGAAGAGGCGTTTCCATTTGGACATCCAGTCTGCGCCATCTGCATCGAGAACCACCATGTCTATGAATTCCTCGGTTGGTACATCATGATCGCAGCCACATTCTGAGCTACCGGGGGTGGAGGGTGGCGTTGGTAATGAGTCCTTGTTCGTTCGGTAGTTTTTGATGTTCATTTTTCGGCCATGTTTCCGGATCCAGTGGTACCGTTGGTGCTCATCGTCTGTGAAGGTTGCCGATGGTGTGTGTTCACGGAGTCGTGCTGCTACTGCTAGGCCTGCTGGCCCGCCACCAATGATAAGGACGTCGTGAATGTGCATTGTGTTGCAATCTTAGAATACTGACTTGAAACCCTGATGAAATGTGTAGATTAAGACACCTTGAAGTACTTCGAATGTCTTGCCCATGTGAGTACCTGATGGCTAGCGTTCCAAGTTGGGCGCATCCATCATGGTGCTAAAGGTACCCGATGACGAGGACACGACTTCACTCAGACGACGGGTCGATGTCAGTGTCAGATCCCTTCGAGTGCATTTTCAATAATGCCTTGCTCGGGGACGAGTAGTCAGTCGGATGTGTGGGCGCAAGTGGAGCTCATCCTTGTTCATGGGTATTTGTCTATTTTTTTTCAAACAGCATGATATGGCTCGTGATCCTTAGGGCCCTCAGTCGTTGCAGACGTCCGCCAACTCGCAGGAGTACTCAAGCTCGACACCCGCTGTGATCTCGCGTCTTCCATCTCGATCGCACTGGTGATAAATTGTGGATCGTTGTCTTCTCTCTGTTTCCCCAGACCGCCATTCATGTCTTCTTGACTTTCTGTACGTCGGAAGATATCCCGAAAGCCTCTAGGTATTTGTTGTTGTCTGGGTTCTGGCCAATAAGCGTGGGTATGCGAGGACTGTTGCGCTCGTGTGACAGAGCTAGGCCCGTATGGACTATCCGCACTATACGTGTGCGAGTTCCAGTTTCTTAGGCCAAAGACGCGTTGAATGAGTGGATAAGTGAGGGGCAAGTTGGCGCAGAGTATAGCTGTATATGACTCCCGGAGATACCAGATCGTCCACTCAGTCCCGAATGGGTTCGTAAATGAGTAGTACTTATTGAGAACTGCAGCAACAATAGTGAATGCCCCTATGCAGAAGATCACAAACAGTATAGTCTTATTCTTCTTAGGTAGACGAACTTTGAAGAGCAGCGGCATGGGTATGCTTAGGATGATCAAATCGCTGGAAATGTTGAAGACTGCGTTGGTGATGAGATGGTTGGTTGCTGCCGAACATTGTTCTGTTATCGTAAGTATTGTGTGAACACAGGCAGCAAAGTCACTCACTCGAATTGGGAGGTACTGCCCAATATTGGTTGAACGGCCTGCACCAAACCCCAAGATATAGTACTTCCATGACCACGAATGCGACAGCGACGTAGATAGAGGTAGCGACGACGATTTTGTGTTGCGGCAGAACGAGCGTCATTCGGTTGTACATTATGAGCAAGCAGGCCTTGACCAACCATATCGTAAGGAGTTGCATCTGCTCTACTACCAAGACGAGCTTGGACCCGTATACACGCATCTTGATCTCAGCCTTGGAGTATTGAGAGACATCGTCTCCAGGCGGTATCAAGTTGCCTACAGTTTGACATAAGAAATCAGCAGATGTCGCACTTGTAGATCATACATGGAAATTACGTACTACTAGTCTTTGCAATTTGATGCATGATAGCGATAAGCACTGTGTCTGTAGCCTTAGGTATCGATCAGCACCTACAGTCGTTCAACGTTGTGAATCACAAACCATAGCTACAAGAATTAGGTAATCATCCAATTGTAATGACTTCCATGATCCACGGTGTATTCTTCGCGAAATAAGTCGAATAATGACAACGACCCAGCAAACGCCATAGAAGATTCCAGCTTCGGGGTCGAGCACTCCCGACATGGGTATTTGGTTGGCTCGAGAGCCGAGGGAGTTGTGAAGTTCAGGAGTTGGGCCAGCAAATGGCGACTAGTCCGGGATTAGGTTGCTCAGGGCTTTGGTGGCTGTTAATTAAACGTAGTTGAAAGTATCGTGTATAGGTTTTGAGGAGCGATAGGGACCACGAGGGGTTGGAAAACAAAATAGATCGTCGAGAAAAAATGCCGAGCGCCCGGTCAGCAGCCGTGTTGTGAACCACGGGTGCAATCTCGTGAAAGGCGGGAGTGAATTCAGCAATCACTCGGCATTACTTTGTGATGTCGGGGGCTTTTCGTCACTGGTAGCTTCATTGACAGTTTGATGGGCGCTCTGGGATGTTGCTTGGAAATGGCGCTCTGGGGTATCGTTGTGGGCGGTCGCTCTGGGGTGGTCGCGTAGTGTTCCAAGTGGAAGTATTTGGGCTGAGGAGACAGCGCTCAGAAACTGAGATCCCCCGGACCCCAAGATATCAGGCTAGACACCAAAAGTGTCGCAAGCGCCACTTTTAACGGAGCTGTGCGTTCTCAATGATCTGCGCAATCGACTAGAGACGGACGTCGAGCTTCGACACTTGTGGGACTGGCGGTAGCGTTGGATTGGATGACGCGCTCCCGACAGCCTCAACCCAGGGCTGAGTCGTCCAATTCAAAGTCCGCGGTAATATCGCAATGTTGGTTTCTGACCGGAAACCTTTTGCGACGTTTTGTGGTACGATTGAAGAAGAAATGTTACAGCAAGTCAAATTCGTAACGGGGTTTTCGGCGCTGCTTCGGTGATTTTGCAGTGATGCAAAGTGCGACTTCAGGCGACCAGTATTCATATCGTGAGTATCTTATACCAGCCGTTAACAATGTCCCTGCGGGCTTGACTCGACGAGAATTTCCCTGTGACATTGCAGCGGAAAGGCCAATGCTCCAGGAAACTTTCGCGGCGCGTGTCAGCTCGAATGAGTGACATGTTTACGGGCCGGGCGGCAGCGCTATTTGACGCCTTTTGGGGGCTTAGGTTAGCCAATTGGCGGGCCGTGGCCGTGAGCGTTCAACTCACCACTCACCACCCGCACAATTATCGGCCTTGCTTCAGGCGTTCAGTAGGAAAAGTAGGAAAAATCGCGCAGTTACAACAAGCTTTCAGAAACCTTGTCGCAGATAAAGACGAAGGAAGAGCGCTGTCATGGGCACGCTTGGCGAAGGCGGTGTCTCCGCCTCACAAGCAGGGGCGAACGGAAGTAGCAGTGCGACGTCGGACACAGTCAGCTCAAAAACCCTGGAATGCAGGCACAGTAACCATGAGGTACGTCCGCACAGCTGACGACTCTTTACTACTATCATTGTCAATTATCAAACTTGCAATGCCCAGCGAAGAGGCAAGAAGCTCACTAGAAAAGTATTCAGAAGAAAATGGGAAAGGCATGCTTGTTTAGCAGCCATGATAGCGAGGCCAACACGCAGATGATCCTGAGAACGTTAAAACAAACCTGTGCGGAGAGCGCAACGAGGACCAAGACCGCGACCAACAAGATGCAATCCTTGAACGCTTTGAGCGAAGGTGCGGCCGTCATCTAGCGAGCGACATTGCCGTCGCCTTTCTTTATTCACGGAGCAAGGCAGTAAAGCAAATCATCGACACGCGAGTTGGACTTCATACCACCATACCCGTCAGGTCGGGGCCAGTGCTATCTCCATCAAGGAAGGCTTGAACAATCACGACCTCTGCCCAAGTCCACAAGATATAGACCGGATTTGATTTAGGCTTCTACAGCTTGATAAAGATCAGAGATCAGTCGGATCAGGCGATGACAGCGCTCTCAGAGATCAGTGCTACAACGCCAACGATAGGGATCTGTTGAATGTACTCCGATAACGTACACTGATCTACCAATACTAGCGCAGCTGTAGGATAGCAGTGAAGGCAAAGAAGAAGAGACGATTGGAAGAAGATGAAGACGTGGGTCTTGGGAGAACAACGCGCACCCGCCTCCTTCGCTGAGGCGTAATCTTCTACCGCCCACACAGCAAAGTCCAAGAATCGACACAATACCGTGGCCTATGGCTTCGTCTTACTACATGGACTGGAGTATGGACCATCCTGTCTGTATTGTCGAACTTGCTGTATTCCAAACATCTATATTCCTATTGTATACAATTGTGAATACCTGCAGGATACACCTTAGTAGTTGCCAAAGGAGACACAGGTTAGGAAACCCGAGCTTCCTTACATAAGTCTCTTCGGTTGTTTGTGTCTGGTCGGCTTTTCAGAGTAGGGTCACTCGGCATCGAATATTCAACGTAGCCTTGGTTTGCAGCATCGATACGTCCTACGGATAAGCTTTGATCAGCAGCATCTATGGGGTAGGCATTAGCGATGGGATCGACGGGCGGGATAACAGTTCATTGTGTGCTACTTGGCTCAAGATCAGTAATCCGCGATCAAAGCAAAGCAAGCGTATCACTGGAGTCGCCTGCAAAGTAGCAGCTCTTAGAACAATTTGCAAAAGATTACAATTGAGCATGAGCTGCTGAACTTACAAGGAAGGCATGCTCGTAGCTACGGTAAGCAATTCTCGACTGTTCGGCAGTGTCACCACGGCGATACCAAGGCGGAGCTTATCGCTCCTCCAACGCCATGTGGGAACCCACGGATGAGGCCGTTGTACGGAGGTCTATACCTGATGAAGCATGTCCAGCCGTATCGCAGTGTTGTAGGACGTAAACCTTAGCGCTAGATATCGGAATGATTCCGTCAGAGCACCCGTGGATCCCCAATCTTGGTCAACGCAAACACAAACACAAGCAGGCTGCTTGTCTTCATCACCTACGAGTTTGACAGATACTCCTACGCCCGTGTCATGGTACAAGATGCTATCGATTGAACATGCAGTTGCCTGACCTCCTAGGGTCATCAAAGACAGCTTCTTCGCAATGTGTCTTGAGCTCGCGTGCCCCTGCCGGCCCGCGATCTCCTCCACACCTCCTACTGTCTAGGGTAGTCTAGCCGAACGCCGAACCGTGCACTGATAAAGAGATAGCATCTCGCTCGTCGTCATTCGCCGCGCAAACGCCTATCACCCATACTAATGGGTTATGACGCTGCTTTGGGCCGCTGCCCATGTGTTGCAGCATGGCTTCGCGTGTACTCTCCTGCTTGGTGTAGGGACACCCCGCTTACGACCCTGCTGCACAATGATATGCAGACTGGGGTATGGGCGTATATAGACGAGTTGCTGCACTTTGCGCGTTGCTAGAGTTCTAGTGTACCGGTTCGTGTCGCGATCTTTTCATTAGTCGGGTGCGTTCTTCGACTGCGACTGCGACTGCGACGACGACGACGACAACAACGCGCGTATGCGTTTTCCCTTGCAACAATGA
>Ga0265797_10006326_pt1 | contig 16798 bp, 19 predicted proteins | sample P2T30metagenome_FD_192433 | JGI IMG/M metagenome (GOLD analysis project Ga0265797, IMG submission 192433) | Plant litter microbial communities from East Loma Ridge, Irvine, California - P2 T30 | ecosystem: Environmental > Terrestrial > Plant litter > Unclassified | place: USA: California...
CATCTTCCCCCCTAACTCAACCTCACCACCAAAATCCCCAGCATACCCCCCCACACATCCACAGCCTCACACCTCACACCTCACACCTCACACCTCACACCTCACACCTCACACCTCACACCTCACCATCACCTCAACACCTCAACACACCCACTCCCCACTACCCCCGACGCGCCATCTCATCCCCCTCCCCCTCTCCCTCCCCCTCAAACGCCCGAAGCTGCAGCTGCTGCCTCCTCAACAACGCAGTCCGCTCCTCCGCCACTTGTGCCAAAACAGCATGCGCCTCTCGCGCGCCCCCCGAACTCCGCGCAGCAAACACGCGATTCGCCGCTTCGGCGTCAAACCGCGCCATTTGCTGGCGCTGAAATGTCATCAGTCGTTCTTGTGGAGTGGGGCCTGATTGACCTGGGGCTTGGTATATCTGATCTCGAGCCTGCATGCTCATCGGCACAGCAGAGCGCGGCGCCATCGACGAAGCAGTCATCATCGGCTGATTTGCCCACGAATTAGGACTCAAAATCTGGCCCTCCATGCGCTGCCGAAACGCAACGCGCTCAGCCTGCGTCAGTTCCGCACCATCGCCGCGCCGCGCAGCAGCAAAGTCCGGCCGTGGCGGCATCGTCACGTCCGGCGCAGGACGAGGTGGAACAGGAGTGACTGTCAGAGCACCCGCTATGCTGCTCCGACACGACGGGCACTTGTGCGCGTTGTCCATGCCGCTGTTACACCATTCTTGCAGGCACCCGCGGCCAAAGACATGCGTGCACGACACCTTTTGCAAGCGTATGGCAGGGTGATTGTCGTCGTCGTAGGGCTCGTGACATATCGGGCAATCGACGTCGTGGGATGGGTCTGCGGCGGAGAGCGTGGTGAAGTGCTGGACTGTTGCTGGAGGAGGGCGTCGGGGAGGAGATCGTTGGAAGCCGCCGCGGGCGCGCAGCATGCGTAATTCGCGGATGCGGGCGTCAATTAGTTCTTGGCGGCGGGCGGAGGTGGGGCTGATTTCTCGTGCTGTGGTGCGGTTCCGGGGGCGGTTTGGGGCACTGGGTTGTCGGGGGCGCTGGTGCAGTTCTTGGTTGTACATTTGCATTAGAACGTCTGCTGGTTGGTATCGCGGTCTTGGTGCTGTCGTCATGGCGCTCGGATTCCCAGGAGTTGCCTGAGGGCCAGGATTCGATGGCTCGGTCGGTGAGAAGCTTCCCATAAACTCAGAGGGTTGATAGTGATGTGAACTCAACGGCATCGCCGAGTCTGATAAAGGCACCCCAGTGTCTGGGTCTAGCGTATAATTCGGTACATGAAAGTTCGTCGCATCGGGGCGAGATGGCGTGAAGTAGCCTGGGTAGTAAAAGTCCTGGCCATATGATGCAAAAGACGCTTGGGGGACGTTTGGCTCGGCTGGGGGCCGATTTGATACCTCGCGAGAGCTTTGCGATTGAGGAAGGTTTTGCCCACCGGCTTCGTAGACCGGTCGATTCGTTTCTGCATTGGGAGGTCTACGGCGAGTCGACCTACGAACGGAGGAATCTACGTTTGAGTCGGGTGTCGCGCTACCTGGCGTATTTTGAGTCTCCTCCAACGTCATCGGTTGAAAGCGGCCAAACATTTGCATCGGAACGCTCGGTGCGAAGTCTGGGCCATTTCCCGCAGGCGCATAAACAGGTTGGCCTTGCGGCACGGGTGTGTATTGTGGGAACTGACGAAAGTCAAAGTCCATCGCAAAGGCCTGAAATTGGCGAAAGTCATAGTCCATCGGTCCTGCAGGGGCCTCATGGCCTTGCGCAGCAGTCGATTCTGCAAGGGGCCAGGGATAATCTGATGGGTTGAAGGTGGGTGGCTCGAATGGTGGACCGGGATACCAAAATGGTCGAGCACCAAAGGAAGGAAGCGGCTCTAGTGGTTGACGAGGTCTCAACGTCTCGGGTTGTGGAGGCGGTGAAGAAGCGGTGCTGTTCTGAACAGGAGCCACGTGACCGGGAGGGTTGTTCTGAGGGCTCCGCCAATTTGACGGCGACGGCGAGGATGGTCCCGCGGCGACACTCGACGAGATAGGCTTACTACGCTCGTGATGGAACTGATTCGGAGGTTGTGACATGCTGGGCTGGCTGGATGTTCCACAGCTTGAGGTTGTGGTTGACTCTGCGGGGTAATCGGGGTGGTGTAGAAGCGAGCAAGTGTTGAGAGGAGAAGTGAGTTTTTATGCGGGCAGTGGCTGAAGGCGCGGTGAAGCTTGGGCAACGCGTGCCAGGTAGCGATGGAAAGGCTGCAGCGCGGCGGAGGGAAAGGCGCACTTCCGAGAGCGACTTGTTTGTACCACATCAGGGCCGACGGTGAGAGCTCCTGGTCGCGTTTGGAGTTTCCGACCAACCGAGTGTCTGTTTGTTAATACGGCGCGATGTGCAAAGTATAACTTCGATCGGAGAAGCGGAAGGTACAAACAATCGTGTATGCATATGCTACGGCAATTACTTGCGCTGTGCCCGCAAATAACATGTGGTGGCTGCAAGACAGTCTTGATGTTCAGCTGTCTCCTTAAATTATCGCGACACTTAAGTTCTTTGCACAAGGGGCTGTACCTGGCTTTGCAGAATATTCTGACATCTTGACACATGCAATTTACAACTCGAATATGATGGCTTCATAGTAGTGGCTGTTGTGGAGGGAAGGTAGGTAGTTGCGACTACACGTCGAATGGAATCAACGGCCTGAGCTTGGAGCTAACTCGATTAGTCTTGCTGCAACATTGTGGAATTGTGGAGGCAAGCATGCTCCCGCAGCCCCCAGTCCTGTCTAAGATCTTTCTTCGATGCATCATGGTTCTGGTTATTGCCTGTACTATGTTCGGGTCACGAATTTAGCAGACTGTCTTTATTGAGCCATGTTACCACACGACCGTGTTCACAAAGATGAGATGTATTTGATTGTGCTGCTATTATCATTAGATGTTTCCATGTCCTCCGTGTCTCTTTTCGTGCCATTTCTGATCCCATTTCAAACGCCATGCTATGCTATGCGAAATCAGGGTATTCGCTCGGCCCTTCATGAACAATACCATCGCTTCGTAAAACACCGTGCTTAATAGCTCTCATATCCTCCGGTCAACTAACGCATACCAATGTACTCGTCTTTAATGAGTAACCCGCTTCAGTGTTGAGTGTGGCCTAAAGTTGACACAATAGAGGCGAACATCTTCGCAGACCACCCTTGATCATAGGGGTGGACAGCGCGTCGGCGCATCTCGAACCGGCAGCCGTGCATCCTATGCACCACGTGTCTTCTTGATGATGAAGACGCCGACTTCAACGCCCTTTGTCGGTGGACCGTCCTGGTATTCTCGCGCGGACACTCCCTCTAGCACCTCTTGGATGAGATGGGCTCCGGTCATTTCGCTGCCTGGAAGCTTCTTAGATTTGCGGAAATACTTTGTGACAGTGTCTCGAATGCGCGGCTTTTCTTGCTTGATCCACCAATCATCCGCCCAAGCAGATCTGCCCAACACCATCTCTTGTCTAGCCGCGTGTATCACGTCCAAATTTATACTGCCGCCAGCTTCGCCACTGGAGCTGTTGATACGCTCAGCCAATCTGCCACAAAACGATCGGACGTGCTCCTCAAGCGAATCGTACTCGTCCAGATAATTGACGGCGGTCATCTGGCCCAGGCTTCGACCAAGCTCAGAGTGCAGATCATGGACGACTGTCACAGTCCGAAGAAGCGGCTCGATGATTGGTCCGAGATACTTTTGCATGAATGTCTTGGCACCCGTCCGGGTAAGATAGATGAAGAACAGCACGCCGTTGTCCATAGAGAGTTCGCTAAGACGATCGTACAGTAGCGAACGGCCCCTCAAGCTGAACATCTCGGCGTACTCGTTAGTGTTTGTTGGTGGCACATAACGCTCGACAACCGATATGTTTATACTGCCTGGCGGAACGATAGGCCTTGGAGATGGGGGTAGCAGTTTCGAGTCGAGCTGGTAATCAGGAATGGCGACTGCGCTGTCGAAAACTTTGCTTGTAAAGTATTCGTCTCCTCCTACTGCAGGTCCAGGTGTGGACGGTGGAGACTTCGGCAAATCGGAGAGTGTGTATCTTCCAGGTAGGGCATGGAACACATTGATCCATGAGGTATTCGTCGAGGTTCGGTCATGAATTGTGGCAATCAGCTGGCCGAATAGATGGCCAGTCACAGATGGACATGGTAGCGCGTGAGATAGTACTTTCACCGAGTCTAATTCCAAGCATCCAGATTCGGAGACTGTAGAGATTAGTGGCGATCACTCTGATACTGCTGCAAACACTCACTGATGGTATCCTTGGCCTCCTCGACCCATGCAGCCATGCTCAGAGCGTCACTTAGTTCAACAGGCGTCGGTACTATGATTGGTGCTTGTCCTGGAGCTGTGGCACTAGCTGTCACCATGAGGTTTGGCGATACACCCGGCTCAGAACTTGGAGGAGATCCCAAGCTGCCAGGCCGCGCGGTCAGGACGGCGCCCCAATGGAACGTCCCTGGCTCTGAGGGAGGGGTGAATGTCGACACAATGCGTTGGACTTGCGATCTGTCTGCTCTAGGGCTGCTCGTGAGTGTTTCAGCGTCCGTGCCAACCTCGCAGCGATGCTCCAAAGGCGGGCTGAGTGCATGGAGAGGGTCCTCTGGTTTCGACAATGGTCCAGCACCGAAGGCTGACGGTGAAAATAATTGCCCGGACGGTAAAGGGAAGCGATCAGGGTGCGGCGCAGCAATGCCTAGTTCGTCAAAAGAGGGGAGACGCAAAGCGTGCGCTGTCTTAATCACTGTGGGCGTAGGAAGCGAAACCTCAGTGGAAGGAAGAGCGCCAGAAAAATCTAGCTCGATCTGCCGGCGGTCGTCGTGGAGTTGGATCGGCGTCTCGGCGGATGGCAGCGGGAGGGCCTGGGGATGTGGAAGTGAGACGTCGAAAAAAGAAGCGGCGTCGTTGACAGCGTAGGCATACCCACGAGGTACCGCTGTCCCGGGGCTGGGAGCACCCGCTTCCACTTCCGGTGTCGCTGGGATGGCCGAAGAAGAAGGCAGGACGGCTCCAGCATCACACTGGATGCGCGGAGAGAGCGCATTGCCAGACCGAAGAGGGGTTTGGTTCATCTTGAGCGACGACTGTGCACTCGCAGCAAAGTCAATATTTGGCGCCTGCGCCGGTCACGCTATGCCCACGATAAGGTGACAGGGCAGAGCAAACGAAGACGTGGCTGAAAGATCTGACAACCGAGCCCGCCAATATGTGGCTCCGCTCGTACCGGTCTCTCGGAGGCTGTGGTGAAGGGGTGGAGTCTTTGATGGATGGCCAAGGCTTCACAGAAAGCGGGGCGGTAACGGGCGGAGACTGTGAGCAGAAGCAGAAGCAACGAAAAGAGTTGGTGTGACCACCAAAGATATGAGTCGATCGCGACGCACGCCAGCAACTCAGAGGCGGATGTCTCTGGCACGAAGACAAGCACGTCTATCCGGAACCGCTGCGTTGTAGCGTGTGCTAGGCACGAAGGCGCCGCCCGCCATTCAGAAATGTGTCTGTGCTTTGCCAGGGTCCACCTGCGACCTTCGAATCTAGGCCCAAATTCTGCTGCGCATCTTCACTTCAATCAAAGCGACATGGCCTGATTTTTCATGTCAGCCTGTACATATGTTCAAGAGCAGTCAGCTGCTGCCTCTGTTGACCTGGGTCGCTTGTCCTCATTATCCGCCCCTTTGTCGGTGCCCTTTCTCTTTTGTGTGCGCGTTGGGCTGTTCGCAAAACCACACACACGAAGCGTAGCTGCAGCGGTCCGGTCTGGGCGCCTCACTCTCGTAAATGCGTCTATCTCACCAAGTGATCCTATTGGGCAGGGTCTTTTTTCCGGTGCATTGATGTGGTAAATCTGCTTCGAATGCTGTCCTCGGAGGATACCTCTGACCGCTCCTCGCGTTTCCAGATGTCCACTCTGCAGTTTTCAAGTTACCATAACCATGTTCACAAAACATACCTTGAATCCTTAATTGACCTTAACACTAGCGTAACACCAGTTGTCCGGCATTGCACTACGAAACTCTGCCCAATGCAGCATTGCAAGCCCTAATCACGATCTGAGTAGGGCCCATCAGAGCCCAGACCCGGCAGACCATGTTACGTGCAGTAATCTGTACATGTCTGCAGCGCGATCTTGGCATTTGACACCTCAAGCATCAGCTTTTCTGGGCCAGATGCGTCTTTTTGGCATTGCCATGCTTTTGTGCGATGTTCCCCGTCCCAGTCTTATCCATAATGTCAATCATGAGTGTACTGCAATTTCTCTTGCGAGTCTTGAAGTACGGAGCACTTCCGTTGGACTTTATTTTCAACCACCACGCTGTGTAAGATAGAGCTACTTACTACTTGGTGAGTGACACGCTACAACTCACCAGGGGTGCTCAGCATTCTGTGTCGCTTGCCAAGACTGAGTTCGAGGTTGGATCGCGATGGTGGCCCGAATGAGGCTCGGATACTATCAACCCTCAAATAACCGCTCTATGCTTCCGGTAATAACACGGGCAGCGAATCTTGTTTAAGCTTCTTTTTTGGATGCAGCTTGCGAGCCAGGCTTCTGAGCTAACAGTGTTACCCGTACTTCGTATACACAGTAGCTTCGAGATTCTGGTATGCCAAGGTGGGATGGAGCCGTTGATTATGAAGCACCGATTTTGGCCGACTGTAACGTATTTTGCTCTCGTTCTACAAAGGTACCGAACTCGGGGTCTGGTTGAGATCCTGGCAAGCGGCAAAGGATGAGCTCCGAACAAGGGTGGCCTGTTCAAGCAGTCGGATGGATCTCCAGTTTGGCGTAGTTCTCACCGTCGGACCGGTCAATGTGAGGTACTGTACTCCACCAATTAGCAGATGCATCAGTCTGAAACATCCCCTTACAAACATAAGCTTTAACGACTTGCCTCTGGTCCTTGACGAGCTTTTTTCGCACCTCACTTCATTTGCTCGTGTCAGTGGTATTCTGGTAGCTGTCCATGAACCGACGAAGAAGACTCATGGCAAGGCAATGGTGTACCGCTCGTTGCTTGCCACGAATGATGATAGCACAAGTCCAGAAAGGATGGTAAGAACACGACTTTGTTTAGCAAATAGTGACCCCGGCTAGAGTTGATGTGGTTTGCGCAGCGGCATTTTGTTTCTTCAAAGTTTCGCTCTTAGCTGGCCTAAAATCTGTGAACCACCGGGGGACGAAGCTAATCTCCTAAAGAATGCCAGGAAAGCACAATGTGGTCAAGGCCTATGATACGAGTAGCCAGGATGCAACGTAAGTTGTTCTTCATTTTGGCAGTGGAAAATGGTACGTGGGCCAAGCCGCTAAACTCGAAATTCTCGGGAGCGTGGAACGGTCACTCACCTTCGACCAACCAGCATCGCAACGCCACAAGACAGTCACGAAATCTTACGCCTTGCCTCGAACACCCATCTGAGAGCACTAGTTTACCCGATACCTCCTACACACAGACAACCTAAGCGTTCGCTGTCAAAGTTACAAGTGCCGCAAGGCATTTTGCTGCACCCTCACTACTCAAAGTTGAATTGCTTTGGCTCCCGGTCATCATGCATGTAGGTCGCGACTTCCTCTCTTGACTCGAGAGAGATATCTCACCTAGGTACACGTGAATGAGTGCGGTACCACATCGCGTCATCTTTGCTAGTTTTGTTCCTCATTCCCGTCGTTCAATCTCCTTCTTCTCAGATCTGCTCGTGCAAGTCACATCATTCAAGTTCCGTCAATCTCCCCAAGAATTGCCCATAATCTCACTCGAGCGTAAACACAGTGCGTCATCTGACATACTCAAGATCAAGAACCCCCAATCAGCACTACTCTCCAACCATGAGGTCCTCCTGCACCTCCAGAAAGAACACGCCGAATACGAAGGCAAAGACGAGACGGGCCGGAAAAGACGACAGCCATCAGGCTTGAGCCACATGCTACGAGATGTAGGTCACCACCTAGTCACAATACTCGACCGACTTCCATCGAATTCGGTTGAGCCCCAAGTTCCTTTACACCCAGACTTCAAATATAAGTGACACAAGTGTACTAATCAAATTCCAGGGCCTAGCCTACCTCCAAACAACAGACTACCAAACCCCCACCCTCACAACCACACACCCAACCCGCCCCATGACACTCTACAAAGGCCCCCACTCGCTTTTCCGCGCCCTAGCGCCAATTTACAGACTCAATAAAGCCGAGTACCTGCAACTCTACAACCTGCGCCCAAGCTCACAGGTCATGCTTGAACTGGTAATCGAGGAGGTACAGTGCAGCCCTCTTTCCCACTCCAATTCTAGTTGTGTACCAGGAGTAGTAGTGCTAACATCGGACTTCTCGCTAGGCCTCCTCACGCTTCACCGAAGACGAACTCCTCGAGATTTTGCACATATGTCAGAAGGTATTTGATGAGGAAGAAGCTGAGATTCCAGAGGGCGTGGAGGATATGAAGATGGAGAGGATTCCGAATAAGTTGTTGGGTGCGAAGAAGGGGAAGAGGAGGGTTGCTAGGAGGAAAGTCTGAGTTGGGTGTGAAGAAGATGGACGGATATACATCGGGACTTCGATGAAAAGCCTGCGAGTATCGCGGAAAGGTGCGTTGGGGAGGGGGCCTGGTGACAGGGGTGGTGGAATGTCGTGTGTGGACGTGTCTCCAGGGTATGTGAGTTCTGGTCTGGCGATGTTGCTTGCTGTATGAGTGTGTCCGAGGGGAGCAATGCGACCAATAAGCAGGCCACATATATATGAAGGTCGGGCAGCGTTCGCCATCTCGCACACCACATGAATCCAAATCACCACAAATCCCTCATAAACGTAAATGCATATATTCCAACAGCGGGTATCAGTCCGCCACGACAGCTATACCACATCCTCTCCCTCCCTCCATCATGCATCAACCAGACAAGACGACGAGAAAATAGTACATTTGAAACAAAAACGAAGCCCAGAACAACGAACGCCACATGTCCATAGAAACGCCCTCCCATTTTGACAATTGTGACATGACGATGGCCAAACATACAAAACCTCACTTCATTTCAGCGGCGGAGCGCAAGACACCTAGTCCTTGCTCTTCTTCTTCTTCTTCTTAGCGTCGCCATCGACATCGTCTGCTTTCCGCTTCTTCGAGTCCTTTACCGACTTCTTCGCTTCTTTTGCGGCCTTCTTTGCTTCCTTGGCGTCTCGCTTAGCTGCGCGTTCTGCTTTCCGTGCCTTCTTGGCTTCCTTTTCGGCTTTCTTGGCGGCCTTGCTGTCGCCGCCTTTGGGCGTGGCCTTGACGTCTGAGTCGTCTGAGTCGGAGGTATCGGCGCCGGCATCTGCGTCCTCCATTTCCGCGTCGCTGTCGACTTCCTGGACGAGCTTCTTGGGCGTCGTGCCGTTGACCTTTGCGGGCTTGACGGCTTGCGCGGGCTCATCGCCAGTCAGGCCGTCGGCGTCGGGGTTGTACTTCCGCGCCTCCTTGATCTCCCACTTGTTCTGGCCGAGTGCGGTCTGGTTGGCGTTGTCCTTGATGCTCTTCAGTGGCTTGCCTTCGAGCGCGCGCAGTCTCCTCTCGATGCCCAATCGTGCGTCGCGACCGACTTGTGATTTCTCCTCTTCGGTGGGCTCGTTGGAGGTGTCTTCTGAGGAAACGCCCCATGTGCTGAGGGCGTCGATGCGCAGACCGAGGGCGGACTTGGCGGCGAGCATACGGGCGATCTTGCCCTTGTTCTTTCCGGTCGCTTGGCCGATGAGGGAGGCGTGGTAGATGAGCTGCGGCACGTTAGGCACTACACGGACAGAATTGTTCACGGTTTTCTACTCACACCATACTTGGGAGTGTCGTGCTTGGTCTTCAGGGCGCGGAAAAGGGCCTTCTCGGCACCGAGAATCTGGATGGTCGAACCGGGCGACTTGGCGAGGTTCATGAGGGAGCCAGCATGGGCGATGAGGCGCGCACCGACGAGCTCACCACAGAGCGCGGTCAGGTTGGGTGCAAGTGCCTGCATGCGTGTGGATAGGTAGTTGCCCAAGTTCTGGCGATGCTCGGTGAGGTCGACGACCTGCTCAGCCAGTGCGGCCGTGGTCTCGAGATCCTCGTCGGTGATCTCAGTTCCCATACTGATCTCAGCTGCCGCCTTGACTGCCGCCTCGATCTCCTCGGGCAGAACGCTGGAGAGGTCGGTCTCGCGCGCGTTCGTTCGGAAGCCCATCTTCAGCACAACCTTGGAGTAGGCCAGGTTGTCGTTCAGGATCTTGGCCAGCTCGGGGAAATGCCATCCGTACCACTCCTTGACTCTCATGGCGTATGTGTTGAGCTGCTTGTCGAGGACGTCGAGACTGGCAATGCTCTGGATGATCATGGTGTCCACCTTATCGGGTGAGAACTTGAGCTTGTGACGGGAGAGCGAATGCGCAAGACCAAGACGCGTGGAGTCCATCTCAGCTGGGATAAGGTCGGGAATGAGCGAGGTCATGTGCTCGCGAATGGCGCGGTAGACATCCTGGGTAGAGGAGTCGGAGATGAGCTTCAGCGACAGGCCAGGAACCTGTGCGATGGCATTGGCGAGCTTGGGGTCGGCGACGGCCACTGAAAAAGCGTTAGCACAGTGCGCGTATAAAATCATGGCGCACACGTACGCGATGCTTTCGTCTCGTCCTTGAGGTCCTGCAGCAAGTTGGACAGCATGGAGCTGACCTTGCCGTCGGTCAATGCCGCGGCTTCGTTGAGCGCAGTGACGGCATTCTCAAACTTCTGGAACTTCTTGAGCTTGAGCGACTCGACGAGCGTAGACACATCCTTCAGCTCCTCGCCCTTGTCGAAGATCTTCTTGTCCTTGGACTTGAGCAGGGCATAACCCGCGCTGTGCCATTCCGTTAGCTGTGCTCGCTGCGCATGGGAGCTCTGGCGATGTAATGCGCCGCACTTGCCTCGTTTCGGTGAGAATGAATAGACCCATCGTGCCTTTCTTCTGTGATTACTCGCCGTGTGGGGTTGGCGGTCGCTGCTGTGTGTGTGCACGTGGGAGTCGGTCGTGGTTGCAAATAATAATTCTGGAGAAGCTTCAATGTTCCTGCCGAACTTTTCGTTGCCAAGGCGCACTAGCGGACCCACACGCGTGCATGCGATGTTCCAATTTGGCGCGAACCCAGTGCTGCACCATCGAGACCATGACGTGAAGGGACGGATTCGCTGTGTGAGGAGCACGGCGCCTACAGAATCATGTCTACCGGTGAGCGCAAAGCGTCTGCCTCGCTCAATCGCTCTATTCGCGGAGCCACACCTGGACGCGTGCAAGATCTCGCTTCCACCCCCGAGTCGCCGCGAACACCACTAGGGCGTTCCACATCCTACGGCTTCAGCTCACCAGGCGCTGGCTTCCGCACCGAGGACGAATATGTTGTTGTAGAAGTCGGGGCGCGATATGTGCGCTGTGGCTTCCCTGGTGAAAGCGCCCCACGATGCACTCTTCCGTTCGGCCCAGATGAGCAGCGCAGGGTGGGCGACTACAGGCAGTGGGACCCTGACTATGCGCAGCAGCGGCGGGAGAGGAAGAGAGGCCAGGAATGGGGGCAGGAGTACGAGCTCTACCGTATGGACCTGACCAAGGTGAATCTGGGGCTGGTGGAGGACAAGTTCGAGCGGGCCATGAGGGAGGCATACAACAAGTACTTCCTGCTCGACTCCAAGCCACGCCGCATACTGCTCGCGATGCCGCCAAAGATGCCACATGCGCTCATGTCGACGCTACTCGATGTCCTCTTCACAGGCTTCCAGGCCCCGAGCATCACCCTCATGTCGACGCCTATACTCTCGACGGTGGCTGCTGGGCTCAGGTCGGCGCTGGTGGTGGACATTGGCTGGGCGGAGACGGTCGTCACTGCAGTCTGTGAGTACCGCGAGGTGCACGAGCGACGGAGTGTGCGAGCTGGCAAGAGGCTTAGCGAAGAGATGGCGAAGGTGCTAAACGCCGAGCTGGACGACGACGCAGACTCGAGCGCACCCAAAGCAGACGTGTCGTTCGAAGAGGCAGAAGAAGTGCTCACACGTGTCGGCTGGTGCAAGCAGAACCCACGATCGAACCGACGCACCCTGTACTTTCCCGCACGAGAAGCGCCAGTACTAGAGGAGTTCGAAGATGCGGTGGAGTCACCTCCTCCCGTAGTCACCATACCCTTACCCAAGCACACTCCGCCTACCAACCTCAATGTACCCTTCGCGACCCTCGCCAAACCAGCCGAGTCCGCACTCTTCGCACCAGAGATGACGCTCAGCGAATTCGACGACGAAGACCTCCCGCTCCACTACCTTATGTACCGCACGCTTGTCCAGCTCCCCGTCGATGTGCGCCGCCTCTGCATGTCGCGCATCATCATAACAGGCGGCGTCTCGAACCTGCCCGGCTTGAAAACGCGCTTACTCAAAGAACTCGATGCGCTCGTACAAATACGCGGCTGGGACATCGTGAAGAGCTACGGCCGCGCAAGTGAGCGTCACGAAGAGAAGCTGTACAAGCAGCGCGAAGGCGTTGAACTGAGAAAGCAAGAAGCCGAAGATAAGGTGACCGAACACATCGATCCCAACTCCCCTCCCTCACCCATACCAGCCGGTCTCCAAGACCCCGTAATCGATAATATCGACACCAAACTGCAACATCTCACCACACGCACAGGCCCGCCGGCAGCTGCTTCCATCGGCGGCACGATCAGAGGGATCGAGACGCTGGGTGCATGGGCGGGAGCGAGTTTGGTGGCACATCAGAGGATCAAGGGCATCGTGGAGATTGAACGAGAGAAGTATTTGGCGCATGGACTGCAGGGGGCGAGTCAAGAGAAGGAGGTTAGTGTTGTGATGCAGAGGATGAGTTTGGGGCCCGGGGTGGGGCTGGGAAAGGGGGTGGGTGAGAGGGCGAGCTGGACGTTGGGGGTTTGGGCGTAGGTAGAGGGAGGGGTAGGGGAATGTGAAGATCTTCTTGTGATTCAACTGCTGATGTTTTTGTAGATCATGTTGTAGCTTGGGGAGTAGGTCGCCTTGTGGTGATTAGGAGCAGCGGGTATCAAATGCTTGAGGTGTGTTGCGGATGCCCATGTGCATCCTATTCATCTGTCTTAGGTGTCAAGACGGCGTCCTAGAGTGCGAAAGACCTCTCTCACCTCCTGTCGAACTCCCTGCGCCGATCTTGTTTCTCGCGCAATAACTTTTCCTCTATCTGAAGTCATTTCAGCAGGAGCCAATGTGCGTCGCGCCTTTTCGTGCGAGCCATGTGTCTTTCGATTCAGCCTTCTTCAGCATCCAGCACAAGGCTCTACATCCGACTTGCATTGCGCATTATCTGAAGAGCTTGTATTGCTTCTATCTGTAGTAAGACTTGGTGGATGCTATTCTCGTTCAAGACGTGTGACCAGCTCAACATAAGCCCAATGTTGTTACCTTGCGACTGCGCCTCTCTGAGACAACAATCTACGTGCCACGGTCAGGGGGTCGCATAGTGTGTATGACGGCCGACTCCTACAATGTCGTGAAAGGTTATTTCACCTCAGCACATGGATTTAGACAACGCCAACTACAGCGCTGTCATGCCTTCAATGCTTCTCTCTACTTCCGGGCAATAGCGTCTGCCGGTATATGAGCTTTTTAGAGGTGAGGCTAGGTGCGGTGGCACAAAGAGCGGGTAGTCGCAGCTCGTACAGGCGAACGACGAATGAAAAGGCTTATGGACCCGGTTTACTCGATCATGCTCCTATCTTGCGTTACAAATGGAGTGGCTGGGTCTGTAACAGGCACACTGCCCCTCGTGGGTCGAGGATATACTCTTCCCTCTGACAACCGATGTCCCTCTTTCACAACTCATACCACTGACATCAACCATGACAGAAGCACAAGCCGCGCCGAGCATCGAAATGGGCTCTCAGTCCATCGCGCCAGCGCATCCAAATAAGGCCATCATGAACTATGTGCTCGGATACCCCCGTATTGCCTGTCGCATGTCGCTCAAGCCAGAAACAGCCATTTTTCGAAGCTTTAGCGCACTCAATGCTCGGAACTTGCTGTACATGCAAGCGGAACTATGTCGGCTAGAAGATGAGCTGATGGAACAGGAGAAGAAGGACAACCGTAGCTCAATCGGGGAAAAGCACAAGTACGCTACAGATTGGGGATGGCTTCGCCTCGCGTCTCTGCACGAAGATCCTCCAATACAGCTCAATCTTCTCAACGAAATCAAGCGGAAACTCAGAGAGTACAGTACGTAAAACGATGGGCCTTGAACAAAAGTCCCATGCTGACACGTAGTAGACGAAGCTCTCCTCCAGCAAGCTAGGCTCCAAAAGCTCAAACGACCTGATCCATTCGACCTTCGCGACCTCCAGCACTTTCTGAACAACGAGGAAATGATGGGCATTTGGTCCATGACGGGCGATGACAGCGACGTCTGGGGCTCTATCATCGCGCCCAACGACACGAGTCCAGATCTCGTCGGCATTCAAACACGCTACAAGGAAGACAGATTCTCAACATGGGTGGCCGACCATGCATTGATATTCTTCAAGTGCGGATGGGCGCGGTTCAAGAAGGCGAGCAAGCACTCCGGGTCTGTGGTAAGTCACGCGTGCTGGTTTTGTGGTCGTCGAACAAGAATGACACACTAAAAGGGCTACTACGAATCGTCGGTTCTTAAGATCACATTCCTCATGACTTCGATTGTGGCGTCGATGCTACCGATCGCATCGATTGTTGTACTGGTGGTCTTGTCGCCGCGGCCACTGGATCATACGCTTCGTGGGCAGATTGGGACGATTGCGGCGTTCAATGTGCTTATCTCGATGTGTCTCACACTTTTGACGGATGCGAAGAGGACTGATGTATTTGCTGTTACCGCCGCGTATGCACTCTTAATATCTCCCGAACATTGATAACAGTCACTGATCTCTGAGTAGATTTACTGCGGTTCAAGCGGTATTTTTGGGAATGGATAGTGACTGGAAGTCTGGCTAGATTATGGTCGAGTAGCCTTTTGTAAGTCGAACTGGGCTTGAAAAGCTCATTTCGTGCTACGTTTCTTTATTTTTGGACGAAGCTTTACGACACTGGGAACATCATCGATCGCCGTGCTCTAAATAGTCTCGCCGTGCCACATCAAGATAGAAACGAATCAATGTATTGTATACACATACACTCAATTTCCAACAACCGCAGTATCTTAAAAGATCAAGCTTTGAGCCTGGAGCATGTGAAGTGCGTTCGACGCAGGCTTCCACAAAGCACACGTGAGGACGTTCAACTTTGCACAGCAGCTTCTGATTCTTCATGATACAGTCAGATCAGTCAAAGCGACTCTAGGCTCCTCATCTTTCACGTAGCTTTCGTCTGAGATCACATCCAGCCACCAGCGAAGACGGCGTCACAAAATGTGTGTCGGCCAGCACTCATGCTTCAGTGATGACGAGCCTCGTGGGGACCTACACAGCGCGAAAAATATGCCATGACGACACCCTAGTGTCAGAGATAGTATAAGAAGCCCTAACGCGCTGATGATCTCGTCAGATCTCGTGGTGAGGTCGCGAACGTGGTGCTTGCTACACGCACATGAGTGAAAGACAATTAAGAGCTGTTCCGATAAATGGACGTGACAGCGACCTGGTCAAAGCAAACTATGCTTCTCGAGATGGTACTTCAGAGCATCATGGCGCTTTCTAGAGTTCTTCTGCCATCATATCCATCCAGTGAACGATGTCTGCCTTCACGAACATGTTCAAGTCTGGCCAGAGAACACCCAAGCTTGATGGAGATAGTAGGTTTGGTATCGACGTTGGTGGAACACTGCTAAGAAACATGTAGAGGAAGCGCTAAGGAGAGAAGCTGCAGAAGCCGCTGCCAGGCGGCGATGCGAGAAGCGCGCCCAGAAGAAAGGCGACGCAATCATGAAACTCCGCAAAAAGTCCGCCAAGGACAAGACGGTAAGATCGACTTTTCACATTATGATCGTTCTAATACTTGCCAGGGACAACCAGATGGATGGATATGCAATGTCAACGCGAGCGACCGTCACTTCAACGTTGGGCTCAGATCAAGTGGAGAATCGTGCGTCAAGGGCGAACACAATGCTTGTGACAATCCCGGCTGCTGTTTCTCTGTCGAGATCCTGTCGGACAGTTTTGGGGCGACTGGATGGGCGTGCTTGGGCTGTGATCGATATCATGTCGGAGTTCCTGCCATTCTTAGCTGTAACTCACAGTACTGTGGTTCGCGTTCGGAGGCACAAGTCGCATACGTTGTGTAGATACGCGAATAGGGCTTGAGCGGGGAGTATACAGTGAAACTGTGGCTATTCTAGCACGAGCTCAAAGCGCAATCATCGTACAAGAATTTGTAGCTCACGGAAATCGCTTTTGACCGCCCATTCCTGATTCGCTGCTGGGATGATAAAATTTTGCCAAGTTTTGAACGCATAGAGGGGACAGGCTGCTCGTGATTTCTAGGTCACTGAAACACTTTGCTCCATCAGCAGTGCCCTAGGAAGTCAGGATATAAGACGACTAGTTAGCTTCCATGACGGCAATTTCCTTTTAGCTATCCAGGGAGTCTCACGTCTGTCTGTGATGATTAAGGACCGGCGTTTGTTCGATGATGACGATCGTGAATGCATGTACGTGATGATATATCCACATGAGCAGGAAGCACATATGGGCTTTCAACCAGCTGATTGTGCCAGCTGCAAGATGGAAGCAAACTCAGTTCAGGAGATCATGCTTACGATGCAGCTGGGTAACTCGTAAGTCTT
>Ga0265797_10006327_pt1 | contig 16796 bp, 9 predicted proteins | sample P2T30metagenome_FD_192433 | JGI IMG/M metagenome (GOLD analysis project Ga0265797, IMG submission 192433) | Plant litter microbial communities from East Loma Ridge, Irvine, California - P2 T30 | ecosystem: Environmental > Terrestrial > Plant litter > Unclassified | place: USA: California...
TCTGCTTCAAGTCGAAGCGGAAATAGTTGGCCGTCATGTTCAGGTTGCGCAGCGGCTTGAACTGCAGCGTCAACTGGCCACCCTTGCGCTCGCGCTCGTTGGTGGTGACATCCAGGTTGACCGAGGTCGGCATGGCGAAGTCGGTATAGTTCTGGCCGTCCTGGTTGTTGAAACCGGATTGCCCCCACCAGTACGAGTTCAGCCCGTTCGGCTTGCCGTTGACGTCGACCGACGGATTGGTGGTGTTGTTGTCGCTGTACCACTGCCAGTTCGAGGTGCTGCCGCCCATGCTGCGGATGGTGCGCTTCTGCTGGGTGTAGCCGACCAGGAAGCCGATGCGGTTGCTCTCGTCATGCCAGGCGTACTGGCCCGAGATCTGCGGGTCGGTCTTCTTGGTGGTGTCGGACCAGGTGCCTTCGGCGTTCAGGAAGCCGGAACCCGACTTCACGTCCAGTGGACGGCGGGTGCGCAGGATCACGGTGCCGCCGATGCCGCCTTCGTCGAAGCGCGCTTCCGAGGTCTTGTACAGTTCGGCGCTGGCCAGCATATTCGATGGCATCAGCGTGTAGTTGAACGAACGCGACGGGTCGCCATTCGATTCGGCGGTGGCGACGTAGTTGCCGTTCAGCTGGGTCAGCGTCAGTTCCGACGACAGGCCGCGCACCGAGACGTTCTTGCCTTCGCCGCCGCTACGGGTAACGACCACGCCCGGCACGCGGCTGAGCGCGTCGGCCACGTTCTTGTCCGGGAATTTGCCGACGTCTTCGGCAGTCACGACCTCGACGATCGAGTTGGCTTCGCGCTTCTGGTCGAGGCTTTTCTCGATCGAGTAGCGGAAACCGGTGACCACCACGGTGTTGGCGCTGGCGGCCGACGCGGCCTGGTCGGCAGTTGACGGTGCAGTCGCCGGTGCGGCTGGCTGGGCCGGCACGGTAGCCGGCGCGGTAGCCGGCGCAGTCTCGGCCGCGCTCTGGGCGTAGGCGTTCGACAGCGACAGCAGCGCAATGCTGACCGCCATGGCGATCGGCGTGGCGCGGCAGCGGGTTTGGGTAATGGATTTCGGTGATGCAGTCATGTGAGTCTCCTGGTCTTTGCCCGCTGGCGGGCTATTTTTTTGTGGCGGTAGCAGCCTGTCCTGTCCCCCGTGAGCGGGGTAAGGTGCGGCGCATCGCAACGCGAAAAGGGTCAGATGCCCTTCCCGCTCGATGCCCCGACCGGTTGCGGCGATCCACCTTGAAGCTCGATGCGAGGTCCAGCGTCGGAACCGTTCGGGTTCCGCAGTTGGCAACCGCGCTACTGCCCTTGCGCTAAACGCTGATTCGGGAAGTTTCGCGTGGCTTTACTAAACGACTTCGATGCCGTTTGCATTTCCGCCAGCCCTCGCACTTCAACAAGAATGAGTTATACAAAGGAAATTAAAACCATTCAACAGTCTTGCAAGCAGGAAGTGAAGTTTAGTGGAGTTTAGTAAACAGAAATGTTGCGTATCTGGCACAACGATTTGGCATAAATCTGGTATGCGCTGGAAACGTCACCACCTGCCCGAATGGTGTGTTTTGGGGACCGAATCGCCCCCACCCGTGGCTTGTCCCCGGCTTGTCCTGCTGTGTCCAGGGCAGAAGCGAACCGGCGCTTGCAGGCAGCTGACGGCAGTGATACAACAACCATGTCGTCGTTCGGCTGCTCCATGCATTGCCTTGCGCAAGTTTCCGACATCGCCATGCGTTTTACAGCCGCGCGTCCAATCCCGGGATTCCTGCGCCATGCTGCATTCCACTGACCGCTTCGGCGCCGTTCCCGGCGCCTGCCACCCCGGCGCCACGCTCGGCGACCGGCTCGAGATCATCCAGCGCGTGGCGCGCGTGGGGTTCTGGGAAATGCGGGTCAGCGACCGCCAGCTTGCGGTTTCGGGCGAGATGCGCGCACTGCTCGGCATCGGGATCGATGCGCCGGCGCCCGACTTCGCGACCCTGATAGCCTGCGTGCACCCACAAGATCGTGCGTTCGTCGATACTGCGATCGCCGACGCGCTGGCGCACGCGACGGCGCTCGACATCGAACACCGGATCGTGCGCCGTGGCGCTGACGGCGCCGATGAAGTGCGCCACGTACATGCCCGTGGCGCGCTGGTGCAGCAAGCCTGCAGCGACCCGACCTATTACGGCACAATCCAGGACATCACCCTCCAGAAGCGTACCGAAGACGCATTGCGCCTGAGCGAAGAACGGTTTCGGCTGGTGGCCCGGGCCACCACCGACGTGATCTGGGATCTCGACCTGATCACCGATCAACTCTGGTTCAGCGGCAACCTGTGTCAAGTGTTTGGCTACACACCGGACGACTTCGCCAGGGACCGCGCGCTGTGGCGCGACCACCTCCACCCGGACGAACGCGAGGGTGTGATGGCAAGCTTCGCGCAAGCGCTGGCCGGCAGCGACGATTTCTGGTGTGGCGACTACCGCTTCGTGTGCAGGAACGGCGACATCGCCTACGTGCACGACCGCGCCCAGATCCTGCGCGCCGAGGATGGCAGCGCGCGGCGCGTGGTGGGGTCGATGGTCGACGTTTCCGAGCGGCGCCTGGCCGACGCCCGCATCCGCGAGCAGGCCTCGCTGCTCGACCAGGCCAAGGACGCCATCGTCGTGATCGGCCTCGACCATCGCATCCGTTACTGGAACCGGGGCGCGCAGCAACTGTATGGCTGGCAGGCCGCAGAAGTGCTCGGCATGCCGGCTGGCGACATCGTCTACCCCGACACCGAAGGCCTGGCCGACGCGATCCGCAGCGTGCGCGCCTGTGGCGAGTGGCGCGGCGAAACCACCGGCCGGCGCAAGGACGGCAGCGCGCTGGCGGTCGAAGCGCAATGGACGCTGATGCGGGACGACGCCGGGCAGCCGCAGTCGGTGTTCGCGATCAATACCGACATCACCGAGCGCAAACAGGCCGAGCGCCGGGTTCACTATCTGGCCTTCCACGACGCGCTGACGCACCTGCCGAACCGCAACCTGCTGATCGAGCGCCTGCGCGCAGCCTTGACTGGATCGCGCGCCAGTGGCTTGTTCAATGCCCTGCTCCTGATCGACCTCGACCACTTCAAGACGCTCAACGACACGCTCGGCCATGCCGTCGGCGACCAGTTGCTGCAGCAGGTGGCGCTGCGGCTGTATGCCGGCCTGGCGCCGGATATCACGGTGGCGCGCTTCGGCGGCGACGAATTCGCCGTCATGCTGGGCGACCTGTCGAAGCACAAGCACGAAGCCTCGGCGCTGGCCGCGCGCGAGGGCGAGCGCATTATCCGTCTGCTCAGCCAGCCGTTCCAGCTCGACGGCTACCGCCTGCAGCGCGGCGCCAGCATCGGCATCACCGTGTTCGGCGACGACGAAGAGCCCGATGCCGACGCCGGCGACCTGCTCAAGCGCGCCGACATGGCGATGTACCTGGCCAAGGCATCCGGGCGCGGCACCGTGCGTTTCTACGATCCGGGCATGCAGGTGGTGGCGGCGGCGCGCCTGGCGCTCGAAAACGACCTGCGCGCCGGCCTGCGCTCGAGCCTGCCAAATCTGCTGCGCCAACCCGAGTTCGTCCTGCACTACCAGCCGCAAGTCGAGCGCAGCGGACGCATCGTCGGCGTCGAAGCGCTGCTGCGCTGGCGCCACCCGACCCGCGGCATGGTCTCGCCGGTCGAATTCATTCCGCTGGCCGAAGAGATCGGCCTGGCGCTGCCGCTCGGGCAGTGGGTGCTCGAAAGCGCCTGCCGCCAGCTGGCGCAATGGGCCGCCGACCCCGACACGGCGCAGCTCGAGATCGCGGTCAATGTCAGCGCGCGCCAGCTGCACCATCCGGCCTTCGTGGCGCAGGTGCTGGCCTGCATCGCGCCCAGCGGCGCCGATCCGCGCCGGCTCAAGCTCGAGATCACCGAAGGCACTTTGCTCGACGATATCGAAGACGCGATCGACAAGATCATGGCGCTCAAGGCGCACGGCCTGACCTTTGCGATCGACGATTTCGGCACCGGCTACTCGTCGCTGGCCTACCTCAAGCGCCTGCCGCTCGACATGCTCAAGATCGACCGCTCGTTCGTGCTTGACCTGGCCACCAGTCCGAATGACGCCGTGATCGCGCGCACCATCATTGCCCTCGGCGCCAGCCTGGGCCTGAAAGTGCTGGCCGAAGGCGTCGAGACCGAGGCCCAGCGCGACTTCTTGTTCGAGAACGGCTGCCAGGCCTACCAGGGCTTCCTGTGCACGCAGGCGCTCTCGCCCGAAGACCTGGGGCCGTTTCTGCACCGCAGGCACGGTCTGCGCCTGAACTAGGTCGGGCAGTCAGGCTGCCTTCGCCGGGGCGGCGCGTCGATCCGGCACGACCGTCAAACGCCACAGGGTGCCGCGTCCCGCGCCCGAGTCGACCGTCAGGACGCCAATCGGGGCAGCGCGCTCGCGCATGCCGCGTATGCCCCAGTGCCCCGAACGGCCGCCATGCTGCAGCGCCGGATCGATGCCGCAGCCATCGTCGCGCGCTGTCAATACCAGTTGCCCCGGCTGATAGTCGAGCGTCACCTCGATGATGCCCGCGCCCGCGTGCACCAGCGCGTTCCACACCGCCTCGCGCGCGATCGCGAACACCTCGTCGGCGACGCTACCGGCCAGCGCCACCGGGGTGCCGATCGACCTGACCTCGAAGCGCACGCCGCGCTCAGCGGCCAACGGTGCGCCGAAGCCGCCGATCGCCGCCACCAGGTTCAGTTGCGCGGTGCTTTCGCCGCGCAGGCCGGCGACCCGGTCGCGCCCCTCGACCAGCACATCGTTGGCGTCATCGAGCGCCGCCTCGAGAGGCAAACGCTCGTCAGGGCGCAGGCGCTGCAAGGCCACGCCCATCTTCAGGATCAAGCCCTGGATCGATTGCAGCAGCGTGTCGTGCAGCTCGCGCGCGATGCGTTCGCGCTCGGCCAGCCGTTCGTTCATGCTGGCCGTGACCCGATGCGCCACATGGCGCAGGCGCATCCGGTGCAGCAGCCACAGAACGGCGATCAGCGCCATGGCGCAGGCCAGGCGGAACGCCAGCGTCTGGGTCAGGCGCGGCGCGACCTCGAACGACAGCACCGCACCCTCTTCGTTCCAGACGCCGTCGTCGTTCGAGGCCGCCACCAGAAAACGGTAGCGGCCCGGCGCCAGGTTGGCGTAATGGGCCGAGCGGCGCCGGTCAGGTTCCTGCCAGCCGGCATCGACGCCCTCGAGGCGGTAACGCAGTTGCATGCGTTCGGGCGCGCGGTAGCTGAGCGCGCTGAAGGCGATGTCCAGCGCCCCGCTGTAGGGCGCCAGGCGCACGCCGTCCTGCACCGGATAATCGCGCCCGCCGGCGCTGAGCGCGGTGATGAACACGGGCGGCGCCTGGGTGTTGCGCGCCAGCGCCTTCGGGTCGAACCCGACCGTGCCACCCATGGTCGAGAACCACAGCGTGCCGTCCTGGCTGCGCACCGCCGACGGCAGCGGCGTGATGCCGCTGGCGGTGCCGGGCAAGCCGTCGCGGTAATCAAGACGCTCGAACCCCACCCGGAAGCCGCTTTGCCGCCTGGCCTGCGCCAGCTGGCCGGCTGGAATCGAGGAAATGCCGGCGCCGCCATTGAGCCACAAGGCGCCATCGCTGGCCAATACGATACCGGTGGTGCCGGTGAAGTTATCGCCAGCGCGCCCGAGAATCTGCGTGAAGCGCTTGCCGTCGAACCAGGCCAGGCCGTTCTCGCCGCCGACCCAGGCGCCGCCGGCCGTCGGCAGGATCGACAGCACGGTGCCCATGCGCAGGCCTTCGGCGCGCCCGAGGCGGCGTAGCGCGCCCTTGTCGAGAATGGCAATGCGATCATCGGTCGAACCGAACCACATGCGGCCCTCGGCGTCGCGCGCCATCACGGTTGGCGCCAGCGATGCCAGACCCTCGACGCCGCCGTTCGCCAGCCACTGGCCGTCGCGCACCGTGTACAGGCCGCGCCGCCCCATGCTGACCCACAGCGCGCCGTCGGCGCCGCCCACCAGTGAAAAGACGGCCGTACGTTTTTGGTCCTTGACGTCAGGCGGCAGGGGGACCGCTTCGCGCTGGCCCTCGTGGATTTTCCACAGGCCGCCGATGCCGCCGCTCCACAGCACGCCGTCCGGCGCAGCGTACAGCGCCGTGGTCAGGTCGGCGTCGGTCGCAGCCGGGGCGATTTGCGCGGGCACCGCGGCCGGATTGGCCAGGAACGAGCGGTCGATCCAGACCCCCGCCTGCGGATGCGCCGCCAGCGGGCGCGCGCCGGCGATATACGGCGCCAACGCCAGCGGCGCCAGCCGATAGCGCCGGAAGCGGTCAACCCCGTTCTCGGTGCCGACCCAGATATTCTGCTCGCGGTCTTCGAACACGGCAAAACCGTGCTGGCCCGACAGGCCATTGGCCTTGCCGGTCTGCTGCGCCGGCCCCGCGCCGCCAGGATCGAGACGGCTGATGCCCGAGCGTCCCGGCAGCCACATGGCGCCGCTGCGGTCGAAACGAAAACGGTTGATGCGGTCGTTCGTACGCCACGCCTCAGGTCCGCTGCCGGGCACGCCGTCGACCAGCTGCAACCCGGGGGTCATCATGTCCGAGGCCCAGACGCTGCCATCGGGATGCTCGGCCAGCGAACCGCTGCCGGTCATCGCCAGCACCCGCTCGAAGCGGATGGCGCCGGTGCGCAGCGCAAAGACGGCGTCGTGCGTCCTGACCCAGAAGGTCTTGCGGCGGTCGAGCAGCATGGCGGTGACGTCGCCACGCGGCGCGGCCAGCGCGGCGTCGGGTTCGCGCCACCGGCCATCACGGCCGAGCAAGCGCATGCCCGGCAACATGCCAAGCCAGACGCGCCCCCTGCCATCCTGGCCCAGGCACGCGCTGGTGCCGCCCGGCATGCCGCCTTCGTCGACGCGGAAGTGGCGCATCTGGAGGCCCTTCATCAGGCTGGCGCCGCCGAATTTATAGGTGATCCACAGGCTGCCGTCGGGCAGCAGCCCAAGGTTGCCGATGTTCGCCGACAGCGGCGCCAGCGCCGCGGGCGCGCGCTCGAAACGCACCCCGTCGAAGCGGAACAGGCCGGACGGACCGCCCAGCCACAACCAGCCGTCCGGGGTTTGCGTGATGGCGTTGACGCCGCTCGGCGCACCGTTGGCGGCAGTCCAGCCAGCGTGCTCCATGGCGATGACGGGTAGCGGCGCCGGGGCGTCCGCAGCCTGCACCGGGATCCACAGTTGGAGGGCAAGGATGAAGCAGGCAAACAAGCGAAGTGGCGAAACCATGGAAAACCGTGCGACGAAAATGATCGAATCGACCACTTTAACAGCAGAACCGGCGCGCCACATCCTTGCCCATCCGGATCTGCCTGCCACAGGCGCCGCAGGTGCCAGGGCCAGCGGCACCTGCGGTGCGGCCATGTGCCTGGCCCCTGCCAAAGGATGGGGTTCAAGGTGCGCCGCCCTTGCTAGGATCGGTCTCTTTCACGAGCAAGCGACGACCACCATGAGAGCCTCGATTTCGCGCACCGCCCTGCTGGCGCTATTGTCGATCCACGAAGCGGCCCGCGCCGAAGCGCCGCAGCTGTACGGCCGCCTGAACCTCGGCCTGGAACAGATGCAGGTACATGGCGGCGACGGCGCCGTCGACGCACACCAGGCGCGCCTGTCGAACTACCGCTCGGTGTTCGGTCTGCGCGGCAGCGAAGATCTGGGCGCCGGCCTGCGCCTGCTGTACCAGATCGAAGGCACGCTCTCGCTCGACAGCGGCGCCGGCGCCCTTGCCGCACGCGACACCCGGATCGGGATCGAAGGCCACTGGGGCACGCTCTTTGGCGGCAACTGGACGACACCGTACAATGCGTCCAGCGCCACACTCGACCCGTTCTATCCCACCACCGCCGGCTACATGAGCATCATGGGCAACGGTTCGGCCGCCAGTGCCGACAACGTCAGCGACACCAGCTCGTTCGACCGCCGCCAGCGCAACAGCGTGCATTACTGGAGCCCGGCATGGCATGGGGTGTCGCTGCGCCTAGCGCGTGGCATGAGCGAAGAGCGTGCGGCGGGCGGCGCCAGACCGGCACTGACCTCGAGCGCGCTGCAGTTCGAACGCGGCCCGCTGTACCTGGCGCTGGCCTATGAGCGTCACGACAATTACCGCGCGCCAGGCTGGGACGACTATGGCGTCAAGCTGGCCGGCTCGTATGCCTTCGCCTGGGTCAAGCTGGCTGGCGCGGTAGAACGCCTCCACTACGACGGCCCCGGCAGCGCGCTCGAGCGCACCGCCTATTACCTGGCGCTGACCCATCAATCGGGCCCGCATGGGCTGCGCTTCGGTATTGCCAAAGCCGGCGACGGCAAGGGCGGCATAGCGGGCCAGCGCATCGGCTTCATTACGTCCGGCAGCGACAGCGGCGGCGTCCACGCCACCCTCGGCTACGATTACGCGCTCTCCAAGCGCTCCAGCGTGTTCGCCTTTTACACGCGCCTGCGCAACGAGCGTCGCGGCGCGATCGACTTCGCCATCAACGGCGTCGACGGCGGCGCCGGCGCCACCGCCGCGGGCACGGTGCTGGGCATGCGCCACGCGTTCTGACTACCGGGACAGGTTCTTTAGCGGCTGCGGGTCTTCTCGATGCCGAGGCGCCCGGCGGCGCGCACCAGGTCGGGCAGCGAGCGCGCCCCCATCTTCGCCATCACCTTGCGCTTGTGGGTCTTGGCCATGATCTCGCTGACACCGAGTTCGGCCGCCACCTGCTTGTTCAGCAGCCCGCCGATCACCAGCCGCAGGGTCTCGGCTTCGCGCGGACTGAGGCTGGCGTGGCACAGGCGCAGCGCAGCCAGTTCGCGCCGCGCCACCAGGCTGGCCGTGGCCAGCGCCAGCGCTTCGCGCACCGCCGCCAGCAACAGTTCGGGGTCGACCGGCTTGGTGAGAAATTCGACGGCGCCAGCTTTCATGGCGCGCACCGACAGGGCGATGGTGCCGATGCCGGTCATGAAGATGATCGGGATGTCCTGCTGCAGGCGCGCCAGTTCAGCGGCCAGCTGAAGGCCGTCGGGAGCAGGCATGTCGATGTCGCACACCAGGCACGACGGTGCATCGGCACGCGCCTGCGCCACAAAGGCTGCACCGGTGGCATAGCCGCGCGCATCGAGCCCTTCGGCGCGCAGCAGGTTCAGCACCGCCGCGCGCACGGCGTCGTCGTCGTCGATCACGTAGACAGTGGATGTGGTGCCGGTGGCGTAGTCCATCGCACGATTATACGAGGCAACCCTATCCTTTCGTATAGCTGGACGGCGCCCCGCGCCCGGCGCAGAATCGACACGCGCTTTCGCCAACAGCTCCCCCGCGGCCACATGGACCCAACCTGCATCTCCGTCGTCATCGCCGACGACCATCCGCTGATCCTGGCCGGCCTTGCAAGCGTGATCGAGGCCGAGCCCGAACTGGTGCTGCTTGGCCAGGCCAGCAACGCCGACGGCGCCGTCGCGCACTACCTTCGCCTGCGTCCGGACGTGCTGCTGGTCGACCTGAACATGCCCGGCGGCGGCATCGATGCCATCGCGCGGGTGCGCAGGTTCGATCCGCAGGCCAGAATCGTGGTGCTCACCACCTTCGATGGCGACGAAGACGTGCACCGCTCCCTGGCGGCCGGCGCTTCGGGCTATCTGCTCAAGGGATCGGGGTTCGACGAGATCGTAGCGTGCCTGCGCCAGGTGCTGCGCCACGGCCACTACCTGCCCGCCATGCTGGCGCACAAGCTGGCCGGCCGCATCGAGGCCGGTGCGCTGTCGCCGCGCGAACGCGACATCCTGTCCCGCCTGGGCGATGGCAAGAGCAACAAGCGCATTGCGGACGATGCTGGCATCGGCGTCGGCACGGTCAAGTTCCACGTCAACAACATCCTGTCGAAGCTCGACGTTGCCTCGCGCAGCGAAGCAGTGTGCGTGGCGCGCCAGCGCGGCCTGCTGCATTCCTGAGGCGCCGCATACCCCCCCAAATGGGGGGATCGCAGCGGCACTTTCGCATCGGGGAAGCGGCGCCGATGCGCACGATAATAGGGCCGGCGCCGCGTTCTATCCATGCGCGGCATGATGAGCGTACCGATGAAAGGACCGCCATGAGCCTGCTCCTGAATCCTGTACCGAACGGCGGCCGCAGCAGCCGTCAGCGTGCGCGGGCCGCGAACGACGCAACGCCGCTGCCGGCGCTGGAGCAATCGATCGCCCACGAACTCAATCAACCGCTGGCGGCCATCGCCCTGCATGCGGCAGCGGCGGGCAAATGGCTGCGCCGCGCCGAACCCGATGTGGCGCGCGCTCTGGCGTCGCTGGCGCTGATCGGCGCCGCAGCGGTGCAGGCGGGCGACATCGTGCGCGGCCTGCACGGACTGGCCGCAGGCCGTCGCCACGCCAGCGCGCGGGTCGACATCGATGGCGCCGTGCGCGACACCCTGCCCCTGCTGCAGCCACGCTTGCACGGCATCGGGATCGAACTGGCGCTCGGCCTGGACGGCGCCACCATCGATGCCAACCGGGCGCAGCTGCAGCAGGTGATCACCAATCTTGTACTGAATGCGACCGAGGCGCACGCGGGCAGCGGTTTGTCCCGGCCGCACCGTATCCGGATCACCACCCGGCGCTACAACGACCATGAGATCGAACTGGCGGTCAGCGACAACGGCCCCGGCGTCAAGTCGGCAGATCAGGCGCGCCTGTTCGCGGGCATGTTCAGCACTAAATCCGATGCCAGCGGCGCGGCGCGCGGCATCGGACTGCCGATCTGCCAGTCGATCGTGCGCGCGCATGGCGGCAGCATCCTGTTCGAGCCCGGCCAACCGCACGGCGCCTGCTTCCGCGTGCGCCTGCCCGCGCACCAATAACGACGATTTATCCAAGAAGCGCCACAATCCTGCGGCGCGCCACCCTGAAAGGACGTCCATCATGAGCAACGCCCGCAGCATCGACAGCATCACCGCCCGCGACGGCAGCATCATCCACTTCACCGACTGGGGCCACGGCATCCCGGTCGTGTTCAGCCACGGCTGGCCGCTGTCGGCCGACGCCTGGGAAGACCAGATGCTGTTCCTGGCCGAACACGGCTTCCGGGTCATCGCGCACGACCGCCGTGGCCACGGCCGTTCGAGCAAGGCCTGGCACGGCAACGACATGGACACCTATGCCGACGACCTGGCAAGCCTGCTCGAGACCCTCGACATCAGCGGCGCCACCCTGGTCGGCCACTCGACCGGCGGCGGTGAAGTGGCGCGCTACATTGGCCGCCACGGCACCGGGCGCGTCGCCAGGGCGGTGCTGGTCGGCGCCGTGACGCCGCAGATGGTGGTCTCGCCATCGAACCCGGACGGCGTACCGATGTCGGTCTTCGACGGCATCCGCGCCGGCGTGCACAGCGACCGCGCCCAGTTCTTCCTCGACCTGAGCATGCCGTTCTACAATTTCAACCGTCCCGGCGCCAAGGTCTCGGAAGGCATGCGCCAATCGTTCCTGATCCAGGGCCTGCAGTGCAGCATCAAGAGCGCCTACGCCTGCGTCAAGCAGTTCTCCGAAACCGACTTCAGCGAAGACCTCAGGAAGATGACGATCCCGACCCTCGTGATCCACGGCGACGACGACCAGATCGTTCCGCTGGCCACCACGGCACGGCGCGCCGTCGAGATGCTGCCGCAGGGCCGGCTGTCGGTGTATGAAGGCGCCGGCCACGGCCTGCCCTCCACGCACAAGGACAAGCTCAACGCCGAGCTGCTGGCCTTCCTGCGCAGCTGACGCCGATGCGCCGGGTTCTGCCGGGCAAGGCGGCGCACCCGCCAATCCAGGCGCTGCCGGGATGGCTGACCTGCCCGGCTCGGGCCCGGCGCGCCGTCGCCGCCTGGCGGCCTCTCGCGGCCAACCGCGATGGTGTCGATGACTCGATCCCCTCGTCTGCGTTGCGAGCGTGCCGTCCCAGGCGATCGGGTCGCATCCAGGGCCGGCGCGCAACATGACCCGGTAATTTCCGCACGTAAACTTTGCTTTTCGTCCGAAAAGCTTTACCGTTCGTGTCACGACAGCAACAGGGCTGTCCGGGCACGCTAACATCCGCCCCAATCAGGGCTGCGGACACCGTTCCGGCAAGCTGCTTTCTGCCCGTCCGCTACATTCAGCGGCGGCAACGCTACCTCTTCATCACCGGAACGCTCTGCTTTACATGCTCAACGCTTTCACCACCACGCCCGCGCGCCCGCGCCTGGTGCAATCGATCCGCCGCGCCCTGGGCGCAATGGCGTTGGCCGGCATCAGCGTCGGCATGACGCAAGCCCGCGCGGCGCCGGCCTGCTATAACTTCTCGCCAGTCAACCAGTACAACGTACAAGTCTCGGCCGAATTCTGGAATCCGATCATCCATTACGTCGCCACCCGCAGCGGCGTGTGCCTGAACCTGAAGCTGGGCCGCACCTCGGCCGACACCACCAGCTTTGTGCTGGCGCGTGAAGTCGATTTTGCGTTTACCAATCACCTGTTCAGCCCTGAGCGCGCAAAGATGGGCTGGACCGTGTTCGGGCGCCGCAACCTGCCGCCGGTACGCTCGCAGATCGTGGTGCCGGCCGATTCCCCGATCCGCGAGCTGCGCCAGTTGGCCGGGGCCACGGTCGCCTTCCCCGGCCCCGAGGCGCTGGTCGCCTATAAAGTCAGCTACGCCCAACTGCTGCAGCGAGGCGTTGCCGTCAACGTGGCCTTTGCCGGCAACCAGGATGCCGCCTTCACCCAGCTGTTCGCCGGCATGGTCAAGGCGGTTGGAGCCAACTCGCAGCTGGTAGAGAACTGGAAGGGCCGCGAAGACGCGTCCTTTCGCGTGCTCTGGAGTTCCGAGCCGTTCAACGACCTGGCGCTGATGTCCTCGCCCAGGGTGCCGGCCGCCACGATGCGCGCGGTGGCGCGCGCCTTTCTGGGCATGCACCGCGACCCCGAGGGCAAACGGGTGCTCGCTGGCGCGGCCGAACTGATCCACTCGGCGGCGCCGATCTCGTTCATCGCCGCCGACGAGGGCGACTATGCCAGCTACCGCGCGTTCTATGCCGGCGCGCCGGTCGAATTACGCTGATGAGCGCTGTCCTGACGAAGGCCGGCGTCTTGCTGTCAGTGCCGCGCCGCCTGCTGCGCGCGCTGTTTCCGCGCTCGCTGGTGGGGCGCGTCTTTGGCCTGTTCAGCCTGGCGATGCTGGTGCTGCTGGCTTCTGGCCTCGGCATGTTCTATCGCTACCAGTACCTGCAGCACATCGAGGAAACCCAGGATAACGCGCTCATGCTGGTCGAGATCGCTACGCAGACGGTCGAAGAGAGCGTCGTCATCGGCGACTACGACACCGTCAAGCGCACGCTCAACAAGCTGCTGGTGAAGTCGCCGTTCAAGCAGGCCGAGTTCCTCGACCTCGGCGGCGGCGCGATTCGCCTGACAGCGCCCGAGATGCGCCAGGCGGCGCCGCCGCAATGGTTCGCGCAACTGATTGCGGCGCGCTTTTACGACGTCAACCGCGTGATCGCGGTCGGCGGCAGGGACTACGGCGTATTGCGCCTGTCGTTCGATGAGCGCAAGCTGGCCGCGCAGCTGTGGAGCGTGATTGCCGAGACCTCGGTCGTGGTCTGGGTCCTGTTCATGCTCAGCCTGACCCTGACCCACATCTTCCTGCGCCGCTGGCTCGACAACCTGGGCGGCCTGCGGCTGCTCGAACATGACCTGGCGGCCGGACGGGTGACGGCCGAAGCCTCGTTCCGCGCCGACGCGCCGAGCGAAATCCAGGAAGCGATCCTGGCCGTGAACCGCGGCGCCGCCAGCCTGCGGGTGCAGTATGGCCAGCAGATCGAGTCGCTGATGAATTCGCTAATGCAGCACAAGAGCGCGATGGACCAGGCGGCGATCGTGTCCGAGATCGATACCGAAGGCCGCATCGAGAGCGTCAACGACCTGTTCAAGGCCAGCAGCGGCCTGACGCACGCCGAAGTGATCGGCCAGCCGCTGACGCGCTTTACCCGCTCGACCGACGGGCCACAATGGCAGCCCGACGGCGCCGTCTGGACCGGCGAAGTGGCCGTGGTCGGACACCCCGCGGCGCGCCAATGGCAGCGCATCATCGTGCCCATTTTCGACGCCGACAACGTTCTCGAACGCTACATCTGTATCGACGTCGACATCACTGCGCGCAAGGAGTTCGAGCGCACCATCGTCACCAACGCCCACCGCGAAAGCCTGATCGCCGACCTGGGCCGCGCAGCGCTGGCCACGGGCGAGCTCGACGAGCTATTCGGCGCCGCGGCGCAGGCCGCCGCCAGTGCGCTCGGCGCCGCGCATGCCGCCGTGTTCGAATTCGATGAAGACAACGCGATGCGCCGGGTCACCCTGCGCGCCGGCGTCGGCGCCCTGGCCGGCGCGGCCGGCCAGGCATGGAACGGCGCGGCCATGCCACTGACGCCGCAGCCGGCCGACGCGCCGCTGCGGCCGATGTTCGAACCCCTGGGCGCCGCGCACGGCCTACAAAGCGGCGTCGACGCCTGCATCCTGTGCGCCGATCGCCAGTTCGGGCTGATCGCGGTATTCAGCGATGACGGGCGCCGCTTCGCCCACGAAGACCAGATCTTCTTGCGCAGCATCACCAACATCCTGGCCACCGCGATCGAGCGCCAGAGCGCGCAAAAGCAGCTCACCTACCTGGCCCAGTACGACGCCCTGACCAACCTGCCCAACCGGCGCCATTTGTCGCAGTCGCTGAACCGCTTGATCGCGCAGTCGGCCGTGACTAGCCAGCGCGCCGGCGTCATGTTCATCGACCTCGACCACTTCAAGAAGGTCAACGACAGCCTGGGCCACGATGTCGGCGACCAGCTGCTGGTGCTGGCCACCCAGCGACTGCGCGACTGCACGCGCGACGGCGACCTGATCGCGCGCCTGGGCGGCGACGAGTTCGCGCTGGTGCTGCCCGACATCAGCGACGACGGCCTGGTGCGGCTGGCGCGCGCGCTGGTCGACACCCTGGCGCGGCCGTTCATCATGAAAGGCCAGCAGCTGTTCGTCTCGGCCAGCATCGGCATTGCGCGCTATCCGGATGACGGCGTTCATTCCGACCTGCTGCTCAAGAACGCGGACACGGCGATGTACGCCGCCAAGAACAGCGGCCGCAACAACTATCAGCTGTACACGGCGGCGATGCAGGAAGGCGCCGAGCAGCGCCTGCTGACCGAAGCCCAGCTGCACCTGGCGCTGGAAAACAACGAGTTCCTGCTGCACTACCAGCCCAAGATCGACCTGGCCAGCGGCGCCGTGAGTGGCTTCGAGGCGCTGCTGCGCTGGCAGCACCCCGAACGCGGCCTGGTGCCGCCGCTCGAATTCATCGCACTGCTCGAAGACACCGGTCTCATCATCCCGGTGGGCGAATGGGTGGTGCGCGAAGTCTGCGCCCAGCAGCGTCGCTGGCAGGCGCAAGGCATGCAGTTGCGCCCGGTGGCAATCAACCTGTCGGCGCGCCAGCTGCGACAGAACGACCTGGCCGCCACGATCGAGCAGATCGTGAGCGCGTCCGGCATCGCGCCGGCGCTGCTCGAATTCGAGCTCACCGAATCGATGCTGATGGTGAATCCGGAAGCAGCGGTGGCGATCATGACGCAGATCAGGCAATTCGGCATCCGCTTGTCGATCGACGACTTCGGCACTGGTTACTCGAGCCTGGCCTACCTGAAGCGCTTCCCGCTCGACGCGCTCAAGATCGACCGCACCTTCGTGCGCGACCTGGCCCACGACAGCGACGATGCCGCCATCACCAAGGCGGTGATCAGCCTGGCGCACAGCCTGAACCTGAAGGTGATCGCGGAAGGCGTGGAAACCGACGCGCAGCTGAGCGAACTGGCGCGCCTCGGCTGCGACGAGATCCAGGGCTACTACACGGGCCGGCCGCTGCCGGCCGAGGCCTGCTTCGCGCAAGTCCAGCGCGCGGCGCCGGCGCTGCCGGCTGGCGGCGGCGTGGTGCTGGCCTGAAGCGGCCAGCGGCCGCGCGCCCGGCTCGGCTGCGCCGGATCAGCGCGCCACGTAGGCGCAATCAAACGTGATCAGTGGCCCGGGCTGGATTCGTCGTCGAACGAACTGATGTCAGCCTCGAGCACCGGCAGCGCCAGCCCGAAACGCAGCGCGAGCAGGCGGAACGAGAATCCTGCGCCGATCGCGACGGTGGTTGCGATCGGCGCGCCCACGCCCACATGCAACAGGCCCACATACAGGATGCCGGTTGCCAGAGAGACCGTCGCGTACAGGTCGCGCCGCAATACCAGTGGCACCTGGTTGCACAGGACGTCGCGCAGCAGGCCGCCAAAGACGCCGGTGGCCATGCCCATCAGGATCACGACGACGACATTGACGCCGGTCGCGGCCGCGATATCGCAGCCGATGACGGTAAACGCCACCAGGCCGAGTGCATCGAGCCACAGGAAGGCGGTCTTGAGTTGATGCAGCCGGCGCGCCAGGACGGCGGCGACAATGGCTGCGCCGACCGTGAAGGCAAGGTATTCCGGATTGGCCACCCAGCCGAGCGGGTAATGGCCAAGCAGGATATCGCGGACCGTCCCGCCGCCCAGTGCAGTGACCGTGCCCACGACACAGAGACCAAACAGGTCCATGCGTCGCCGCATGCCCATCAGCGCCCCGGACGCGGCTTCAGCCGCAATGGCGACAAGGTAAATCGTATGTAGCAGGGTCATTTCTTTAGCGTAGCGGGCGACTGACGGGCAGTGGACGCCCATGTTACGATTT
>Ga0265797_10006328_pt1 | contig 16795 bp, 14 predicted proteins | sample P2T30metagenome_FD_192433 | JGI IMG/M metagenome (GOLD analysis project Ga0265797, IMG submission 192433) | Plant litter microbial communities from East Loma Ridge, Irvine, California - P2 T30 | ecosystem: Environmental > Terrestrial > Plant litter > Unclassified | place: USA: California...
GGTTGCTGCCACTCCTACCGTTCCGGCATCAGATGCTAGCGGCGACAAGCCCAAGAAGAACAAGAAGAAGAGAAAGTCTGAGGTCGCAGCTTAAGCTGGCCTTGTGGAGATCGTCAGCAAGAAGCAGATGTCTCTCTGGGAACTACGATTGGAAAACGAGAGCCGGAGTAATCGACGGCACCCCACGAATCCGTTTTGTGTGAGAATTGTTGCGCGCTTGTATTTCGCTTGTTACCTGGCGTGTCGGAGTCGCAATTGGTCGACTTTCTCGGTTTGTAGCTTATAGGAACATGTGTATCCCAATCGTCTGTATATGGTATTTGAATCACGCTCGGACTATCACGCGTCACACCTGTGAGTTGTCAGCAAACATCGAGCAGCAACTCGTGTTCCGTTCGAAAGCTGCTCACAGCGATCAATACATGTACGTCTTGATCGAGCGTGAGGTAATACAACGACCATGTTGATTTCTTATCTCTGACCTTATCGGCGAGCCCCGCTCAACTCCAGAAACAAAAGCAAATGCCGAGACACCTCTCCATCGAGGAACGTCTTCAGCCGTTTCTCTAACGTAAGAGCCGTGTCTTAAGTAACCATGCAGTTAGCACCGAAGGAGGTACAACACCAATCCCCTCTATCCATCTTTCCAACTCCAAAACTTCACCTGCTCATCATGATCTACAGATCGACAAGCTCCTCATCACACAAACCGGCACCCTCGCCCAACGCCGACTTGCCCGCGGCGTGCGCCTGAACCATACCGAAGCCCTTGCTCTTATCGCCAGCGTTCTCCATGAACTCATCCGCGATGGCGCGCATACGGTCGCGGATCTTATGACACTGGGAACAACGCTGCTCGGCCGAAGACACGTCCTACCCTCAGTACCAGCGTCTCTGACGGAGCTGCAAGTCGAAGGCAATTTTGTCAATGGAACATACTTGGTCACAGTACACAACCCGATCGCAAGCGACGATGGAGACCTGGAGCGGGCGCTGTACGGGAGCTTCTTCCCGGTGCCATCGCAGGATAAATTCCCGTGGCCGTTGGAGGATATGAGTGTCTATGAGCCGGAGCGACAACCGGGAGCGATCATGGTGGTGAAAGGAAAGAAGGGAGAGATTGTTCTCAATCCTGGGCGGGAGAGGATAAGCTTGAAGGTCACGAGTAAAGGCGACAGACCGATCCAGGTTGGAAGCCATTACCATTTCGTGGAGGTGAACCCATTGTTGCAGTTTGATCGTGTCAGAGCGAGAGGATTCAAGCTGGATATTGCTGGCGGAACTAGTGTGAGGTTTGAGCCAGGTGACTCAAAGACGGTGACGCTGGTCAAGATTGCTGGGAATCAAGTGATCAAGGGAGGAAATGGGCTTGCGACTGGACACATACACGACGAATCAATCACAGCTAATATGCTGGAGCGGATGCAAGCAGGTGGCTTCTTGCATGTGCCAGAGCCGACTACTGATCGAGTGCTGGAGCCCTTCACTATGTCAAGGTCGGACTATATTGCGATCTATGGACCTACTGTTGGCGATCGAGTGCGACTGGGAGCCACAGACCTATGGATCAAGGTGGAGAAGGATCTCACATCGTATGGCGACGAATGTACCTTCGGCGGTGGCAAGACTATTCGTGATGGCATGGGACAGGCGGCTGGCTGGCCGGACAAGGACTGTCTCGATGTTGTGGTTACGAATGCGCTCATCGTGGACTGGAGCGGAATTTACAAAGCTGACATTGGTATCAAGAACGGATTCATCTGCGGCATTGGTAAGGCAGGCAATCCCGATGTGATGGAGGGCGTCCACCCCGACATGGTGGTTGGCAGTAATACGGACGTCATCGCTGCCGAACACGACATCGTCACAGCTGGTGGCTTCGACACTCACATTCATCTCATCTGCCCACAGCAGGCACACGATGCGATCGCATCAGGTATTACATCCTTCCTAGGTGGCGGCACTGGACCAAGCACCGGATCAAACGCCACGACTTGCACGCCCAGTGGCCATCTCATCAAACAGATCCTACAGACGCTGGACGACTTCCCTCTGAACTATGGTATCACAGGCAAAGGCAACGATTGCGAGCCCGGGCCTCTGCGTGAACAAGTCGAAGCCGGTGTCTGTGGCCTCAAGCTCCACGAGGATTGGGGTTCTACACCCACAGCGATTGATACTTGTCTCTCTGTAGCGGATGAGCACGATATACAAGTTCTGATTCACACCGACACCCTGAACGAGAGTGGTTTCGTTGAAACCACTGTCGCAGCTTTCAAGGACCGCACAATTCACACCTATCATACTGAAGGCGCTGGCGGTGGCCACGCTCCCGACATTATATCTGTCGTTGAGCACGACAATGTCCTGCCATCTTCTACCAATCCAACTCGTCCCTTCACCAACAACACTCTCGATGAACACCTCGACATGCTGATGGTCTGTCACCACTTGTCTCGCAACATCCCCGAAGACGTAGCGTTCGCCGAATCGCGTATTCGCGCCGAGACAATTGCCGCCGAAGACGTATTGCACGATCTCGGCGCTATCAGTATGATGTCTTCAGACTCACAAGCTATGGGACGTTGCGGCGAAGTGATTCTACGAACCTGGCACACAGCCCACAAGAACAAAGTGCAGCGCGGCTTCCTACCCGAAGACGAAGGCACAGATGCCGACAACTTCCGCGTCAAGCGGTACGTGAGCAAGTACACCATCAACCCTGCTATCGCGCAGGGCATGTCGCATCTCATGGGCTCGATCGAAGTGGGCAAACTCGCCGACTTGGTACTCTGGAACCCTCGCAATTTCGGCACGAAGCCGACGCAAGTTATCAAAGGCGGTATGGTTGCGTGGGCACAAATGGGAGATCCAAATGCCAGTATTCCGACTGTCGAGCCGACGATCATGAGACCTATGTTCGGCGCTCACCAGCCTGCTTTGTCGATTACGTGGGTCAGTAAAGCGGCTGCTGAAGGTAAGGTGAAGGAGTACGGACTGAAGAAGAGGGTGGAGGCTGTGAAGGGTTGCAGGACTGTGAGGAAGAGTGATATGAAGTTCAACGATAAGAGACCGAAGATGAAGGTTGATCCAGAGAGATATGTAAGTGACGCGTCCATTTGTGCGAGGAGCGCAAGCCCAGCAAACGAGACTCTCTTCCGCGGTCTTTTTGCATCACGCTGACACTTGCTTCTTAGACTGTCGAGGCCGATGGCGAAATTTGCACGGCAGAGCCGTCAGATACACTGCCCTTGGCCCAGGCGTACTTCCTTTTCTAAAGTTGCTGGTATCGGTTGGTTTGACAAGAACGACTCATGGCGGTATGTTAATGAACAGAGCGCTAAGTACAAAGGAAAATTACCTGCTCCCCCCATCGCTACTCCCGTACTGCACGCTTATATCATGTCTGACCGTGATCTGGGTGTCGTCTTTCCCAACATCCGCTGAGAGTGGACCGGGGCTTTCGCCCAATTCTACCTGTACATGCGCCGATGTTCGTCTCTGTTGCCCTGGCTGCTTGTTGTACCCATCCCAGAGTTCAATCTCATCTTCTTCTTGTGGCTCCCTGCTCGCATCGCCCTTGGATGGGAATTTCGTGGGCCTGCTCTCGCTCCAGGCGCCTATCTTATTACTTTTGTGTGTAGAGACGCCTTTGCTCCGTCGGCCGAAAGATGCGAATTTCGTGCCGTTGGAAGATGCAATCTTGTGGCCCAAGTTGCGCAGAAATGGGCGGAATGTAGGAATACAGGCTGTGATGACGCCGAGGTTAATCTCCACGATTGACCACTCGATGATAGGCTGCGAGTCGGTGTACGTCGCGAGAGCGGATATTGTCTGGATGCGGATGCATTGGATAATGGTTACGAAGAATCCGAGGGCGAAAAGCAGAGCTAGGGCAACCTGGCAGTTTTGGTCAGTACTTTCGTCTACGATCGACATGATACATGCGTGTCTGGCTCACCTTGCTGCGCTTATCGAGTTGTAGGCGCCTGAGGATTGGGAAGGGCATGACTATGATGAGGACATCCCATGCCAGACTGGTGCCTCCGAGCGCGAAGTACATCGGCAATGCGTTGATGCATTTGCCTTCTACGCTGGGGTCCCACTCTATATTGACAATTGGTCAGTAGCGTCATCATACAGAATACGACGACGGACTTACGCTTGGCGATTGGTGAGCATGAAGCTATATGTAACCCCGTGAAGATCAATTGGCTGATCGTGACCAGTGTGATGCACACGTACAGCGCAATAGCGTACGTGCGATTGAACCCGGCGACTCGCAGGTAAGATGCAAGGAGAGACACTTTGAAGCCGAGGATCGCGAGACAGTATTGTGGACCTTTATTCTGTCAGTTTGCATCCAGCGTGGCTCTTGTTTTCCCGCGGCAAACGTACCACCAGTATACTGAATCAAGGAGTACCGTATGATATTCGCCTGAGGGAAGTGCTCTTTGTCGAGTCCGAGACCCCATCGAGTTTCTGAAGCAGGATTAGCTTTGTACGCAGTTTGATGACCTCTGGGACTCACGATAGATCGTGCCCGCACTGTATCCAATTCCAAGGATCTACAAGAAGCATCAATCAGCAACCGGTATCCGAAAAGAACCTTCTGTGAATCACTTACAGCGCTAGCAGCGATAGCCCAATCGTCATACTGTGATGCTGTCAGTTGCGGTCCAGTACTGATCGTTTCGTACACTTACGCCTATTGTATGGATCGTTTTCCATCTTATCGCCAGCCTCAGCGCGACTAAAGAGCAGGCAGCTATGGAGAGCGTCAGGGCCAAGGTAATAACTCGACCAGCTTCGGTGCTCTCTGGAATGTCTTCAAGATTGTAAACCCAACCACGGGTGAACCGTGGAGCCGACATTGGGTGTTAGAGGAGGTTGCTGAGTAGCCAGCGTACGTAACGATGAGAGAAATACCGATCGCATGGTAGAATCCCAGCCCATGAATGCGGATGTTGTTTATCTACATATGCTATATACTAAGGGCAGAGTTGTTCTCTTACTCAATCTCTGACCGAACCTCCTCAGGAGAGTTTGCTGGCCCAGCACAATGGAGCTAAAAGGTATGAGGGTGCTTGAGTACGAGGCTAGTGACTCAGTAGGTGCCCGCGTGGGCACTAGGCAGGCTACTGACACTGTAATAGATCACCTGGCCTTGGCCGCCTCGCTCGCAAGTTTGTAGCCTATGGAAACACCGGCCTTTCCAAGCAACCTTATCACTCCCACGGAAGTATCCTTAGCAGAGCTCAGTGTTGGATCTGTGCATACGTGAGGCCATATACGCATTCTTCCGGCCCGATCCCGGGTCCAGTGTCTTCGAAGATGAGTATAACAGGATACAATCCAGCAATTCTAATCCCACTCGTCTTAGAAATGGCCCGTACTGTCAGTGTGTTACACACGAGATCTCAATGGGCGGAAAGCTTTACCAGACAACCGAGCTTGATGGTATGAGCATGCCATCGATAAAGACGATAACGAGACCACCTCAGTACCTCAGTGCATGTTACGTGATCTTGCGTGATGATACAAACATGGTATTCATATAGCCAACTCGCTCATGAGCTTCCAGTAAGATTGCATATAGACATGATAACCACCGTCGGATAAAAAGCAGGGCTTAGACCTCATTGGAAAGAATGTCGGTCGACTAGTGCAAACGACGGTTGAAACGTGGATGAACTTAGCTTTATGAGAGAGTTTATCCATTCCATCTGAGCCCTGTTATTACGAGTCTGCGCCACACCGCTGCAGGGCTATGTGAAGACTGGCTCTACCATACCCTCACTCCCCATATTAAACACAGCACAGATCGGCGGTGGGGCCGACTGTATACCTGCTAGGAGATAGTGATTTTACGATACCTCCTAATTCTTGGCCCCAAACCTTTTGACATCGCCGTCGAAGCCATCTTTTAAGTTGCTATGTGACATGCGTATTATTCGCATACAACTGCGTCTTACCTACAACGTTGTTCGTGGAACATAAAGGCCGTTTCACTTCCTTCCATTCCTTCGCATGCTTTCGCAATCATGAATCCGGTATTTTGCCTTGAAGTTCCACTTTTCGTCCGGCACGTGCAAGCAAGGAACCGCCTGTGCCGCGACCGCCTGAATCCTTCGCTTCCTTCGGGCACCATTGGGCGCCTTGGAGAGACCTCCGTGATTTTCTTCCCTGCACTTTGCCAACATTCGCTGGAGATGGCCGTTGATGCGGCCCTCCAATACACTGATAATGTACACTCAAAAACCTTACCTTTAGGGTCCAGAGTTCGCTTAGAAGCGGTACGTATGTCAATTATCAGCACTACCACATGGATCGTCCAGAAGACATGCGGTCCATAGGCTGAAATTGCGTCGTTGACCTGCGGCAAACGTCCAGATCTGCTATTTTATCGCTCTCGATCTTCAAGAAGTAGCATATCAAAAGACTTGACCCTGGCTTTTAGAGTTTATTAGTGTTGTTAGGGGGGTGCGTTAACTCACACGTCGCTCGAGACACTCGACGCAATCTAGCTTAGATTGCCGGATAGTGCACATGTGCACTACTCGTGGCCCAGCACCACCTCTGCCGACATGTGCCCAGGTCGACCACCCTGACTCTCCTCTTGGCCACTGAGATCGCTTAGCTCGCTCGGAAACATCCCTCTAAGAGGCAGGTGGCTTTCTTCCACGTGATCTAGAATATGGCTCAAAACACCAATGAGATGAGATCGCACGCGAGATGGCCCACTCTGGATAGATCGAACCCGGGTGATCTCACCGGTTCGACGTCCTGTGGTTGGTCCCTTGGATTCCAAGATCTCTTAAAGACCCCAAAAGTTATTTCCCACGGTGTGTCTGGCGTCCTGCAGTCAAGTTTCAAGAGCCTGTCCGGACCACGATGGCTCCTTCCACCATGCTCAAGCAGTCTCTGTGCCTTTTGGCCATTGCTCTCGCCGCGCAGTCTGCCCCTACCGACAAGGCGAAAGGTCCCAATGCCTGTAGATTCATGCCTAACGATCCTCAGTGGCCCTCCGCCAAGACGTGGGATGCTCTGAACAAGACAGTGCATGGTCAATTGATCGCTACGGTCCCACTCGCTGCTCCCTGCCATGACAGCACTGCTCCCAAAGGAGGGTTGAGTAGGGATTGGCCCAAGTACGACCAGCAGAAGTGTACCGATCTACAGGAACGCTGGCTCGAGCCCGAACTACAGTATGTGCTGCAACACATCGGAACTTATCATACCCCTACTGACGATCATAGCGATGCCGATCCTACGAGCATCATGGCCCCCTTCTTCTTGTCGAATGAGACTTGTAATCCGTTCCAGCCTCGTGCGGCTGCGTGCAAGATTGGTGTCTACTCGCAGTACACCATCAACGTTACCTCTTCAGCTGATGTAGCCGCTGGATTGAAATTTGCCGAAGACAACAACGTTCGCCTGGTCATCCATAACACTGGTCATGACTTTGCTGGCAAGAGCTCCGGTGCAGGTTCTCTGTCTCTCTGGATGCACAACTTGAAAGACATCGAGTTCATCCACTGGGGTGATGCGCACTACACTGGCAAGGCAGTCAGGATCGGCGCTGGTGTTCAAGGCTTCGAAGTCAATGCCGCTGCACACGACCAGGGCCTCCAGGTCGTCACGGGCGAGTGCCCTACGGTCGGTGTGGCTGGTGGCTACACTCAGGGTGGCGGCCACTCCGCTCTGAGCTCACGTCATGGTATGGCTGCAGACCAAGCGCTTCAGTACGAAGTCGTCGTGCCCTCAGGCGAGGTGCTGATTGCCAACCGCCAGCGAAACTCCGATCTCTACTGGGCTCTCTCTGGTGGTGGAGGTGGTACCTACGGCGTTGTGCTTTCTCTCACGTCCAAGGCTCACGCTGACGTTCCTACCTCTGGCGCCAACCTGACGTTCACGAGTGACAACATCGACCAAGATGTCTACTATGCTGCCATCGAGACGTTTCTCTCTTCTCTACCGGCTTCCGCAGATGCTGGCGTGATGTCAGTGTTCTATTTCACTGCAGAGAGCTTCATGATCGCCCCCCTCACTGGACCCGATGTCAAGGCATCCCAGTTGAAAGAGTTCCTCTCTCCCCTTATGAAGAAGCTCGAGGCGTCCAATATCACTTACACCAGCCACTTTGAGGACTTCGGCAGCTACCTTGAGTTCTACGAGGCGATGTTCGCTCCTATTCCTGTCGTAAGTTTGCTACGTCTGCAGATATCAAGGACTTTGTCCATGTTTACTAACTTCACACCAACCAGGGCGTCACTCTCTACGGCGGAGCCTTCATCCCCAGAGATGTCGCCGTTAACAAGCCCGACGACCTCATCTCCGCCTTCCGCGACATGAACAAACTGGGCGCCCAAGTCGTCGGCGTCGGCCTCAACGCCTCCCTCGCCACTGGCGGAAACCCCTGGAACTCCGTCAACGCAGGCTGGCGCGACGCCATAATGGCCGCAGCCATCACCGTCCCCTGGTCCTTCAAGGTGCCCTTCCAAGAGATGGCCGACTCCCAAGACCTCCTCACCGAGAAGGTCATGCCGCGCATCAAGCAGATTCTGCCGGGTGGCGGACACGCTTACATGAACGAGGGCGATTTCCAAGATCGGGATTGGAAGCGCGTGTTTTATGGCGATAACTATGCGAAGCTTGAGAAGATCAAGGACAAGTATGATCCGAAGCACTTGTTCTATGCTCTGACTGCTGTCGGGTCTGATAAGTGGGTGCCGCAGTCTGATGGACGTCTCTGCAAGGCAAAGAAATTGTGAGGACGCGATGTGTGCGTAGAACGAGGTGCGTGGTGGTTCAAGCATCATCGTCAGCCATGACTCTATGACCTGCGTTTAATGTATGTTAGTGATGATGAGGGGTCGTTGATTTAACCTCATACGCTCCTTCCAAACTAGAGTGTACCAACACCTTCTGTCAGCGATGATTCAAAAATGGAACAGAACAAGGCTTGTTTCGTGCTCGCCACACTATCATTTGCTCTGTTTCTATCATTCGCGTGCCATGTATGTTGGCGATGCTAAAGGGTCATTATCTCATCTCGTACGCTTCTCCCAACTAGAGGACATCAAGCACTTCCTCCGACTGTCCCGGCTCTACAATCACAGTCTCAATAAGCTGCAGTGTCGCCCGTAAAGGCAAGCCCACAACATTATCAAATGTGCCATCAATCTTCTCCACCAGAATACTGCCAATGCCCTGAATGCCATACCCACCCGCCTTGTCCGCGCCCTCCCTAGTCTTCACATAGCTCGTGATCAGCTCGTCCGTCACGCTCTGATCGAACTTCACCGCCGTCTCCTCAACATGATGCTCCATGGCATACCCCGGCGCAACAGCGCTGTCCAGCGGCGCCATCGCCACGACTGCCGTGTACACCTTATGCCAGCCGTTGTTGCCGTCCCGCAGCATCTTCAGCGTCGCGATGTGCTCGCGCTCGCTGCGCGGCTTCTCGAGGATCTGACCCAGGTGGGTGGAGACGACGGTGTCGGCGGCGAGGACGAGGGCGGGCTCGTTATTGGGCGTGTCGATGGTGGCAGCGTAGACGTTCTGGGCTTTCGTTGTGGCGGTTGCGAGGACGTATTCGAATGGTGGCAGGGAGTGGGATTGGTCTTCGGGGACTGTGGAGGGGATGATTTCGAGGTCTGTGAGGCCGATCTGGGAGAAGGTGTTAGTTTGAGGCGGGGTTTGAATCGCTGGACTTTGTCAAGGACTGCAATGCGCCTTACCTGTGCTAATAATTGCCTTCTTCTAGGCGAAGCAGATGCGAGAATCACACGCTTACCACGGATCATGTTCAAGGCGGGCAGATCCAGTGGAAATGGCGGGCGAGGGCCCCGCGGTTGTCCTCCTCCCCCATTGGACTTCTCTGGTATGGGAATAGGGTTGTCGGTGTATGGAGGAGGGTCGATGGGTACTTTTTCGTCCGACATGGTGGCGATGTGAGTTGGTCGTGTAGGGTATACGGTATTCAGGGTTGCGAATGGAAGCAGACTGTTTGAACAAGGTACCCAAGTCCGTTGCTGGACTCAACGACGCGCGGAGCTAGGTATGACGAAACTGCAGACATCGAGCACGAGTTCAAGCAGCGTAGACTATCTTTACCACGTGGGATTTGTAGCTGCAGATAGGTATTATTGCAACGGCCGACTTACGTTCGTACTTTGCATTGAATATGCGTCTACAGCATATACCAGAGCGTCTTCAGCATCGCGATGGAGACTCATCGCAAGCATGCAAGATCTCCTGCGCAGGCAGCTTGTCCATCCTCCTCGCCGGACGTCACTCCATCTTTGTGCAGGCACCTCGGAAGATGAACAGCAATGGGAAGTTGGAGCAGAGACATCACGGAGGGATAGCCTGGATGGTGATGAAGGCCGCTCCTGCTTATGCAACAGGGCCGACTTCCAGGTTACATGTACGCTTTGTGATTTTGCACTGCAATGATTGTACTGCGCACAGTCAATCGCTACGCCCAAATCTTGGAGAGATTGCGGAAGGAATAAATCGCCCGTGTAACCCTCGATCCCTTGGTTGCAAATGTGTGTACGGCCGTTGTTCGGGACCAACGCGCGTAAGTCGGCCGAGGCTCAATTGCGAGACGCTTTTTTGTTTGGGATGACATAACCGGGACCCTCTTTCGTCGCCTTACCGCGTGGAAGAACATCGACAAATGCTCTGCTAGCGGCCACGACCTTCCACGCTCGTGCACTGCTCCGATGCCTTACACCGCATTCGAAGATGCGGTTTCAATGCACATTTCTAAGCATAACTCTGGACCCTCCTGCCGAGGCACTGCCCGTTTGTATATGAATCCTACATAGTCTCCCGGTCTGCTGCCCTTCTGTATATCCCTCAATCTACTTCATCCCACTTACTCTTACATCACTCTGATATAACCCCAACACAACCCTCCTCACACACAGCACATACCGCAATCATGGTGCAGAACAAGACCCTCACATACCTCGCTCACCCCAGCGAGAAGATCATTCCCGGCGAGCACATTGGCATCAAGGACAACACCTTCGACGTCGACCAGGCCCCTCCTGCTGGCGGCATCACCGTCAAGATCCACTATGTCTCCTTCGACCCCTACCAGCGTGGCCGCATGCGCCCTAGCCACATCAAGTCCTACAGCCCTGCCTTCGAGCTGAACAGCGCCATCACCAACGGCAGCATTGCCACCGTCCTCAAGAGCGACAACGAGAAGTTCAAGGCCGGCGACCAGATCGTCTCCCTCTTCGCCACTCCCACAGCAGAGTACGCTGCTCTCCCTAAGGCGATCGCCGATGGCGCCAGAGTTATCCAGAACCCCTACAACCTCGATACCAAGCTCTTCCTCGGTCCCCTTGGTATGCCCGGTTTGACCGCATACTCTTCCTTCTACGACATCGGCCTCCCCAAGAAGGGCGAGACCATCTTCATCTCCTCCGCCGCTGGTCCTGTTGGGCAGCTCGTTGGGCAGCTCGCCAAGCACGAGGGCCTGACTGTCATCGGCTCCGTCGGTGAGGATAAGAAGCTCGACTTCATCATCAAGGAGCTCGGCTTCGACGGCGGCTTCAACTACAAGAAGGAGAAGCCCATCGACGCCCTCAAGCGCCTCGCGCCCAACGGCATCGACATCTACTACGAGAACGTCGGCGGCGAGCAGCTCGAGGCCGCCATCACCTGCATGAACGACTTCGGCCGCATCGTCGCCTGCGGCATGATCAGCCAGTACAACCTCAAGCCCGAGAACCAGTACCCCATCAAGAACCTCATGCAGGTCGTCGCCAAGCGCCTGACTATGCGCGGTTTCATCGTTGGTGACGCCAACATGGGTCCTAGGTACGCTGTTGAGCACCAGCAGAAGGTGCAGAAGTGGCTCAGCGAGGGCACTTTCAAGGCTGCCATGGATGTCACCGAGGGCATTGACAACGCCAGCGAGGGTCTCGTTGGTCTGTTCGAGGGCAAGAACTTCGGCAAGGCCGTTTTGGAGGTTAGCAAGTTGTAAATAATACCCTGCTCGGGATGGTGATGGATACACTGCCGAAGCTATGAAACGAGACATGTCTATTTTCGTCATTTGATTTTTCGAGTGCTTCATGATTGGTTCCCACGTACAGTACAACTATGTTCATGCCTTTAGATTAACGATATATGAGCACTTACGTTGTAGCTATAGCTTTTCGGTACCAGTTGCAAGTCTGACGTTTTCGTTACAGACCGCACAGCTCGAGTACCCTGTACGGAGCGAGTGCTTCTTAGCAAGCACTCCGAGAGGGAGCATGCGCAACGCGTCGATGCCGTGATAGGTTTGTGACAATGTCACATACCAAATTATACGGGCACAGTTTTTACATGGCATCAACGAATCGAGTATACTCGACCTGGCAAAACCCAGCAAGCAAAGCATAAAAATTTGCGGCGGGTCATCATCCAAAAAAGTGTCCCGGGTCGCAATCGCGAGTGAGGGGCAAACAATCAACTGAAAGCGCTGCGAGGCGTCAGAGCATTATGTATATACCTAGTCCTCAATGAGGATCGCAAATCGTTAGTAGTATCCTTGAACCCACTCATATCGCGAAAGTAGTTAACAACTTACCTGGGAAGAAAAAGAGGATGAAGCGCCGCCCTCACAAGAGTGATCAGAATCGAATTATACTCTCCACTCCCTCCGCCATCTCTCGCGAGACAGGCAAAAGGGAGCGTCAAATACGCTGCGTATTGCACTAAAGTGATCGTACCTCAGCGTTTCACGGCCAAGGCACACACGATCTTCGCACCGGCTCCCATAGCCACAACCAGACACTCCCCATCCGGAGACAAGAGAGGCTGGCGGGCTGAGCTTTCTGATGCCAAGTGCAACCATGAGTGAAAATCATGGCAGGCCCTTACGGGCAGTGGCCAGAGCTCGAACCGACCAGAAGAAGGAACGAGATGGCGGAAAGTTGAAGATTACTCCGAATTTCTCATTTGCCAAGTAGGGGACAGAGCGCTGAGGCTCGTCTGTATGTGAGCAAAGAAACGCAGCTTTAGTGAGGGCGACGCTTGGGGAGAAGGAAGAAGTGAGTGCGTGAGGCTCGCGAAAGTTTTGGGTGATAGCTTCAGTGCGGGAGCGGGAGTGGGAGTGCCGCTAGTGGTGCACGTTATATTGCCCAGGTCTTGCTTGTTGATCAGGACTAGCGCAGATTCTCAGCTTCACTTACAACTAGGTATTATATACACGGTATTATAGTTTTTTTTTTTTTTTCAAATAGGAATGTACTAAGCACTCGAAATCTTTCGATAATGTAAGACCGAAATGCACAGAGTTTCTGTAGTGAAGTGGTGGTTATTTATCCTCATACCTTATTCAGGCTCAAAGTCGAATTCGGATGCTGGTTTCATCGCACGGCCAGGCATTATAACACGCTCCGCCGCTGAAGGATTACCTTTGGCCTTCTACCAGTGGATTCGAGTGGTGTTAACATGTGCTTGTTTCGTAGTTTGTCATCTTGCGTATCGTCAGTGTACGCCGCCGACCTTGACCACGTACACTGAGGGCATGACCAACTTGTGCCTGTGATGTAGCCCCATGCCTTCCAAGTTGTTTGACAAACACGATCGCAACAACGACAGGGCCCCTCTCTGGAACGCGGTGACGCAGCTTCTTGGCGAGTGTTTGGTTTGGAGGGGCATTCGAGGGTCCTCCCTTAGATCTAAGCCACCTGAGCTTCTTCAACCACAACATCACAATCTTTCACCGCTCCTCGCCGAACCCGCGGTGAACTACGCACATACTACACTCACACTTCTACGGTGTATCGCACACCAATCATGTCAAACATGGCTCTGAAGCCAACCATCCTCTTCCCCATCCTCCTTGTCGCCCTCATTTTCCTCGCTCGTCCTACCCACGCTTTCGGCGCTGGTAACATTGCTGGTACGAGCAAGATCGAGGGCCAGAACTGGCGTCATGGCGATATCGAAGACACTCTCCTTACTCTCTTGACCGCCCGTGTCATCGGCCGCAACAAGAAGTTCTCCAAGCTTGATGTCAAGCGTGTCTACTTTGGCAACTGGCTTCGTGATTACTCCCAGGCTATCGATGTTGGCACTGTCAAGTATGTCAGTGCCGACGCTATCAGGCTTCTGCTCTGGGTGCTTGGATTCATGAGCTTTGGTTATGGTAAGAGGTGACATGCCAGCTTCATACACAGCAGAGGCTAACGAGAGATCGCAGGTACTGGCGAGTTCGAGGTAACAAGCGAGAGGCTTGGATGCTACCGCCCTGAAGAGCACATCGACAACCCCAAAGACTACGCCGACAACATCGATGCCAGGCAGTACCACAGGGCTCTCCGTGGTCCGGTCGACGAGAGGAGGGAGCTCGCTATTGACGAGCGCAATGGCATGAAAAACTATATCGCCTCCGAAGATCTCGGCATCACAACCTCCTCTGGGCTTGTCAGGAATCTTTTTGGCAAAGCCATCGACTTGGGAAGGAAGTACAAGCACTCTAAAGATGACAAAGACTTCTTCGAGGCACTGCGTCTACTTGGTACAGGATGTCACTGTCTGGAAGATTTCTCTGCGCACAGCAACTACACAGAGCTTGCTTTGATCGAAATGGGCGAGCATGATATCTTCCCGCATGTCGGCCGTCGCACTCAGATGCAGGTTCGTGGCGCCCGCAGCCCCGTGTTCCCCATCGTCACTGGAACTTTCGGTGGCGTCGACTTCCTCCACTCTGTGATGGGTGAGTTCAGCGACAAGGCCACCCAGTCTGAGCTTGAGGAGCTTGAGGGTGCTATCAGCCATGCTAAGAACTCGGATACATCTTTGCTCAAGGATATCCTCAAGAAGATTCCCCCGGGTGTCTTTGGTAGTGGCAGCGACGACCCAGCTGGCAAAGCGGATGAGCTTCAGTCGAACGCCAACGCCGCTCACATGGAGAATATGCACATCAGTCCCAAGGAGCCGGAGGCCTTCACAAGGCAGGTCAACGACATCATGAAGCAGATTTACCCGATCATTGAGTTCCACGACAACATCATGAAGGGCATCTCTTCTGCCATCGACAAGATCCCAATCCTGCCAGATCTTATTGAGGAACTTCAGGACCAGGTCAACCTATTTGTTTTCTCTCTGCTGGCGCCCTACATCATGCCTATCATCTCGCAGGTCAAGAACGAACTGCACACTGGCTCAAGCGAGGTCATCAAGAGCAGCCAGGAGCACCAGATGGCTGTTTTCTCCAACGACAACGACACCGATCCCACCCACAGCATGCTATCAAAGGATCATTTTTCAAATGTCCTCAACGAGCCTGCTGGCAAGGTCGCCAGCGCTGTTCTGAAATGGGTCGTTCCGCAAATCGTGGAGTGCTGGGATGACGATAATGCCGATATCGCCCGCACTCTCGATCGCATTGTCAACGGTGTTCTTCACCACCCAGCTCTTCGTGAGTACGGCGATGATGGCGCTCGTGACGGACGCGGACTCATGTTCCGTGAGGTCGAAAAATGGTGGAATGACCTGGGTGACCGCGAGCGTGACGGCTTGCGCCGCTCCCTCAGCAGGGACGGCGTTCAGCACTTCAAGAACCACAAGGAGGGCGTCAAGGACAAGGGTCACGGTTGCGGCAAGCCGCTGGGTCTCCCAACAAGAGACACCTACGAGTCGTCTGGTGCCACTGGAGGTAAGAGCTCCGATGCAGGAGACTTGCTGGGAGGAATTGCCAGCGCGCTTGGCAACTCTTCTGGCGGTTCTGGCAACTCCGGCGGTGGCTTCAACTCCAAACATCAAGAGCAGATCAGCGACAAGGTCAGCGAAGCAGTTGGTGGTGGCGCCATCGGCTCCATTGTTGGCGGCTTCGCAAGCAACATTATTGGGAACGCTGCGAAGAATGTAGAGAAGAAGTCAAACAGCAGCCACGAGAACGGGAGCACTTACAACCCAAGCCACCAGAGTGGCAACTCGTACAGCTCGAACCAGCAGAGCAGTGGATATGGCCAAGGTAACTCTTACAACTCTGGTAACCAGGGCAGCGGCTCGTACGGCTCGAACCAACAGAGCAGTGGCTACGGTCGAGATGACTCTTACGGATCCAACCAACAAAGCAGTGGATACGGCCGAGACAACTCCCACGGCTCGGGTAACCAGAGCAGTGGATACGGTCGGGACAACTCTTCCAGCTCGTACCAGAGCGGCGGATACAACCCAACCACTTCGCACAGCTCTGGTGGATACCAGTCATCCCAACAGCAAAGTGGCTACTCCAGCCAGGCGGATCAGTACGGATCTAGTGGACGCCGCGATGAGTACGGACAGGAAAGCCATTCTGGTCGCACTGGATATGGTTCATCGGCTCATGAGGGACGCTCTGAGCGCCGCCACGAGAGCAACGACCTCCTGCAGAACACAGACTTTGGCGGCCGCACAAGCGACCACCGCCAAACAAAGCACAGTTCATCCCGCCGGGATGATTCAGACGATGATGACAGCAACGACGATGACGATTATGAGAAGAAACAGCGCAAGCGCGAGAAGAAGGAGCAGAAGAGGCTCAAGAAACAGCGCGAGGAGGAGGAGAAGAAGTCCTCGTACGGAGGCTCCTCGCGCCGCGACGATTACGGAAGCTCCTCACGTCGCGACGACGACGACTACCCAGCTCGCCAGCCTGCGTATGGCCAGGAGCAGAACTACTCCAGTGGATACGGTCGCCAGACCGAGACATCCCACAGCCAAAGCAGCCGCTACGAACAGTCCTCTGGAAGCAGTCGTTACGAGCAGTCCTCGAGCTCAGGCTACGGAG
>Ga0265797_10006329_pt1 | contig 16795 bp, 15 predicted proteins | sample P2T30metagenome_FD_192433 | JGI IMG/M metagenome (GOLD analysis project Ga0265797, IMG submission 192433) | Plant litter microbial communities from East Loma Ridge, Irvine, California - P2 T30 | ecosystem: Environmental > Terrestrial > Plant litter > Unclassified | place: USA: California...
TTGCATCGCCCCGGATCTGCCATACCACTTACCCGGAAAACGCCCTTGCAGCAAGCACAAACCCAATCTTATCCGCCGGACCTCCATCGCAGCCTTCCGGATCTACCATCGCGCCTTTCCTTTGGCCTTCCTACGACGGACCTGTCCTATTGCAACTCACTGGCCTAATAGGAATCTGTGCTATAGCGTAACGTCGTCATGTCTTACGACAGGCGCAACTCCAAGAAGCACGAGGAGCTCGGCTTCGGCGAGGACCTCGCAAACTCACCCTCGCCTAGGCCCAACTCAGCAGAGGACCACCTCGCAGAACTCGGCTACGAGTCTGAGCTAACACGCTCGCGTTCAACATGGCAGGTCGCCTTCATGTCCTGCGTGCTGGCCTCGGTCCCTTACGGTCTGGCCACTACCTTTGTCTACCCTCTTTACGGCGGCGGTCCCACCAACATCATCTGGGGATGGGTGGCCGTGTGCGCCATCATGGTCGCAGTCGCCGCATCTCTTGGTGAGATTACTTCCGTCTTCCCTACTGCTGGTGGTGTCTACTATCAGACTTTCATGGTCTCTCCTCCCAAGTACCGCCGCGTACTCGCCTGGATCTGTGGCTGGGCTTACCTCCTCGGAAACATCACCATTACCTTGTCCGTGAACTTTGGTACTACCCTTTTCGCCATCGGCTGTCTTAACATCTTCCGTACTACTGGCGCTGATGGTGAGGAGACTGGTATCTTCAATGCCACCGACTACCAGATTTACCTCATTTTCCTCGGAATCACCATCCTGGTCAACCTGATCTCTGCTCTTGGTAACAGGTGGCTGCCGTTGCTCGATGTATGTATCATTGCACGACGCGTGACTAGATTTATGCCAGCTAACATTTACAGACCGCAACCATGTACCTCACTTTCATCGGTGTCATCGCTCTCATCTGCACCATCCTTGCCATCGCCAAGGAGGGCCGCCGCAGCGCCAGCTACGTCTTCACCGCCTTCGAGCCGAACTCTGGATGGACTCCTGGCTGGTCTTGGGTTGTTGGTGTCCTCCACGCTGCCTACGCCAACTCTGCCACCGGCATGGTCATCTCGATGTCTGAGGAAGTCGAGCGCCCTCACACCCAGGTCCCCAAGGCTATGGTCGGCGCCACCGTCATGAACTTCATCATCGGCTTCATCTTCCTCGTGCCTTTGACCTTTGTTCTCCCCGATATCAGCGCCTTCCTCAACGACCCTTACGCACAGCCCGTGCCTGTCATCCTCCGCTCAGCAGTCGGCAGTGAAGCTGGTGCCTTCATCCTCTCCTGCCCGCTTATGATTCTTGGAATCTTCTGTGGTACTGCTTGCACCACCGCAACCTCCCGCAGTGTCTGGGCTTTCGCTCGTGACGGTGCCCTGCCTGCCTCTAGCTGGCTCAAGAAGGTCCACCTCGGCCTCGGTGTGCCGCTCAACGGCATGATTGGCAGCTTCATCTTCCAGATCGCCCTCGCTCTGATCTACTTCGGTTCCCACGCCGCCTTCAACGCCTTCAACGGTGTCGGTGTCATCTTCCTGAACTTGAGTTACGTCATGCCCATCGGTATCTCTCTCTTCCGCGGCCGCAAGGACCTCGTCGGCTCGCCTTTCAACCTTGGCACTGTCGGTGGCATCGCCGCTAACGTCATCTCTGTTGGTAAGTTCTGCTCTTCTCTCATATCAAACATCCATTCGAAACACAAGCTAACATATCATCTCCTCTCAGCCTGGATCTGCCTCGCCATCCCTCTCTTCTCCATGCCCTCCGCTCTCCCCGTCACCCTCAACGGCATGAACTACGCCTCCGTCGTCTTCGTCGCCGGTGTCACTTTCGCTGGTGTCTGGTACGCTGTCCGTGGTCGCAAGACTTACCAGGGCCCTCCTACGCCTGTCGCTGAGGAGTTGAGGAGGAACAGTGCGTCTGGAAGGCCGGTTGCTGCGTTCTAGAGGGCGCGATGGGGCTGTGTGCATAGTTTTACATGAGTTTTTCTGTATATATTGCATATTACATGTTGAAATCCATCATAACATCTCACTTCGACAATCTGATTTGCAATGCACGCCTTTGCATTACGCTGAATGTCCTACCAAGTACCATCTACAACTCAAGTCGAAAACTTGCTATCACATGCGATATACCTCGGTCCTCATTATCGTCTTCATCGTCGCAGTTCCGAGTCTCGTGTTTCTCTCTGCAGCTACCCCAGACACAAGACTCCAATACCTTCCACGATGGCATCCTCCAGTGCTTGCTACCGAGACTTCAAGATGCGTTCCGCTGGCCACCGATCCTTAGACCGCCTACAGAATCTCACCAGAGGGTTGAGTGCATAAAGACCAAGCCGCTTTTCCAGCTTCTTCTGTTTCACGAGCTCGGCGAGCTCTTTGAGCTTGGGCCTACAAACCGTGGCTTTGTGGCATGAGCAATCTGCCAATGGCGTAGATTCGCAGCAAGGGAATGCGAGCAATGCTCTGAAGACGCGTGTTGAGACTTGAAAGTTTCCGTTGCTGCCATCTGGACCTGGATCGGCGCCATAGATCGCTTCGCTGTAGCTCGGGTTTGCGCCATGGTGAAGCATATGACGAGCAGCGTCCAAAGGGTTCGGTTCAGGCAGCTGCAGCCAATGAGGGTAGGGTAAACGCCTCAGGACTTCCCCCTACGGTGTTCGACCTTGGTAAGTACCGTTGGGATTCGCGCCATGTTGCAGTAGCAACTCGAGGCGGTCAGTCCATTGGTTTTTCGCGGACCTGAATAAGTATGAAATTGATTCGCCAATCCCGCGTAACTGGGGGATTGCCCAAAACAGCAAGGGCAAATTGTTCGTATGTGGAATGCCATGGTTGAGTTCAATCTGGGATTGGAGGTAGTAAGTGAAGCCGCAGCAGGTCGCAAATTCCAGAAAACCTGAAGTGGCTCTCAAGTGTGGGATACTGCGTCCTATAGCCGGAAAATCCCACGTCCCTTTCAAAGAGGCAAGGGTTGAAGATGGGTCGGCGTCCCACGGCTTCTCAAGGAGGATCTTGAGGCAAGTCATAGATCGTACTGGTACGACGCCCGAGAAATGTCTGTCGACCTCAATAGAGCTGATTACGTGGGTAAGCAACCCCAATGAAGGAACCCCGGTACCTTCCCCGGTACCTTTGTGAGACTCGTGCTGGTACATCCACAGATGAGCCATCAAGCCAATGGTCACTGCCTGCCCAGGCTCGAAGTCGCCGGCTTGTTCTCTCAGAAGGTTCCGTGTATCCGGGTCCGCAAGAAACTCCCACATAGACGAATGCACGAAACCCACATTGGTATTACAATCCGGCTCGAACGTTGGACCGAAGTCCGAGCAAAGTCCATGAGAGCGAACTGAGATCTGTGTGACCAGATCCATTGTGCTTTTCCAATTGTTTTCCACGTCGTAAATGTCAGGCTGCGTGCTAATTGAGTTCACCTGCACCTGATGGCCAACTGCATGGACAACGAGTCGATGCCAGAAGTTGACTCGATTGTTGTGAAAGGATATTAGCAGGTGCCGGACTATCTGCTGGCGGTAGGCAGGCCTTATCCTCTCAAAAATTATCTGTTTGAAGAGGATGTATAGGTCATTGTCCAGCCCGTCAAGTCTCTCATCCAACTTATCGTAGGACTCTGCTTCGTCAATGCCGATCACGAGATCTGTCACAGCGAGAACTACCCAGAGAAATACGCCTCTGGCCTTGCGCACCACTTTGTCGGCAAGTTCTGCGATCTTTATCGTGTCATGCTCGCCAGAAACCTTTGGTATATGCGGAATAGCCTTTCTCCTGACTTCTGCGGTGACATAGGCGCTGATGTCACCTTCCGTGAGATTTTGCAGACACAGTGTCGGGCATTCAGCAAACCGTCCTGCAAATGGAGCTTCTGGGCGACTCGCTACCACAATCTTGACGCCAGCTATGTTGCAGAGGCTGAGTATGTCTCGTGAAAGCTCAGTTTGTAGTTTGGGGTCCGATTCTCCATATTCATCGAGGCCGTCGATGAAGAAAAAGTACTTCCTGGAAAAGGATTGGTGTTTCAAGATCCGTGTTAATGCACTCCGGAGCACCGAAACTTCAGGCTGGCGACCAGCATCACCAAACTGCCAACGAGGGAAAGCGACGCGAGCCAAGCTCTTATCGCTTTCAATAAAATGAACAAGCAGCGTTCTGTATAGCCCTTGTAACGACCTCTGTAGTTCAGATGTGCCCTTCTTGGCGAAGAAGAAACACGCGCGATAGAGAGGCATGCCTCCTGCCCAGAAGCGTAGGTGGTCCTCGAGGAGTTGGTCCTGCCACAGGTACTTCATCAGAGTTGACTTGCCCGAGCCAAGTTTGCCGCTGATTCAGAAGAGTCCATCGCAGTTACGGAGCCAATCCGCCAGATTCGGGCCCGGTGTTGTCACGTTGTTCTGATCATTTTGGGGTTGCAAAGCCCATCGGAATGTCGCCCTGTGAGCTTCCTCGATCTCAGACTCTCGATAGTCAATTTCGGCGAAGCTCAGCCACTCTTTTAGTTGCCGGATCCAAAGATCCTCGTTCAATTGATCGGGAACACCTAGCAGAAGGTAGTCAGTTCGTGATCCTCATTTGCTTATGCCATAAAGATAATTGATGCATATTCAACGGCTTGCAAGAACGAAATCGGATGCTTTGGGGTGGCTAATATGATATATGACATCAAGACAACGAGCCACCACATTGAACCAATCCGCCTGCTCCTCCCTTTCCAACAATTGTGCAATTGTGCGATGTACTGCCACCACATCAACTTTGTCTGAGTTTCAATTACTTACCACCAGCGTTGTAGGTGTTGATAGGCGCGTTGAACATTGGACCCGAACCACCAGTGAATTTCGATCCCACGACCTTATCACCAATGATGTTGTCTCCACTGACATTGTTCTGAGTGGACCCAGATTGCGGAAGAAGCTCGTCGACCGTGGCCTTGATGTCGTCGAGCAACTCGGCGTTCGTGAGTATCTGACGATCGAACAGCACGACCAGGCATTCGTGAATCTCCTTCAGCAGCTGCTCGGCTGTCCTGTTCTTGCTGCTAAGTACCGTTCCAATGCCTTTGATGAAGCGGCGGAAATTTCCGGCATCTTCTTTGGGGTATGCCTTCAAAAGAATTTCTTGCAACTCCTTGCAGGCCTGGTTGCAGCGCTCGACATATTTGCCAACTTCAACCCACAGTTGCTCAGCAGACTTGTGCTTTGCGTTCTGCCACTGGGTCTCGGCGCCCTTGAGGAGCTCGATCAAGGGTGCAAGCTTGACAGATGTAGCTCTGAGTGTCTTTGGGATGCCGCTCTTGTCTTTGACTGCGCTCCAGGCTTCGTTGGCCGCGTTGAGGATTTCGATGGTGCCGATGATTAGGCCGTAAATCGCTGCTCCCGTCTCTAGGCCGGACATGGTGGGAATTTCCAAAAGGAGAGTTTTGATGTCTATGGGTGTTCGGAAGGTTGAGTGGCGGTGAACTGTGTTCTGTTGGTGTTTGGGAAAGGAGAGCATGACAGTGGTGCAAGTTACGCACAAAAAGTGGCGCGGAAAACGCGTGGAAGTCGTATTTTAGGGTACCAGGGTGCAAGTGAAGTGTCTGGGAGGGTGAAAGAGCCGCTATTTGCTAGCCGCTGCGGCGCATGCGGGTCGAAAGATGCTTTGCATAATAAGACAAACGGGAATGTCGCATCTTATGCGATGAAGCACGCAGGTACAATGCAATACACATAGACTGAAAAGCAAAGCAACAGAAACAACTGCTGAACGAATTGGTCTTTCTCCCATCACTGTCAAACATGAGTGTGCGCAAGTTCCAGTCTTCCTCACTCTCTCCCTCCAAATCTCGAGTAGTGTTCTTCTCCTCCCGACAACCCAGTGCAGAATCAATCCACTGAGAGCGAAGGTCCGCTTTCCGCGATCGCTGAGCCGGTGTTATCAGCTGTAGACTTGCGATGTGGTGTGAGCGCGTTCTCGAGATCGTCAAGCAAACGACCATCCGTGACAATCTTGTAAGCTTCCAGTCGTTTCATGCTCCCGTGGATTATTCCCAAGAGCTCCTTCGCCCTCTCGCCCTTCTGCGCCAGGTATTTGCGATCGCGGTCAGACAAGGGAACACCCTCCGAAACCCTCGTATACGCGCCTCGGAGAACCACATGTAAATCTTTGCACGCGTAATGGCACCTCAAAATATCATCTGTGGCCGCGAGCCACACGGCGTCATCGAGCTTGGCTCCAGACCATTGGTTCTGGATGTCGTGGAAGAGACCGAGCACAGCTGGGAGATTCTTGTAGACAGCTTTGACGCCGTCCGCGATCTTTTCCTTATTGCTATCTGTGATGGCGTCGTGGGCCTCGATTGATTCTTCGATGGAAACTTTGGCGTCGAGGAGCATTTTCAAGGCTTCGCCTGCGGTGTTGAGGTGGGTTTTGCGGCGGACTGAAGGCATGGTTTGTGGTTGAGGGTATTGTGGGTTTTCGTCTTGTGGTGCTTCGCAGAGGTGAGTGGCGTTGGGATTCGTCCAGCTGGTGTATTGATATGCGGATGGTGAAATGGATGTGGATGTGGACGTGGATGTGTCTGCGAATGTCGAGGTAAGTGGAACAGCTTATCCAATGGCCAAGCAGGTGCTGGGCTATGCTGTGCTGTGGGTAGAGGAGGAAGTGCACCTGTGGACTGTCGTACTTTCCCAGGAATCGTTGCCCGATTCATGCTTCCCAAAACGACATAACCGATGTCTGCACATTTATGATGTGCATAACGGCTTGCAAGGTTTCATGTACAGCAACTCGAGTGAGGAAAATGCGAATCAGTGTGAAAGTGTTACAATGTGCACTGGGGCGTATGGCAGCTGGATATGGTGTGAATACACAATCTGCACTGTGTTATGTTCAGGTGAGTTGGCGCGGTTGATACAGACGCCTAGCATTGCCGATAGTTTGTGCCATACATTGTGGCCCATCAATGTTTTCTCGGCGGCACCATGCTTAATCAGTAGACTGGTGACTGAGTGCAGGAGCTTCGCACTCGTCGTGCTAAGAAAGCACAGCTGTGAGCCAGAAAGTGAGATCAGCTGGAGGCAGGTCGAAGCTGGATCTTGTCAGACGTGAGGTCTGAATAACTCTTCCTGCGCATTCTCTGACTCCATTGGCGTTTGTCGGGGTAATTCCATATCCGTCAAGTCGCACAAGCACCGGCCACAATCATCTGTACTGCATCCTCTGACCGCCTCTCTTCTCCAGCTTCGCCTGTCTCTTGCTCTGACCAGCGGGTCCGCTCGCAGCACCCTCGCTCTCGGCAGCATTGCCACCCATGCCAGCCAAACCCTTCCTCGCACCCGTGAAGGTCGTAAAGGCCAAGTAGCCGGAGTAGGCCGGAACCATAACCCATGCGTACCAGGCCTTGTTACCGACCAATGCAGCGAGAACCACGCAGAACCAAGTCCAGTAGGTGATGTCCCACATCCATTCCGTCAAGCCTTTGGCTTCCAAGTCCTCTCCAGAGCGCTTCAAGTCGCCGTTGGCGTGAGTCGGACGGCCGATGCGTTCAAACCAGAACTCGATGACCAGAGCTGGGAGGTTGAGGATGAACCAGGCGAAGAGGCTGCGGGAGGAGAAGAGGAAGTGCACGATGAAGAAGAGTAGGTTGATGCCGAGCGAGATCATGTGCATGCGATTGAGAATGGCCGTGTTGCGGGCTGCCAATGTCTTGAGAGCTTTCTGATGGGCATTGTTAGGAGATGTTTTATGTTGACCTGTATGATAGCCCGTACCTGAGCCATGATGGCGTTCCTCCAGCGAGTCGGGACAGGAGCGTGAGCTTGAAGATGTGATATATGCTAGTCTCTCGTCACATGCAGCCACACGAAACAGGCCTCGCTGGCGTATTGTGGTGATACTGTATAGCACATCCCCATCCCCGCGTTTCAAACAATAACAGGCCCGTGCACGATTTGCTGCAAGCGCCTGCCAGCCATAACAGAGCAGCACAACACAGCACCAGCCCACAGCAACCACCCACCCTGCCACTTTTCTACACCGCGCAATAATTGTAATATTGTTTACCACTGCCACTGCAGCTTTTCATTCGGGAACGGCTGACGAGTCACGACTGCTTACGAGATGAGATGATCCCCGGGCACAACACACGCCTTGCCGAACGCCGCATTAACAACACAACAAACCCGTGCACTGCGCTCTTGCCGCCGCCTTCGCCTTGCTCGTGATCGCTCTGTCAGCAGCCAATGTTGGCCGATCTGGAAGCACGTGAATCTCTTTGCCCTCACCGTCACTCCTCTTCGCCTTCAAAACAATCACAACAGCATTTTCCTGCGATCGCGCCCTAGCAACGACCAGCATTCACACACACTCCGGCATGTCGCCTGCCACCGGCGTCGCCGCCTCGCAATTGCGACAGCTGATTTTCTACCACATCGACAACGAGCTTCTCGACAATGCCGCCTTCCTCGCTGGCCGCCTCTACGCTCAAGAGCCGAGAAATCCGGACAGCTCACATCTGCTCGCGCTGACGAGTTTGCGACAACGAAAGCCCAAATCCGCATACGACGCGGCGCATAGATATGGCTCAGGCGGCAGACATCTTGGGTGCGCATACATCTTTGCGCAAGCTTGCTTGGAGCTAGGAAAGAACCTGGAGGGCACAACAGCGCTGGAAAAAGCAAAGACTTTGTGGCAGGGCAGGAGTAATTGGAACAAGCATTCGGAGACTTCAAGGCGGCACATACCGGATGCGGCGGCTGTGCAGACACTTCTTGCGAGATTATGGCGTGCGCACGGCGATTCGAAAAGAGCTGGAGAGTGCTATGTTGAGGCGCATAAAGCCAATCCATTTATTTGGGAAAGTTTCGAGGGACTTTGCAAAATTGGTGCGGACATAGACTTGGACAAGATGTTCAGGCCAACAGCGGAGATGATAGCAGCAACGAAGAGCTCGAGTACTGCCGAAGTCTACGCAGACCAACCAAGACAAACATCAAATGCGCTTTCGCAACACAACTTCAACCATGCGAATGTTTTGACGCCATCTGGAGATCCATTCAACGCGAGAACAGCAGGCGATCAGGGCGCGCCTATATTCGCACTGCCTAAGGCGAGAAGCAGAACAGCACTGAACGGGCTAAAGGCTCCATTATCCGAGTGGGATACACCAACTGCCAACAGCAATGGAACCTCCTTTGAAGACGATGCGGCTATGGGAGGATATGGTGGCGAGGAGGCTGGTGGTTTGCAGGAGCAGCCGCCACCAGCGCCATCGAGGAGAGTCCGCCCTGGGCAGCAAGCGGAACCTTCAGATCGTTCACGGCATCCAGCTCTACGTGGACAACCATCAGACCCGCAAGATGGCGCTGCAACTACCGAAGCTGGTACTAGGAAGACCAGTGGCGGGCATAAGCGCACCATCTCTGGCCATGCTTCTCAGTCCAGTGCTGCTGCACCTGACTCGGCCGCGCCTCGTAGGAGTAATCGCTTGTTCGGTCAGGCGCCGACAACTCGAAGCACTCGCGCGACCACAGAGACCGTCCCAACAGTGACCACCAGAAGCGAGCGAGAGGTTAGACCTGCGCGAACTGCAACGGGCGCAAGGGGAAGGACCACAGGCACAGTTGGCAGGGTCGTCAGCGGAAATCGCAAGATAATGCCGCCCGATCCAGCAGACAAGGAGAAGGAAAAGGCCCAAGAGAGGGAAAGACTGCGAAGGGCACCCAGTCGAAATGGTGACAAGCCTCCTGTCTCGTCCACAACCACAAACACCACCACGCAAAAAGTACCAACAGCACCGCCTGCAAATGTATTAGCTGAACAAGAAGCAATTCTGGGCTTGCTGAAGAGTTTCAAACAACTAGCCATTGGAAGTTACGCAGCTTCGCGTTACGATCTTCATACAGCCACCGAAGCATTCAAGTCATTACCAAGTACACAGCACGACACGCCATGGGTGATCGCACAGCTCGCCAAGGCATACTATGAAGCTTCAGACTACCGGCAATCCGAGAACTACTTCATCAGATTATTGAAGCTCCAGCCTGCACGAATTGAGGACATGGAGGTCTACTCTACCGTGCTATGGCATCTCAAGAAAGAAGCGCCCCTCGCATTCCTCTGTCACTCTCTCCGCGAACAGGCCTTCGACTCGCCTGAAACATGGTGCGCAATTGGTAACTCTTTCTCCCTGGCCCGCGAGCATGATCAAGCAATCGCAGCATTCAAGCGCGCAACCCAGCTTGACGAGTCTTTCGCATACGCCTGGACTCTCATGGGCCACGAATACATCGCAAACGAAGAATTCGATGCCGCGCTCTCCTCTTTCCGCAAATCGGTCACCGCCGACAAGCGCAGCTACGCAGGCTGGTATGGCCTGGGTCGCAGCCTCGAACGCATGGGCAAGCTCGAAGATGCCGAGCGCCACTACCGGATCGCAGCGCAGCTCAACCCGTCCAATGCCACGCTCATGGTCTGCATTGGTGTCATTTTCGAGAAGCTACGCAAGAAACCTAATGCTCTTGACTGCTATTCACGAGCCCTGGAACTGGCGCCGCACAGCGCACTTGCAAGGTTCAAGAAGTCGAGAGTGCTGATGCATATGCGTCAATTTGAACTTGCGTTGCAGGAGCTACTTGTGCTGAGAGACCTAGCGCCCGATGAGGCAAACGTCTGGTTCTTGCTTGGCAAGTGCTGGAAGGGACTTGGTGAGAAGGGAGAGGCCCTCAGGGCGTTCACTACGGCGCTTAATTTGGATGTCAAGGTGAGTTTTTCTTTCGTTCTGACTCTTGTTTCATTCTCCTTGTTTTGCATGCAGCTTACTAACACATTTCTTTTCACAGGCCTCACCCTTCATCAAAGAAGCAATGGAAAGTCTCGACGACGACGAAGACATGGACAGCGAAGACGACTAGAGAGAGAGCTCCAATACCCCTTTTTCTCGCGGATGTTGAGCGTTACGTTTTGCATGGTGGCTGCTTTTTGGAAACTCACAGGGACGGGAGGAGTCTGGATACACAAGTACTCAGGCGCGGGACTCTACGATACACGATCATGTGTCATTTTGCAATTGGAACCTGGCGCGAGGTCTGGTTGTGGGATCTCTGTATTGAGTGTTCTTGCATAGGGACGGCTGGCTATCTTAGATAGACGAGCGGGGGTTGGGGGGAGTGGAATAATGACCTGTGCTTTTCTGTCAAGATTATTGCCAATGTCGAATGCGTTTTTTATTGAGGAGTGTCGAAAGCTGACTGTATGTTTTGGACGCAGTCAATACGCAGCAGTCTATGTTAAGTGAAGCGGTCAAGTCATTTCAGCTGAACAGGTTTCCTGGTAAAACACTGGGTAAGTACCACAAGGCACAAAAACCAAAAGAAAAAGAAAACATCAGAGTGAATGGATAGAACATGCAGATTCCTCAACACTGACATTTCCGTACATCGGTACTGACTACGTTGGCAATCTGCTCTCATCTCCCCAAGCGACGAACATGGAAAATCAGTCATCCCTTCGTTTCTTCGCGGCCAACCCCGGAAACAAGTATTTCTTCAAATCGACTCCTTTCTTCCTACCTGGAACAGCTACTACTTCTTCTCTGTAAAAACGATTAGCGATCACTTCGATATATGCGTGGGAAGAGACTCACTGCTTACTCTTGTTCTTGGGGCCTGGTGTTGGCTTTGCGTTGTTTGGCTTTTGTTTCTTCTCTGGTGATTGGCGGATTTCTCCTTCGTCTTCTTCTGCTGGAGATGTTAGTGCGGGTGTTCATTGGGGCTTGGAATGATATGAGAACTTACCTTCTGATTCTTCGACTTGGCTGGGCGAGTTGGAATTGCGCTTTTCGCCGGTTTTGGCTGGGCTGGCTTCGTCGTTGTTGCCGTCGTGGTCAGGTGTGTCGGCCCAGGACGATCTAGGCCCTCGTTCCTTTCTGAGGTGTGCTGTTGTTGGCTCGCGAGCATTGTTGTGTTTGGTAATGTAACTTGGGTGTCGGCGGTAGGGAGTGTGAGCTTCGTCGGAATGCTTAGCTTCGATTCCATCTACCCAGTTGTCGAAGTCTTGTTCTTCTTCATTGTCCTGGTCCTCGTCTTCGTTTGTCGGTCTGGACTTTGGGTCGTCACGGAACGATTGGTCAAAGAGGTCATCAGGGACATCCGCGTTAGGGCTGTCGATGTCGCTTTCGAAGAATTCGAGGAGACGATCAGCGGGATCCATCTCGCTAATCTCGCTGCGTCGCTTCGACTGCTGGGATGTTTTCAGGTTCTGGATCGCATCGTTGTCTGAGTCTTCTTCCTCTGGCTGTGGGTCTCTGGCTCGGGTTTTGGTGAAGGGTGCATTTCGTCTGTCTTGCTTCTCGACTCGCTGACTTTTGTTGTTTTGTGTAGTCTGTGAAGTCGAACGACCCGCATGCTGACGAGCTCGAGGAGCATTTTGTGATTCATCACCATCTCCGGAATCGTCGGATGGTCTGCGATTTCTGATCCGTGCTCCTGGGCCATCATCATCCTCTTCCTCCGATGAGCTGGATGAAGCATCCGGTTCGCTCTCCGGCTCTTCTCCAATGTCGTCAAGAACTTTCGTCTCTCGATGCTTTCTCGGTTGTTCTTCATCGTCAGAACCATATTGTTCGTCGTCATCAGACTGATCATCCTTGGTATCGTCAGCTGCTTTACGCTTTCCAGTCGACTTTGGCACTTGAGACGCAGTGGCAGAGATTGAGGGCGTTGCCAGAGGCACAGACTGTGTTCTGCCGCGACTGTTAGATTGTGTGGATGTCGATCGGGGAGTCACAGCTGTTGACTCGCTGCCGGCTCTCGCGGCTGCCGCGGCCTTCGCGTCCTGCCTTGCTTTTTTGATGGGGCGGTCTGGGTCATCGTTGGCAAAATCTATTCGTTTAGGCGATGTTGTAGTGTTTACAAATCCGGGGAACTTCTTCCTTTGAGGATCGGTATCGAGCTCGTACTCAAACGATTCGTTCGTCTTGCCTGGCTTTGGCTTGGCTTGGGTCGCACTAAGAGAGTCTGCTTGGGCATTGCCTTTGATGCGAGTACTGCTACGCACTGGACCGACGGCAGGTTTCTGTTTACCATTGGCGGCGCCCTTCTTGCTAGCGCCTGTATCGATATCTGGAGCAGCTGACTCATCCGCCTCGGTTGTCGCTCCTGTCTGCTTCGGCAGCGGGCGTGGTGGTTGTGCATCTTCAGCGCCTGGAGGGATATCGGTCGAGGCATCATTCGCTGGGACCGCATCGTGCCCCTCTCCTTCAGCAAGACCGAGCTGGGGCCTATCTGAGCCAACGATTGCGGGACCTTCACCTTTGCCCGAGATACCGGGACCAAGCTGCTGAGATGTACCGTCTTCAACCGGAGAATGACTGACCGCCGGCGGCGCGCTGGAGACTTGTCCTGAAGCGGCAGAGGGTCGTACTTGGGTGCCGGTGGCTCGATCTGTGTTTGACTGAGTCGCGGAGGTGTTAGAGGATAGGCGGGCAAGAGCCTGGCGCAGCTTTTCTTCGAGTTCTTCAATGCGAGTATCTCTGGTGTGCAACAAAGCAGCAAGGTTGACTTGAGACGAGGCAGACGCACCCTCGCCTCCAGGCACCTGGGGAGGTACGCCGGGCGTGACATTGATGCGTGAGCCGATGAAGGCGAGATATCGACGCTTCCTCTCGGGTGACATCTCGTTGAGTCCCCGTTCCCAATACTGCTCGGGATCGCCTGCTTCCTCGACGTGTGGATTGACACCAACGTGAATAAACCGGTTCTGGGTAGCAACGCTATCCGACGCCGGGTTCCGGAGGTTGACCCAGAGGGACTCGATGGGTGCTAAGGGATCGGCGAGTTGGCGAGTGACGTCGCCCATGAACTGGCGCATGGTTGTTCTGTCATCGTTCATCTCTTGATGCATGGTCGTGAGGAGTTGCATGACAGTTTGGTTTTGTTGTTCGGGCGTGGTCTGATCAAGCGTGTCTTGATCGGGTGCCAGCGGATCGGTGCCATCGTTGGGGTTTGTCATGATGGATGTGGCGCTGTCGTTCGTTGGTGAATGGTATTGCAGTAGTGCCCGGGATTGAAGATTGGTGCAGCGCTGTGAGAAGTGAGAAGTGAAGATCTAACAGGAACCTCTGCTGCTTTTATCGTAAAATCTAAATCTCATCCGTTATCTGGTAAAGTGTTTGCTCATGTCTCATCCATTGTTTCGTTACGATGTCTCTGAAGACAAGCTACTTTTGTGCTCTACATCATGCAAGACATATACACTTTGTCTCAGTAAGTATGTCTGAACCCATCGATCCCCTCCAACACCCTTTTTCCAGCCCTTTGTTGCCGATTAGTAAACCAGAACCACCCCGAAAACACACCCACAAGCCCGATGATCATCAAATGGCTGCCGATTGAGATCCAAACGGCAGTCACATAGCGTGGCGCTTCATCTTGTCTGACAATGAAACTTCCAGCAATCCCACCTGCGCCATTGAACGCTGCCACAAACGCTGCGGTGAAAGCTCGCTTCCATTGCCCGGCAATGTTGCTTGTTTGATATGCTGAAAGAGCGGCCCAGTTAGAGATGTATGCGCCTGTTGCGAGGAAAGTGCCGATGTAGCGGACTGTGACGTTGGAAGCGAAGCCGAGCATGCAGAAGCCGACGACAAGGCAGAGACAGTTGAAGATGATGACGGGTCCGCGAATACGATATTTATCGCTGACGAAGGATGAGAGGAGCACTGGGATTGTGGCGTAGTAGTAAGGTGGCGCAGAGAGTAGAATAGACTTGTCGGAGCTGAATCCCATGCCGCTTTGTAGGATGATGGGAAGGAAGTATGATAGCGATGTGGACACCAGGTTCAGCAGGAAGAACAGGACTGCAAAGCCGTAGACTTTGGGATCGGCGGCGTGAATCAGGACTTTCGACCAGGCGAATTTTTCGGGTTCGACGTCCTTGCGATCTGCTTGGATACGAGAGACCGCAAGTTCCTGCTCTTTTGGTGTGAGGAACCACAGACTGTTGTGTGCTTGCTCGGGGAAGTCGACCATCCAGAAGTAGGTGAGAATGCCAATGACGCATGATATCATTCCCTGCACGAGGAACATGTACTGCCAGCCTTTCAAGCCTCCATGGCCGTTTAGCTTGTTGAGTCCAAAGTTGACAATGCTACCAGTGGCTAAAATGATGACTTCGCCGGATTGCAGGAAGGCAAATCGTGTTTGTTGCTCACTCCTAAGGTACCAAGTCGAGATCAGGTACGTAAGACCAGGATATATTCCAGACATGGCCATACCGAGCAGAACTCTCAAAGCTATCATTTGCTTCCAAGTCGTGACGAAAGCAGTGCACATGGTGATCAGGCCGAAGCTGAAAGTGATGAAGGCGAACCATCTCCGTGGGCCGAACGTGCGGACTGCAATCGTACTTGGAAGCTGGAAAGCAATGCTCGCGATTGTGAAGATGAAGATGCTGACACTGTAGCGATTGCCGGTGAGGTCTAAGTCTGTGAGCATCGATGTGACAGAGGCCGATGAGATGACGCCGGAGTCGAGAAGATTTAATGAGCAGAGGAGTCCAGCGATGGTGCAAAGGCGCATGTCAACTTTGAGACGCAGTCGACGCTCCAATACATTCTTTTCGTGTATGTCATTGTCGCTCATGGAGTCGGCACCATCGTGTGACGGTAGGCTGTATGTCCTGTCCTTGGGGACGGACTTGTATGTGGGTGGCTGTGGCGAAGAAGCCATGAGTGACTGTGAGGACGATGATGCTTGAGCGTCGTTCATCGTGAATACTTTTTCCAGTAATTATTTGAGTGAGTATCTTATGTCCTCCGCCGTTTGGCCGTGATCACACCATTGTTGGTTGGGTTGTCTTATCTGCGGCTAACGGCCGGCTAACGCAGTGGCTCTGTGATGACAAAGATATCACGACTTGTACTATAGTGGACACGATGCTGCTGCCGAAGCCGAGTGCCGGGGTTGATTTGGGGAGCGAAAGTGGGGTGGAAGCGTGCAGAAAGCCAAAGCGTTGACAAATGCGTGTTAATTCCCGTCGCGAGTTGATTATCTGAACATCGCCATTTATACTAGAGAAAGACCACCGCTACGAGTGCAGCGGTACAGACACAAGATCTGGTCATGTGCACGCTTCGAATTGCTGGGCCGATTGTTCGTAGAATGATGAGACAACCGTTATGCGACAGAATAAGTGCGGAAGCACTGAAGGTCAGAGGGAACAAACCCATTCGTAAACATGCCATTTGATGAATCGACTATTCTACAATGGATATCGCTGCTCCATGCACCGCAAAACAATATACAAGAACTCCATCGAACACTCATACAGTCTCCGTCACTCCCAAATAATATCCTCAATCCCTATACCTCGTCCTCGCTGTCCTCACCCAAAAGCTCGCCATCATCAGGATCAACGACGCTGTATCCGCCGCGACCACGCGAGAAGCTGCTACGGCTGGTGTACGGCCTTCCGACACCACCATATCTGCCACCGCTACGTCCGAATCTTGAGGAAACCGCTCCGTAGATGCTGCCAACAACCATTGGTATCGATGCAACGACCGCCACGACGCCGCTGAGAATGAGCACCGGGTACTTGACCCAAGGAGCATCGCTGTCGAAAGCACCGCCCATGCCGATGCGAGAGCCAGCCGCGCCGCCATCGCCAAGCTGAATGCGGCCGAACTTGGTGTCCCAGTTCTTGAAGACCCAGTAGCCGACACCCGCTGCTGCTAGGATAGGCAGGGTGATGGCGAAAAAGAGGCCGACACCAGAGATTCCGTGCTTCTT
>Ga0265797_10006332_pt1 | contig 16791 bp, 20 predicted proteins | sample P2T30metagenome_FD_192433 | JGI IMG/M metagenome (GOLD analysis project Ga0265797, IMG submission 192433) | Plant litter microbial communities from East Loma Ridge, Irvine, California - P2 T30 | ecosystem: Environmental > Terrestrial > Plant litter > Unclassified | place: USA: California...
CTCCCTCCCAGAAACACCCCCCTCCTCCTCCTCCCCTTCGCAAAAGTCCTCCTCCTCCTCTCACACAGGGACCCATCCTTCCTCCTCTCTCCAAAGGATATTCTCCTCCACCCTCCCGGAAGCCCGAGACATTTACATACTCAGGAGCAACGGGATACAACCACCCCAGTTCTCTTATCCGGACGCACGACACGGGAAAGACTCGCCCCTTCCTATATTCTCCTCCTAAGACCCGGGCTCCCGAGCGTTACGACCCGTTCAGGGAGTTGGAACCTCTCCAATTCAATATCGGAGGGGGGACTGAGAAACCACCCTCCGCCCGTCGACCGCAATCTCGCGGATCCGTTCTCTGCCCAAGCAACAACCGGCTTCAATCCTCTGCCTCCCCGCCAACGACCTGGTGAGGCAAAGGCTCCCGCCCCGAGGCCAATCCCTCGGCGTGTCAATATATTCGATGCCCTTGACGAGGAGAATGCTTTGGAGGCCAGTGGTGAATATGTCAAGAAGAGTAAATTTGACAATCACATGAAAGCCGCTCCATCTCGGCCAGTCGAGAGAAAGATGTACAACACATGGGATCACTATCTCCAGGGCCTCAAACCCGCATGGAATGGAAACAGGCGCCTGGCCATTGACGTTCCTGGAGACGGCAGCGAGTCTCATTGTCCTGACGAGAATGTTTCCTGGGCAAATCAAGCGGAGGTACGACTCGCCTGCGACCTGGTCAAAGGAGCCATAGAGACAGATGTGCCTGCGAACGGCGTGTCTCTTACCTGCGCCAACTTCCTAGGCGTGGTGATCCATGGAGCCCAGGAAGGCGTGATAACCGAAACTATGTTCGTATTCGAGATCAAAAGGCCTGGCAAACGCGTCACGATGAAGAATATCGGTGCTCGTCAAGGTTCAAAATGTGAAATTGTGTTGTTGTTTTTCGCACACAACATCCCGAACAAGCCGCTCGATACTAGCTTCACTGCGGAGAATCGTAGCCTCCACACTACGCTTTCTCGCGCCAAACAGGCTACAGTCGTGGTTGGAGACATCCGCGCCTGGTTTCAGGAGAGGAATGATGACAAAGAAGTCACTATTGGCGACAAGAACGAGATGAGCCACTTCGGCACCTACATTCAGGACATCATCGAACAGAAAGTTGCCATCTCGTACGGTGACGTCCAGCGCTTCCTTGACGGCGACAACATCACGGAAGCCGAACTTCCTGAGCTCCTCAAGCCCTAGCTCAACAGCACGAAATCCGTGGTGTGGGACAGGACCACGGTTGAGGTGAGCGACTCCTACGGTCGCCTTGAGCAAGGCTCAGACGACGAGAACAAGGTAGAGAAGAAGACGAAGAAGACACGCCGTATCCCATCCAAGGGTGCTAACAGCCGAAAGAAGCAGGATTGGTTCCGCAAGTTCAGTGCTCAGGGTGGTACCGCTGCTGGCGACTCGACCGCAATGGACCACATCCCTGTTCCTCTCTCCCGAGAGGACGAGAAGGAATACGCTCCCATCCAATCCACGCCAGGCAATTCTACAAGTAGGATCCCTCGGCTTTGTTACTCGATCGATACGCTCAAAAAGTTGAACACTATTCAGTCCAACATGGCCAACAGCGGCCTGTTCGACCAGGATGCGTTCTACTATGACGCACAGACTTCAGAGCTACGCTCCAAGCATGGTGCATCCACCCACGTGCTTGCTGTCGGCGACATTCCGGACGTCCTAAAATTCAGAGAGCTGGCAAAGGGCACGGAATATGACGAGGCTTTCGACACCATTAACAAGCGCTACAATGGGACTGATGGGCTCAATAAGGAGGAGGCCGCTCACCCGACAATCAAGACCTGGAAAGTTACCTGGGAATACACTGCCATCATATTCTTTGACAGTGAGGCCAGAGAAGCCACCGGGACTGCGCCCGCTACACACGGTCCGTACTTCGGACAGGGTTTGAAGGCCGGCCAGGGCACGCCCAAACCCTGGATCAAGCTCGGGTGTGTCATGCAATCGCAGCATCCAGCAATCGTACTTGTTCTCCAGGAGGAGGGACAGACCGACGTGACCTGCTACTTCTACGCAAATAGCATCCAGCGTGACCTTGAGAAGGACGAGGTCAAGTTCCAGATACATGGCAACAATGAGGCTGGCCGCAGGCACGAACACATCAGAGAGGTCGCTGATCTACGCATGAGCGGCGATCTTGTCCAGGTTGACGTGTACCCATGAGGTCCGGATGAGGTCGTAGTGAACGATAATGGAGTTCAGCCTGCGAAAGCTTCCTTCGCAGGCGTTACCAATGCTCGGATTAGTGAGCTCCTCGAACTCGCTAATGGCAATCATCCCGCAGAGTGGGAGGCAACGTCTGCAAGGGACAAGGTGATCGTCTTCCTTCATCACTCTCGGCACTTTAGTGTTTTCCGTTACTGGCCATCTGGTGGTGATGCTCCTGTGAACAGCCTTCGCAAGTGGATGAGAACCGCGATGTGGGCTTCAGCGAAGTACGGATTCCACTGGTTCTATCAGCTGCAGTCCAAAATTCCCATTGATGCCACCTATTTTCCGCTGATGGACACGACTGTTCCCCTTTGGCTTGCAAAAACCATGATTATTGAGTTTGATCATGAGGGCAAGCTTGTAACGATGCGACCATATGAGTGTAAACCGTTTCCCGCCACAAAAAAGCACGTTCCTCCAACGGCAAAGGCAAGTGATTTTGCGCTTCGCCTGGCTATCGCTCGTGCCGCGGGACATTGAGTAATGATCACCAAGAAGGACAGAAGGACGAGTCTGCGCACATTAGCCGCCAACTCGCGACCATCAAAGAATTCGGCAAAGGCCAAGAGGGTGCGGATGGCCACACCAGCATTGGCAGCGAGCTATCCAAAGGAAAGGGAAGAAGCAGAAATGGTCCGGTGGTGATGGCGGATGCGGTGGTGGAGCTAATGGTGGTTCGACCGCCTGGACTTAGGCTAATGGCTGGGTTTTGAACTTTCAAGTGCGTAAACAATGAAAAAGATGAAAAATCGATTGATGTGCCTTGTATGTCATGATAGAGAAACATATTCGATGAATTGAATCGTGAAAGTTGACGTCCCTAAAGCTCCATTTTAACGCTCGGGAGCTCCCGTAGCCTTGCGCGAATATCTGTATACGAGCGACATATGAACAACTTCACGCTTCACCCCATCCGCCTCAATGACATCGAACCCACCGCATGCCAAACCCCTTACAGAGCAAAAACGTTGGCCACACCGAGAGTCGAACTCGAATCTTGTTGGAGAGGGTTTCGATTACAATCCACGGAGCAGGGGACGAGCGCGGCTTAGGATGCGTGCTCCCTACCAGGTAAGGCGCATCTGCGCGCTGAAAAATTGTCTTGTGCCACATAATGTGTGGTGTAAATGGGAAATAGGCTTGCTTTTTGAGGGCAAGTTCTCCCTGTTGTCAAAGCTCCGATTCGAATCTCGCGACCTCAAACCAACAACGCTCTGCCATTAAGCTATGCGGCCTTAATAGTGATTTATTGTAAAAAGGTGAGTTGCAACACAATATATAGCTTGTTTGTAACCGAATGCTCGCAATGCCACTTCTGCCAAAGATGCAGGCAGACGTCTCTCGTTACCTTCGCCTTCACACACATATTGCACGAGACCAACACAATTTACATGACCTCCAAGCCGCAGCTCCTCTAGCGAATGAAGTCGATGTCCACCCTACAGCACTTACGCTCAAGTTTGTGTGCGACCCGAGGGGCTAGCTATAGCTTGACTACTAATCCTCTACGCAAGTACCCTGAAACACAGACATATTGTGGAAAATATCAAGCCGCTGAGATGCTGGTGATAGCGCCTGTCAATTACAAAAGCTAGTATGCTAGTACTATTAACCACAGAGATGAAGGCCGACCTTGTTCGCCATTGAGAGTACGCGCACGAGCCTGAGTGTAAGAACTGTGTGCTCGCTGGCATGTTACATATGGCAGCGAGATCATGGATAAAAGCAACACCAAGTTCGTGCTAAACCGTTAGTACCAGCGACGCTTTAGACATGTTGCGCATGTCGTCCAGGGAGAAGCACGAAAGCAGAAACGTGTCACCAGGGTTAGACAACGCGCCTGGGTATGGTCAATTGCACCGAGCATGTTTCCCATGTAAATTCCACGTTGAAACCAAGAAGCCACAAGCTGAGAAACTGTCGCAAGAGTCCAAAGCGTTCCAGGTTACGAATGGGACTAAAGTGAGTGAGAGCATGATTCCCATGTCCATATGTCCATGCCATGTGAAACCAACAAAGGCCCATGCTGAGAAACTGCCGGACGTATACGAGGACGGTAGTACTCGAGGAGGTACATACCTCAAACAGCAGCAGAGCACGGTTGTTAAGAGATCTCTGCCAAAAGTGCCTAATCTTGACAGCTCGTAAACGCTAGCTAGGGAGGCTTGCTATTCATGATAGATTAAAAGTGGCGCGAAGAGAGAGACCATTGGAAACTCACACACGCAACCGCGTGCGCAAGATGCAGTGCGTGATAATTGCCAGGGTGCAAGCGATTATGGAGAAGGGACAAGCGTGAAAGGAGGAGTTGTAGATTAGCGACGGGTGCAGTGACCGCGAAAGCCCGAAATGGTAAGGTCGTTGGCAATCAGGGAGATAGAAGGACGTGGCTCCGTTGAGAGCCAATCTTTGTTTCTCGTGTCGTGTCGTCTCGTCTCGCAGAGAGGTGTTTTACTAGGTGTCACACAGCTCGGAAATGGAGGAGTTGATTGATTGATGAAGCAACGCAGGTGCGTTGTGGGGGTTCCAGAGCTTTGGAGCGAGCGGTCAGGCCATGCTGGTGCTCGCGTGGGCTGTTTGGGTGATTTCTGAAGGCTCTGATGTCTGATGAGAGGAGGGCGTGACGAAGAAAATTAGATGTCAGACTAGGCCGGCGTGTCTCGTCGACTCCTTCAAGGTCAGACGCAGACATGTCAGGGCAACCCCTTGGAGCTTTCATCCCGGCAACGGTCGACACGCAGGAGGAGGCGGGTGTGTCCGCCGCAGGGTCTCACTGCCCTCGAGCCTTGTCTGGAAACACCAGCGACGCCTCAGACAAGACATGTTTGCGCGCGTTGTCGTCCAGGAGAGAGCACGCAAGAAGACGACGACGCTTGTACGACCCATCGTCGTCAGCTGTTGACGCTGTTTCTCCCTGCTGCCATTGCCTGCGCGGTGATGCGGGATGCAATGGAGAAAAGGCGAGCGCGAGATAAGTAGTTGGTATGTGCTTGTTGATCTCTCGCAGGCGGCGACGTGTGTTTGGCTTGCCAGTCGCCTGGGGGTGGAGACGGTGCGGGTGGAGATGCACCTGAGCCCATGCAAGTCATTCGCTGGACGCGCCTTGAGGGGTCCCCTTGTGCCTGTGCCTGGTGCCTGTGCGCCTTCGGAGCATTCTTTGTTTGCAGGAGACGGCGGCAGATTGGTAGATGTGCAGGTTTCGTCTCGGAGGACAGACCGCTGCGCAGTTGAGAAGACAACGTGTTCCGGCAATACAATTAGCAACAACAACCGCTGAGAGCGGCGTTGCGAACGTTTGCATCTCACTTCTCTCGTGCAAAGACCCTGATGAGCAATATGCATGCTGATCACTGGAAAGAGACTTTTACGAAGCTCGTGTTTGTTAGAATTACTGCGCGGTTAGCCCGCGTCTGCTTTTCGTTCCTGGTTGCCGCGACTTGCCAGGCACATGCTTCTAAGTTTTCGTATCTACAGTACAGTACACACACACGGCACGCCATGCACGACCATGACAATAACCTCTCCTTGCATGTGGCGATTATTATGCATATCGCAGCGTACCTATTACTGCCGACGAAATGGAGATAGCGCGCGGACTGTGGCTGCGAGCAGTGAGCACACGCAAAAAGCAGCATCAACGGCAACGGCTAACGGAGCTCGCAAGGTGCTTGGACGGGGCTGATCAAAAGACTGGGTCTACCCTTAGTTAGAGCTTGGAGCAGGGGTACCCGTTCAATCTGCGGAGCGATTGCGAGCTTTTCTTGCGGTTTCAAGTTTTGAGTGCACTGTCGGCGTGAGCCTAATCGGTTTCCGGCCCCAAGGGACGAGCGACGACTCGAGTCTCTGTTGTCTGGACGCGTCTGAACTCACCTGGCGGCACGGCAACGCGACTCCAGTCTTGCATGCGTGCGAACGCAATGCAGCACTCGCTCTGCAGATGCGTCTTCGACGCCGCCAGTAGTCCATGCATCCTCCATGCTGTGCAACGTCTAGTAGTTGCTGCAAGCGCGGGCATGGTTTGGGAAGCGCAGCAGCGTGTCCGCCGAGCGAGTGGAGATGAGGAATCAAAACCCCGCCCTCATATTTGTGCTAACGGCGAGGAGCGAGGAGCTTGGGCAGAGGAGGCTGCTTAGCGACTGTGGCTGTGGGCCTATGAACCTGTCAATCTGTCTGCCATGCCCTTTGGCAAGCGTGTGAGTTGTGGCGCGAGGCGTGCAAGGCAAGAAAGCAAGCAAGCAACAAGCTACATGCACAGGCGTACGTGCAGGAAGGGCAAGTGGTAAGTCGCAGGCTATCGAAATGCAAAGCTCAAGCTGTCGTGTTGCGACTCGTGAGAGACGCTGTACCGAACCATCGTACCGGCACAAGCGAAGGCGTTTGTCTGGGCCGGGCTTGCCGGATGTGGTGGTGGTTGGTAAGACTGACTGGAAGAGGTATCGTCGTGTATACTACTGCAGCACTCTATCGTCAAACAGCGACCGACATGTGCTTTATAGTGCACATGTGGCTAGAGAATGATAACGCATAGAGAGCAGCGTCATGCCGGGCAGCCGTGGTGGAGGAGCAAATCTAATGATGCGTCTAGGATAGGCGTGTGTGCTATCCTACCTAGGTACACTTGGCTTCTGGCAGTTCGGCATCGACGTGCACTACCACAGCTTTTCTTCTTCTACATACAGTCACCACTACGTCGTCCTGGCACGTGTGTAGTAGAAACGAGGGAAGCGATACACGAATAGCTCGGGTAGAGTGGCTGAGGCGGTTCGTAGGGCTCGCGGATATGATGATATGTGGCAGGGACAGCAATACCAGCAGCGCACTGGGCAACCAGTTTATTGCCAATGCCAAATGCCAACTGCTAGCACGGCCGTGCTCGAGGCTCGTCAGCCTCGTTCTCGCGCCAAATGGGAGGCGCCTACGCTACAACAACTGCTGTGGAACCAGCTAGCGCGTGCTAATCTTGTTCGCTTTGCCAGGATACCCTGCTTGCGAGCACCCGTGCGTCGGATCCACCCTTTAGCTTCCTCCGTCCTCCATCGCCCTGGCTCCCTCAACACCAAGATCCATTCTTCCAGTCGTTGCGTTGCCTACCGCCTATCGTTAACCCGCCTCCGCCTCCACCACCACCCTCACCACCACCACCACCACTGCAATACCACCACCCAGGCACATCTACCCGCTTTAGTTGCTGCCGTCCGCTCCTTTGTGCTGCCTGTTGTTTTGCTTAGAGCCTGCATTCACACGCCCTTCCACCCTCCTCCGTCCGCCCGCCGCCTGTGCTCTACGCTCTGTGAGTTTGAGCGACCACGACCACCCCGGTAACAAGGCTGCCTCCCATTTCAGCGTCCGCCCTCTATCTCCGACGCTTCGACCCTTTGCTGCTTGTGCTGGCCTGGCCTCCCTGCCACCATCCTCCATCTGTCGCCCATTTGCATGTTTTGAAGCGTTCCTGTCCCGCGTTTCCAGCGAGCCGTACCAGTTGCCAGTCCCACGTGCACACCTCCACCACGCGACTTCACTCCTCACTTCGACAGTGCCGTGGACTCGGACCGACAAGACTATACTTTCAACAGTCCTCACACGCGCTCGCAATATCAGGTCTTTGGGAGGAGCGTTTGACTTTCCGGCTTCTTTCTCTCGATACACTCTTGTAGCTCCGAGCTAGGCTCACCGCCGCGACCATGGCCGAGGTCGTGCTACCTGGACGATCGCGTCACCACAGACAAGCCAGCAGTATCTCAAACATTATGTCCGGACATGCCGCCCTTACCGAGCCCAAGTTCGAGATGGTGCCCAATCCCACCTTTTCGTTCCCGATGCAGCCTCGAACGCCCAGCCCTTCGAACCTACAGATCGGACCAGCGCCTTCACGGCGGCGACCAACGTCGATGCATCTGGGTGTGCCCGGTGCGCAGCCAGTCAGCAACAACACCAGCAGCATCAACTCCCACAGAAGGACTACTTCGGCGCTTCCGAGCTTTTCCTTCAATGCCGACAACACTTCGGGACTGCAAGAGACATCAATCGAACCTGCAACGGACGCACCGATACCGTTGACGCCGCGAAGGGGACACAAGAGAGGGACAAGCGAATTCGTGGGTGGCGACTCGAGATTTGGATTTTCCAATGCACTTAGCACGAGCCCGACCAGGCCAACCGCGTTGGAAGTTCCAGAACCCAGCAATGCTCTACCCGTACCTGGAAATGGTGGAAGACGAGGACATGCGCATCGTCGTTCGGCAGCGCTCTCAAGCCACGACGTCAAGAGTATCATGGCACCCTCAGACGAACCTCTACCCAGGCTCAGCACAAGTTTGCCAAATACACCGTTGGGCCACCCAGCAGAAGAACAGGCTACTGCGCCACCACTGGATCGCTCAGCCTCAGGACTGGACACGGAGACAAGCTCGCGGGATTCTTCTCCTATCAGACCAGGATCGCGCCGCTGCGTTGGTTTCTCTGAGAATGTGGAAATCATCCCAAGACCACTCTCTGTAATCTCATCAGAGGGATCATTCAACACAAGCAGGAATCATTCTGTCAATAACAGCATCTCTTCCGTGATCAGCATGGGCTCGCCTCCAGTGCGAACCTCACAACGCTCACTGAGTGCGGGCAACATGGCTGCAATCGTAGAGCAGGCGCCAAGAAAGCGATCTTCGATTGAGATTGGCAAACGTGTTGAAAGAGAGGGCGCCTGGTTGAAGCTTTCAAACTCTTCACCAGACATTTCTGCTCCATCTCCCACACTTTCTTTTGCAGAAGATGAGCTTCAGCCCCAGACGAGAGCGAATCGCAAGACAAGAAACTCTCTGGGACGCAATCTTGGGTTTGATCGGAGAAAGAGTGAACCTTCAATTGCGACGTGTGCCAACGAGTCACCCAGGCTTTCGGCAATCTCCCTGCAGGATGGTGAACAACTCCAAGCTCAGAATGCCCAAATCGATCGCAGATCCTCGTCGAAGAGGATCAAAGAGTGGGCAACTTCAAAGCTGCATCGCAAATCGAGGGATTTCAACAAAGCCTATCCGACCGCCACACCTGTTGCCCGGACCACGAATATCAGACCTAAGAGTGAAGGATATTTCGATGTTCCTGCCAATGTGCCAGTGTCAGACCCAGCGCCAATGGTACCTGCAGCCGCAGAAACGGATTTGGACGCTGTCTTTGGTGGACTTGGAGATTCTGGAAATGGAGACAACGAAGAGGTGTCTACTCCCAGAGTGCAATTCAACACCCCTACCTTCACACATCCCAGTACATTCCGTCCGGCAGACGACGATACTCAACTTGTGGATCTGGACGACGCGATCAGTTTGTCAACACCACCATTGGGCTCGACACACAGGAAACAACTCCACAGCGCCGCAAGGTCGAACAATGCGCCAAACGCGTACATGCACAGGCGTACAGAGAGTGCGCCAGTCATGATGCCTTTCGACTTCTCACGCACAGGAACGCCACAGTCTTCGATGGCGGATGTCTTCGAGGAGGAGGAAGAGGATGAATTGTTGAGCCCGAAGTCTGTTCGCCCTCACACAAGCCATGGCCCAGCGCGTGACGAGACTGCCGGTATTGGAATTTCTATTGTGGACGCCGACAGCTCTGCTTTGAACTTTGGTGCCGATGATGTATCGCACACCAGACGCAATGACTGGGAGCCTGAACGTCCATCTTCCTCATATGGCCCAACGACAATGAGCTCTCGTCTTAGCACCCCTCTCACCGAGCGACGTGGCTCATACATCATGGAGGAGACCATCATGGAAGAGGTGAGCCCTGTCGAGGCTCCGAACGTTGGTGTTGAGATTGTGTCAGACCACGAGGAGCCACGAGCACCGTCACTCACGAAGTCGTCTGACTCAAGCGACACACCTACCCTGCTCGCCTCACAGCGCGAGGGAATGTTCTACCCCGATATGGCACCGCCAATGATGACGCCTGAGACTTACCAGACCTCCACATTCTCGTCCTCCTCTCCCGGCCGACCTCGTTCCTTCGACACACCTCGCCTCGGAACGTCAGCCTCTTCATTCAACGACAACCGCACAGTGTCTTCCAGCACCACCGGCGACCAGCCTCCTGATGTCCGCATCTCTTCCGACGACGTCCCCTCGCTGACCAGCAGCCGCTCAACCATGTTCAGCACCGCTCACGCCAACACCTCCCACCGCGACTTCAGCGGTGGCAGCAGTGGTTACGTCGGTCAACGCAACTCCTCCGGCGCCTCCAGCACGCTCGATCCCAACATGGTAGCCGAGCAGCGCCGCAAGCGATCCAGCATCCAGAGCTTGTCGCAGCTGATGGGCACCTCCTTCGGACCAAAGGCGAAAGCCAGCGAAGAGTTCCGCCCACAGACCGCCTCCGCCGCAACCTCTTCCACCAGCAAACCCAAGAAAGAGCACAGGCTGAAGAAGCTCATGTTCTGGCGCTCAAAGCAGTCCGACGCACGAAGCTCCTGGGGCACGCCGCAAACCGAAGAGCGAACTGGCTGAACCAACCAAATTAAAAACAAAAAACGAACCACGCAGGACCTACTTTAGGACTTACGACCACTCTACTCTTCTTCTTTAACATTCTACATCGCGCGCGGTTTTTCTTGAATCATGCAACAATTATTACCAGGGGATGAGAAAACCTCTCCCCTTTTGGATCGCTTTTTTTGTGTTTCTTGCTTTGCTGAATGAGCGCAAAAAGAAGGAACTACTATTATTTTTTTGTACGGCGCTGAGCTTCGGCGTGTGGAGATACAAGACCGGCGTTTTATTTTTTCACAACAATTTTTGTTCTAATGATTAACAAGGGAAAAGAAAGAAAGCATTTATTTGTTGCATTGCGAGAGGAGGTTGGTGTGGGAAATGGTGTGAACGAGCGGAAATCTTTGTTGATGCTGCTGTTTTTTTTTTTTTTTTTGCATTGGGATTGGGTCTTTCTTGGGGTTTGGCTCGCCGGGGGAATATGGCGATTTGCCTGGAATGGGATATGGACATTGGGATGGGATTGGGTTGGGTTTTGGGGGTTGGGGGGTTGAGGATTGAGATAAGGTTACCTTGCCGTTTATCGTAGATAGGAACAGAACTATGTATGAGGACAATTTTGAAATCATTTGAAATTTGAGGTGAGTGCTATGGTGCTGGTGATTTGCTTGGTGATGTTCATTGCTGGAGGACGGATAGAAGTGCTAAGGTCAGTTTAGATGTTCGTTTTGCATTGAGTATTGACGCGAGGCTGACGACTTGCAAGGTGTACAAACATGGCGCTCGAGTGTATGTACAGACCAAGGACTCTCAATGGCAGGTTCGTTCGTTTAGTGATGAATAACGTCGAGAGTGCAAGCATATCAACTTCCAAAACTGATAGGCGCGTTTCAAACCATCTCAACGGATAAGATGTTCTTTAATGTACCTATAGCTTATAGTACTAGTGTGTAGCAATAGTACTAAAGCTATAGACGGTTCTTCAAATGTGCACAAACTTGTGCGTAAGCACTGTACTACCTTCATAGGCGATGCAACGCGTCAAAGGGCACTTCACTGACAAGGCAAGAAGATATGCTCATCTGTTAGTCAGCTACACGACCGCTTGGCGAACAGTCTGGTGCCAATCAAATACATGTATGTGGCGTGGCGTCAGCTGAGCAGAGGTGCATGGAGGCGTTGGGGAGGGCAGCCTTCATGCATCTCGCCTTGAAGAGGACGAGGCTGAGGTGTGTTCTCAGCTATGTCCTCAGCTGTCCGCTCACCTGCTTTGGCTTCTTTGTCGCGCCTTCAACTCCTCACAGTGAACTTACACTTTTTCGACAGCCCGATAACATACCTGCAAAATGCCACAGATGATGGATGATTCGGATACGCCAGCAGCTATGGACCATGCTTGGTATGAAGGAGACACGACATGGCCATCCTGGAGGGTACTTCCGCAGGAAATGATGCACATCAAGCTCATGCTTGACACGTCCAGCAGTAGAGGGGAGACCGGCACTGCGAACAAGGCATTATTCGAAGTCATCAAAGATTGCATACCAAGCCGAACTCCGACGTCATGGTTTCTAGAAGACCGTTCCAAGCAAACCACTACGTCCAGGCTCATCTCGAATGGCGGTCGCACCCACTATGCTTGTCGCACGCCTCAGGATGTCTGGGCTGCTGTTGACGGCATGGAACCAACACAGACTTCCATTTTGATGTTGCGTAACATCGACAGCGACTGGTGTGAAGCCCTCTGCGCTCGATATCCTGCTTCAACAGATCGGAAGTTTCTTCTAGAGCATATTCTTGGACTCGGATTGAGCCTGAGTCCCCAAGACCTCCATAAGGCTTCATACGATGTCCACATGACTCTCATGGAAAGTGGATCTTTGACTTCCACGCGCCAGAAACTTGTCCTGTTAGAGGCTGGATTGGATACCTACGAAGACATGCGCAGAACAGAGGGTATGAACAATATGAATTCTGAAGGCGGGTCGACAGAGATCGCGGCCAACCTTACGCGATTAGCGGCTCATCTAAGACTTGAGTGGGAGTTGTCCAGATCGAACCCCTCTGCTGAGCTAAGCATGGAACAGTCTTCTCTGAAGAGACGATTACGGCTGTCAATACTTCTGCAGCTGAAATCACGGATCATGCAACTTGACAACCAAGAGGAAAACGCGCATGGCTTCCACGTCAACTGGTGGCGTGAATCGCATTCAGGAATCGACGGATATCGTCCTTACATCTTGCCACATGATAAGACATTGCCAACCGCTGACGGATGGGTCAAGGCTAACGCCTTTGTGTCCTGCTGTCGGCTTGCACATAATCTCTGCGAGTGATCAAACCAAAATTTGATATATCAACGAATGTTGCGACTAATTGACAGTCCTCGTGCTGACATCTACACCTCCGCCTACACAAACTGACCCCAGAACCGTGGATTCCAGCCGGATGCTATGTATAGCTCCAAACTTTGGTTCGCGATTAGTTGTGCGCATACCGGATCATGGCCGACGGGCGCTGGTCGACGACGCCATCATGGACTTGGTCCAGCAACACTGGCCCGTATTCGATTGGCACTGTACCGCATCGAGGGATTTGTCTGCAGTTGCACAGTCCCAAGCTAAGGGGTTGGTCTTCGCGTCGTTGCTGACTAAGACTGCCTTGCGAATGAGCGTTGAAAGGGAAGAGAGAGAAATGGGAGACCTCGCGTACCTTGCCGATACCGAAGACGGTGCGGAGCACTTCGAAAAGCTCACCGACTTTTGTCGCGTTCTTGCAAAACTCCATCAGTCCTTGGGTGAGGCACGGAATGCGTTCAAGATCTCAGCCAGAGAGGAGCTAGATGAACATGGAATCGTCTTGCTTCGCGACTCGAACGATTCCAAGCGACCTGCTTCTTTCATGCCTGGAAGGGAGATGGAAGATTCAACAGAACCACAGCCATCTGCTGACTTTACCAAGACGCACTTGGAGTCTCTGCAGAGTCTGCAAGAAAGACTGGATGCCATTAAAGAAGACCTGAATGAAGAGATCCAATTGGCTATCGGATCGGTACAGGTACACGATGCCTAGACCATGAAGAAGCAAACGACTTGGACCATGGTGTTGACTGTACTTGCTGCAGTATATCTGCCCATGACACTGTTTACCGGTATCTTTGGTATGAACATTACCGAGATTAGTGCAGAGGCTAGAGCCCCGAATGCATGGTGGGCGTTCGGGGCTTGGGCAGTGGTTTTTGCTGTTACGCTAGCAGGTATCTTACTGTACGCGGTGGTGAGGAAGTGGAAAGCCAGGAACAAGAGGAAGAGAAAAGCAGACCTCGAGGCAAATTCCACGGGCAATGTGCATACCGGCAGGGCAAGGAAGAGGGCAGGCGGTGAATCAGGCAAAGGAGTAAAGAGGTGGGCTCGGAACTTACGACAGAAGACGAAGAAGACTTGGACATCCAAGCGCGAGTGATTTTCATGGCTGGCAGCGCACATTGTTGTATACTTCGGAACAAGAACGCCGCTCTTTAATCGATCTTCCAGAACTATCTCACCAACCAACGAACGTGTCTAGCAGAGGACGAGCGAAACTGACAGGCCATGCTCTGTGGTGTAAGCAGTCATGATCTAAGCGATCGACCGTCCATTGCGCGGGTAGTCCTACAACTACAAACGGCGCCGACTAGTCATGCAGTGTGCCGGGATGCATACACGCAAACACCAGCGCACGGTTTCTCACTCGTCTTTTACGTAGAAGGTTCTTTCCTTTGTCCTTCGTTCTGATACAATATACTCATGTTCGCTCTTCACCCGTATTCCGCAATCTTTCCAACATGTCCATCGAACCAGCGACCATGGACGTCAGGACAGAGGACTCCCAGCCGAACTCGCCAGCTGCTTATGGAAGAGCAGATGCCACGCCTGTCTCGAGAAGTCCAGCACCGCCGTCCGGAAGCCATGCTCCACCTCAGATCCAGCCAGAAGAAATCGCACTCCAAGGCCCAGTCGAAGCAGCGAACGCAAATATCGATGAATCCCGCCCTGCAGAAAGATCGATCATCGACCAGCTAAGAGAATGTATACCCAAGAGTTCCAACTCCGTTTTGGAAAGAGTGGTCCACAACCGGTCATCATGCGCTGTAGTCACACTGAAGTCGAATGGCGGTTCAATGAAGCCCGACGTTTGGAAGCCGAAAGCTGTGTGGGAGCAAGCCGACAAATTAGATCGTACAGAGCATGGCGTTCTTATCATTGACGACATTGACGATGGATGGTGCGACGCGTTGTGCAAACGGTATCCGAAAACGATCAGCAGAAAATTCGTTTTGGAGCACATACTGGGACTTGATGAAAGAGCGAGACAAACTGTACTGTATGAGGATGAGGAAGAGTCAGAGCTAGAGCGAAGCTTGATCGCAGATCTCCAACGTCTTGATCGTACCTTTCCCGACCTTGCAGTTCACAAGCAAGAACGCCTCGGCGGCCACGTGGACTGTTGGAAAGAGTTGGATGATCTGGATGATCAGGATCTACTCGATGTCTGTTATCTGAGTCCTGGCACGTCAAATCGGGTTAAGGTCAACCGTTTTCTTTCCTACTGTCAGCTACGAGAAAACTTCTGTAAGTCAACTTTCCCGAGGGCCAAGGGTTACTTGTGAGTTTCAGTCCTGATCAATAGATGTCATCCTCACGCCCTCTTTCGACCGTTTCGAGAGGGAAGATCCACGCTACGAGAACTCCAAGACAATGTGCATGAGATTACGAACTTCAAAGAGTCGGGTAGAACTAGTCGCGATGACGGTCGTTGCCATGTTCTTTTTAATGTCCAGGGTGGTTGATACGGGTTGGCCTCTCTTTACATTTAGGGCCAGAGGAAGCACACGCGGCGGTTCTTCCAATCAAAATCTTGTCGACGGCTTCTTGTTGGTAGCTTGGTCTGTGGCAACCACTCTGAAGCGACGGTTTGAGAACGCGGAGAAGAGAATGAGGTCCCTTGCGTACTTGACAATCATGGATGATCAAGAACGTTTCACGCAGCTTATCGACTTCCGCTGTGATATTTGGAATTGCTATGACGATCTCAAACTATCGAAGAATGTGGTGAATTCATTTCTAGAGCGTTCGACCTTGAAAGCTCCTTTTACTAAAAGGGATTACGACGGCGCACTGGATTTACAGCAACGTGAGGATGCGAAATAGCCGCTTCGTATCCTCCTGGCTGAGCTACAGAAGAAATTGGATGCCATTAAGGAGGATCTCAACGAAGAACTCCAAGTGACGATTGGAACTGTCCAGGTCCGCGAGGCTCAACTTATGAGAGAGCAGACCAGAGTAACGGCACGCCAGACAACGTGAACAGTAGCACTCACCGTACTCGCGGCGGTATACTTGCCCATGACTCTCGTCACGGGGATCTTCGGCATGAATATCACGGAGATCAGCTCAGAAGCGACTGCGCCGAATGCATGGTGGGCAGTTGGTGCGTGGGTGGTCGTTGCATTCCTGACAGTGGCTGGAATACTGTCATACGTGGCGATCAGTAAGCGAAGGGCCAGAAAGAGGAAGTCGGACCTTGAGGCAAATGATAAGGGCCAGACCAACAATGGCAAGTGGAGGGCAGAAGCAAGCAAATGGTTTCGTGAGACCAGTGTTGACTGCATTTGGTGGTTGAAGCAGAAGGCCAAGACTATTTGGACTCACAAACAAGAGTGACGGGTTCGAAAGGCAATACCATCGCCTATAGATGCTGTGCAATCACACGTCGCCAGTGAGGCGCGCAGGTCTTCTCCTGTCTATTGCAAATCCCTTGCAGCACTATCATCGTCTGCGGTTCTTTCGCGATCAAATTGTGCCATCGAGATGGCTCCTTAACCTCCACCACCACTTGACTAAAACAGCCAGACGGCCCTTCTCACGACCCTCAAAGCAGAGATGGGCACAATCAGTGCAATATTCAATCAGGGTCCAATGCCATTGATTACCTAATCAATCAGTGCTTTGATAACCTTCCATCAATCAGTGTAAGTGAATTACATCAAAGAACCAAAGAT